>Ga0326726_10003061_pt1 | contig 15352 bp, 12 predicted proteins | sample MHFenrmetagenome_2_FD_207603 | JGI IMG/M metagenome (GOLD analysis project Ga0326726, IMG submission 207603) | Lab enriched peat soil microbial communities from Michigan Hollow, Ithaca, NY, United States - MHF15MN | ecosystem: Environmental > Terrestrial > Soil > Wetlands > Peat | place: USA...
GTTGGCGAGCGGGAAGATCCACGCGATGCCTTCATCTCCAACCAGTATCCACGCTTGTCATCGCTCCCTCACGGCGTCCGGGTAGGGACCTCGAGCCTGCGACGGGAGAGCCAGCTGCGTGCGCGTTATCCGCACCTGTCGGTGGCGCCGCTGCGCGGCAACGTACAGACGCGCCTGCGCAAGTTGGACGAGGGGCAGTACGCGGCGGTGATTTTGGCTGCCGCGGGCTTGAAGCGTTTGGGGCTGGCCTCGCGCATCACCGCGGTGCTCGAGCCCGAGGACAGTCTCCCGGCTGCAGGGCAGGGAGCTCTGGGGATCGAATGCCGCGAGTCGCGCCCGGATCTGATCGAGATGATGGCGCCTCTCAGTCATCCTGAGACACAGTGGTGCGTGCGAGCTGAGCGCAGCGTGAGCCGCGCGTTGTCGGGAAGCTGCGTGGTGCCGATCGGCGCCTTCGCGCAGCGCGTGGACACGGGCATGTCCCTGCGCGGGTTCGTGGCGAGCCAGGATGGGAGGATGTATGTGTCGGCCGAGGAGCGCGCGCCCGATTTGTCGACAGACCCCGAGGCGATGGGGCAGGCATTGGCCCGCCGGCTAGTGGCCGGCGGGGCACGCGAGATCCTGGCCACGCTGACCCATGACCAATAGCGCGGCGCGGCCGCTGTTGGGGCGCGCGGTGCTGGTCACCAGACCCGTCCACCAAGCGGGGAACCTGGCCCGGCTCATCGCCGAGGCGGGGGGCGAAGCGGTACGATTTCCCGCGTTGGTCATTGAGGCACCGGCCGACTTAGCCCGGGTCAGGGACGTGCTGTCCAGTCTACGGAGCTTCGATCTAGCGGTCTTCGTCAGCCCCAACGCGGTCGACTACGGGTTTGCACTCCTAGGGAGTACGTGGCCGCCCAGCGTGCCGGTAGCGGCGGTGGGCGAAGGATCCGCAATGGCACTGCGCCGCCAGGGCATCATCACCGTGATCGTCCCTTCGCTCGGCGCGGACAGCGAGTCGTTGCTCGCCACCCCGCAGCTGAAGAACCCGCGTGGCAAGCGCGTGCTGATTCTGCGCGGCGAAGGCGGGCGCGAACTGCTGGCCGAAGAACTCCGGCGGCGGGGCGCCGAGGTGACCTATGCCGAGTGCTATCGCCGCGTGCGACCGCAGGCTGATCCCACGCCGCTGATCGTGCGCTGGGAGCAGGGTGGGCTGCATGCGGTGACAATCATGAGCGGTGCAACGCTAGACAACCTGTGGGCCACGCTTGGGCCACGGGGACAGCGGCTGTTGCGCGACACCCCTGTGTTCGCTCCGCACGCCAGCATCGCAGAGCGCGCCGGGCACCTTGGCCTCACCCAGGTGGCCGTAACGCCTGCCGGCGACGAAGGCGTGTTAAGGGGGCTGAGCGAGTGGTTCTCCTTGCGTACCCGATAGGGCGAGGCACACGCTACGTGGGGTAAACTCTCTCCTCGCTTCAGTTCTCTGCCTCGTCATTCTCCCGCAATGGACCCCCAACAGGATCAGCCCCGGCCTCCCCCCGAGCCGCCAGTGCAGGCCCCGGCCGACGCGGAAACGACCGCACGGCCGCCGGTTTGGAAGCGTCTGTCTCGGTGGGGCACCCACCACATCAGCCCGCACACCCTGGCGGTCGTCGCAGTGGCCGCTGTTATCCTGGCCCTATGGGTCGACTCGCGCAGTCAGATACACGCGCTGCGGCAGGAACTGGTGCGCGAGCTGGCGGAGGCCGACAGCTACAACCGCGAGAGCCATCAGACAGCCAATCAGGCGCGGGACACCGCTCGGGATCTGGAGTATCGCCTTGGGGTGATTGAGAGCCGTCTTGCCGAGACCCAGAACCAGCGTCTAGCCGTCGAGTCGCTGTACTTGGAACTCACGCGCAACCGCGACGAGCGCATCCTGGCCGAGGTCGAGCAAATCCTGCTGATCGCCAGCCAACAGCTGCAGCTGGCTGGTAATGTAAAGGCGGCGCTGATCGCCCTTGAGGCCGCGGATAGCCGGCTCCAGCGCACCGACAGTGCTCAGTTCACTTCCGTGCGCCGCGCAATCCGACGCGACACTGAACGGCTCACGTCGATGCCGTACGTGGATGTCGTTGGTATGAGCCTGCGCCTGGATGCGCTGGGTCAGGTGGTTGACGGCCTGCCGCTGGCCGCGTATCAGCGCCCGGCCGAAGAGAAGCCAGCTGCCAGTCAGCCCGAGGAAAGCGCTCCGATTCGAGTGGCGCGGGAGCTTTGGCATGACATCCAAAGCCTGATACGCATCCAGCGCAGCGAGCGCGAGGAGATACCGTTAGTGTCGCCGTCACAGGTCTTTTTCCTGCGCGAGAACCTGCGCTTGCGCCTCATGAGCGCGCGGGTGGCCCTGCTCGCACACGACGGAGACAGCTTCAAAGCGGACACCCGCGAGGCAGTCAACTGGCTGCAGCGCTATTTCGATACGAATGATCGCAAGGTAGCGCAAGCGCTGACCCTGCTTAAGCAACTGGCCACCAGCGAGATCACCGTCGAGGTGCCTGATATCCCTGGGAGTCTGGAGGCTGTGCGCAACACGAAACTGGTGCGCGAAAGGGGGCTGCGTTGAGCTGCGTGTGCGGGACGCGGCAGATGCGGCATGCCCACGTCCGCTGTCGCTGGTCGGCCCGCGCATGCTGTCGCGGGAGCTCGACCGCTCGCCTGCAGCCTGACGGATAGCGTGTTGCCGGTGCGCGCGTTGTTGTGGATCGTCGGCCTGTTCGCTCTAGCGGTGACGCTCACCGCGGCCGCCCGCTACAGCCCCGGCTACGTCCTTCTGGTCCTGCCGTTTCACCGGGTGGAACTGTCCCTCAATCTCGCCGTCGTGTTGGTATTGACGGCGTTCATCGTTACTTACGTGCTGGTGCGTGCGCTGAGCCTGACGCTGGGGATACCGGCCCGGGCCGCGGAGTTCCGGCGCGAGCAGCAGCGAGCGCGGGCGCGGCGCGCCTTCCAGGAAGCGATACGGGACTTCTTCGAAGGGCGCTTCGGGCGCGCCGAGCGTGCGGCGAGACAGGCGCTGGAACACAATGAAGCGACGGGTTTGAGCCTGGTAGTGGCGGCGCGGGCAGCGCACGAGCTAAGATCGTTCCAGGCGCGCGACGAGTACCTGCGCGAGATGGAGAACCGCGCTGCGCGTGAAAGCTACTTGCGGTTGATGACCCAGGCTGAACTGTTGCTAGACGAGCGCCGCTACCACGATGCTCTGCAGGCCCTGGGTAAATTGCAGGACAAGCATACCGCCGCTCTGCGGCTGGAGCTTCGAGCGCAGCAGCTGGCGAAGAATTGGGATCAGGTATTGCAGCTGCTGCCGCAGTTGGACCGACGCAGGGTGTTCGAGCCGGACATTCTGAAGCAGATCAAGCACTACGCCCAGACCGAGAATCTCAAGCGCAAAGCGTTGGACGGCAAGACCCTGCGCGAGTACTGGGACGGGTTGCCGGTCGAGGACCGCAAGGACGGACGGGTCGCGGCAGCCGCGGCGCAGTGCTTCATGGCTTTGGGCGGCGTGAGCGAGGCGCATGAGATCATCGAGCAGAGCCTCGAGGCGAACTGGAACTCGGCGCTGTTAGCTCTGTATGTCGAATGCCTGCCGCGCGATGCACGCCGACACTTGGAGCGGGCAGAGAGTTGGCTTCAACGGCATCCCGGGGACCCGGTATTGCTGCTTGCTCTGGGTCAGTTGTGCATGCAGCAGGCGCTGTGGGGCAAGGCGCGCAGCTATCTCGAGGCGAGCCTGGCTGTTGAGCCAACGCATACCGCCTATGTCGAGTTCGGCAAGCTGCTAGAGCGTATGGGGGAGCCGGAAGAAGCCAGCCGGATGTATCGCAGGGGATTAGAGCTTGCCCTCACCCAACTCAAGAACAGTACTGGCGGTCGCCGTCAGATCGCGCTATAGGTCAAGGTCTTGGCTCGGCTCCCGCTCGCGCGTACCTAGAACTGGACCAGAGCTAGAAAGAACACAAGCCAACCTCTGCCAAGGGAGAGAGGAGGTACAGCCAGCCGAACAGTCGTCCGGCCCCGTTCGCTGACCAACCAAGGAAAGGCAGCGCGATGAATAGCACCGACCGCGCCCAAGCGACCCTCGACAAGGACCTCCCGCTCAAGGAGGACATCCGGTTGCTCGGGCGGCTGCTCGGCGATACTCTCCGCGAGCAGGAGGGCGATGAGACGTTCGATCTGATCGAACACATCCGCCAGACCGCCATCCGCTTCCGGCGAAAAGGGGACAGCCAGGCCCGCAGCGAGCTGGAAGCGACCCTCAACCGGCTCACTCACGCGGACACCGTATCGGTGATCCGTGCTTTCACCTACTTCTCGCAGTTCGCCAACATCGCGGAGGACTTGCATCGCAATCGGCGCCGCCGCGCACATCAGATCGCGGGATCTCTCCCGCGGGAAGGGGTGGGTGTTGCGCTCAAACGCGTAGCCGATGCAGGGCTCGGGCCGGGGCCGGTCGCAGAATTCTTCCGTGATGCCCTGATTTCGCCAGTACTCACCGCCCACCCGACCGAGGTGCAGCGCAAAAGCATCCTAGATGGCCAGCTGGAGATCGCGCGCCTGCTCGCCGAGCGCGACCGCCTCAACTTGACCGAGGAGGAGCGCGCGATCAGCGAGGAGAACCTGCGCCGCGTGATCCTGACTCTGTGGCAGACCCGTATTCTGCGCGAGTTGCACCTGAAGGTGCACGACGAGATCGAGAACGGCCTGTCCTACTACCGGTATACGTTCCTGCGTCAGGTCCCGCGCTTGTACGCCGAGATGGAAGACCATCTGAAGGCGCAGTGGCCGCATTCCCCGATTCCGGTGGCGCCCATCCTGCGGCTGGGAGCCTGGATCGGCGGCGACCGCGACGGCAACCCGTTCGTCACCCACGATGTGACGCGCTACGCACTGATGAGACAGTCGTCCACCGCGCTGGATTTCTACCTGGACGAGGTGCATGAGCTCGGAGCCGAACTATCCCAGTCGCTGCGCCTGGTGGCCGTGACTACCGAGCTGGAAGAGTTGGCGGTGCGTGCTCCAGATGCCTCTGAGCACCGGCGCGACGAGCCCTACCGGCGCGCGTTAATCGGTGTGTACGCAAGGCTGGCTGCCACCTCGCGCGAACTCGATCAGCACCCGCCGGGGCGCATCGAGGTGGCGCCGGCCCAGCCCTATGCCGATGCCGGCGAGTTCGTGCGCGACCTGGAGGTGATCTCGCAGTCGCTCGCGCGCAACAGATCGGCGCGCATTGCCGGCGGACGCCTGCGCCACCTCAAACGCGCGGCCGAGGTGTTCGGGTTTCATCTCGCCCCGCTGGACATGCGCCAGCACAGCGGCGTGCACGAGAAGGTTGTAGCGGAGCTGTTCCTGCTGGGTGCGCACCGCGAAGGTTACGACCAACTCCCCGAAGAGGAACGCCGCCGCTGGCTGCTGGGCGAGCTGACTGTGCCGAGGTTGCTGCGCTCACCCTTCGTCACCTACACCGAGGACACGCTCAAGGAGTTGCGCATTGTCGACACAGCGGCCGAGCTGCAACGGCGTTATGGGCCGCAAGCTCTACCTAACTACATCATCTCCAACGCCAACGGCGCCAGCGACGTGCTGGAGGTGGCGCTGCTGCTGAAGGAAGCTGGCTTGATGCAGCCCGGCTCGCCGCCGCGGCTGTGCTTGAACATCATCCCGCTGTTCGAGACCATCGCCGACCTGCGCGGCTGCGGCACCGTCATGGACGCGCTGTTTGGCATAACCGAGTATCGCCGGATGCTCGAGAGCCGCGGCGGTGTCCAGGAGATCATGCTCGGTTACTCGGACAGCAACAAGGATGGTGGCTACCTTACCTCGAACTGGGAGCTGTACAAAGCCGAGATAAAGCTGGTCGAGGTGTTCGAGCGCCACGGGGTGAAGTTGCGCCTGTTCCATGGCCGCGGCGGCACGGTGGGTCGTGGCGGTGGGCCAAGCCACCTCGCGATCCTAGCGCAGCCGCCCGGCAGCGTGCAGGGGCAAATCCGCATCACGGAGCAAGGCGAGGTGATCGCGAGCAAGTACTCGGAACCCGACATCGGGCGGCGCAATCTGGAAACGCTGATCGCAGCCACGCTGGAGGCAACGCTGCTCGACCGCGCTTCGCCGCGCGGCGACTTCCGGCTGTATCGGGAGGTGATGGACGAGCTGTCGGCGGAGGGATTCAAGGCCTACCGCAACTTGGTGTACGAGACACCCGGCTTCGTCACCTTCTTCCGCACCGCTACTCCGATCACTGAGATCGCCGACCTGAATGTGGGTAGCCGACCGGCATCGCGCCGAAAATCGGATCGCATCGAAGACCTACGCGCAATTCCTTGGGTCTTCAGTTGGTCGCTCGCCCGTATCATGCTGCCGGGCTGGTACGGGTTTGGCACCGCGGTGGAACACATGTTGCAGCGCCGGAGCGAACAGGGGCTGGCCATGCTCCAGGAAATGTACCGCAGCTGGCCTTTCTTCCAAACCCTGCTCTCCAACATGGACATGCTGCTCGCCAAGAGCGACATCCACATCGCGTCGCGCTACGCTGCACTGGTGGCGGACGAGGAATTGCGCCACAGGATCTTCGAACGTATCCGGGCAGAGATGCAGCGTACGGTCAATCACCTGCTGGCGATCACCGGCCAGCGGGAGCTGCTGGAGTCCAACCCCACGCTGGCGCGCAGCTTCCGCAATCGCTCACCCTACATCGACCCTCTGAACCATCTGCAAGTCGAGTCGCTGCGCCGGTTTCGGGCCGGGGATCAGGACGACAGCGTCAAGCGCGCCATCCTTCTAACGATCAATGGTATTGCCGCCGGACTTCGCAACAGCGGTTGAACCGGTTCAACCGAGACCTCGTCAACCAGGGCCGGGTCAACCAAGCTTGGCGCCGTCGGAGGGTGTGAACGCGTCGGAGTAGAACTCCTCCTCGCGAAGGTTGCATTGGGCGGTAAAATCGGCCTGCGCGGCTTCGACCATGATAGGTGCTCCGCAGGCGTAGACCTGGTAGCCGGACATGTCGGGAATGTCCTCCATCACCGCGCGGTGGACCAGGCCGGTGCGCCCTGCCCAGCTGTCCTCGGGGCGCGCGTCGGACAGCACAGGCACGAACTGGAAGTTGTCGTGGTCTCGCTGCCATTTCTCCGCCACGGCGCTCATATAAAGGTCCGACGTGATGCGCGCTCCCCAATACAGCACCATCTGACGCTCGACGCCGATATGGAAGGCGTGCTCGACGATGCTCTTGATTGGAGCGAAGCCCGTCCCGCTGGCCAGGAAAACAATCGGCTTGTCGCTGTCCTCGCGCAGGAAGAAGGTGCCTAGCGGGCCCTCGAAGCGCAGGATGTCGCGCTCCTTCATCTTGTTGAAGACGTAGTCGGTGAACGCCCCGCCCGCCATGTTGCGTACGTGCAACTCGATGTGGACATCGTCTTCAGGCGGGTTCGCCATGGAGTAGGCGCGGCGCTTCCCGTCGCGCATGATGATCTCGAGGTACTGTCCGGCCAGAAACTGCAGCCGCTCGTTGGCGGGTAGGCTCAGGTAAAGCACAGCGACTTCGTAGGACGGGCGCTCGATCCGCTGCACGCGGCAGGGGAGCTTCTTGATTGGAAGTTCGCCAGCGGCGCTGATCTCGCGCGCCTCGATCACCAGGTCGGTGAGCGGCTTGGCTTGGCAGAACAGCGCGTAACCGTATTTCTTCTCGAATTCCGGCAAGATGTGTGCCGCGTACTGACCGTAGTCGACTTTGCCCTCCAGGATTTTCCCCTTGCAGGCGCCGCACGCGCCGTTGCGGCATCCATAGGGAAGGATGATGCCGTTGCGCATGGCGGCCTCGAGGACAGCCTCGCCCTCCTCTACGCTGAAGGTATGCTCGCTCGGCTTGATGGTGACCTGAAAGGACATGCATTAACCCTCGACCGGCGCTGGCATTGGCCATCCGCTGGTGCTGCCCCCACTTCCACTAGAATGACGAAATGAGAAGACTCCTGATTGTCGGCTGCGGCGACGTAGCCCTGCGCATGGTGGGGCTATTGCACGAGCGCTATCGTCTGTACGCGCTGTCGCACTCGGCCCAACGCCATGGCCTGCTGCGCGATCACGGGATCGTTCCGTTGCCAGGCGACCTTGACGACCCGGCTACGCTGTCCTGCCTGGGCGGGCTGCCGCACGACATTCTGCATTTGGCGCCGCCGCCGAGCCACGGGCCGCGCGACTCGCGCACCAGCAACCTGATCCGCTCGCTCAGAAGGAGCCGGAGCATACCACAGCGCTTGGTGTACATCAGTACCAGCGGCGTCTATGGCGACTGCTCCGGCGAGGTGGTGGACGAACCGCGCCCGGTGCGGCCTCAAAGCGATCGCGCCCGCCGCCGCGTAGACGCAGAACGCATGCTGCGGGCATGGGGACGAGAGTGTGGTGTGGGCGTGGTGATCCTGCGCGTGCCGGGTATCTACGCCGCGGATAGGCTCCCGATCGAGCGCATCCGGGCTGGGACGCCCACCCTGGCACAGGCCGAGGACGCTTACACCAACCACATTCATGCTGACGACTTGGCGCGTGTCGTGCTGGCGGCTCTTTCGCGCGGACGTCCGGGGCGGATCTACAATGCCGCCGACGGCTCCTGGCTGAAGATGGGGGACTACTTCGACCTTGTGGCCAAGAGCCTCGGCCTGCCGCCGCCGCCACGCATCTCCCGTGAGGGGGCGGAGAGCCGCGTGCCGCAAACCGTGATGTCGTTTATGCGTGAGTCCCGCAGGCTCTCCAACCGCCGTTTGCAGAAGGAACTGCGCGTGCACCTGCGGTATCCGACGGTGGCTGAGGGCCTGGCGGAAGCGGCGCGGCTACGACTCGCGCCGGTCGCCTAGCATCTGTTACCCGGTCGGGCCCGTCTATGGCATCATCCGCCCCCCGGTAACCGAGGTCTGCACACGCATGGAACCGATCCTGCTGGTTCTTACCAACGCTCCTGACCGTGAAGCCGCCCGGAGGTTGGCCGACGGCCTGGTTGCCGCCCGGTTGGCTGCGTGCGTCAACCTGCTCGCCGAATGCACCTCGGTGTACCGCTGGAAGGGCGCCGTGGAAGCCGCCGCAGAGATCCCAGTGCTCATCAAAACCCGCGCCGCCCTGTTTCCCGAGGTCGAAGCCTTCATCCTCAAGCACCACCCTTACGAAGTCCCAGAGGTGATTGCGGTCCCTCTGGGACGCGGGTCTCCCGCGTATCTGGAATGGCTCATGCAACAAACCCAACCCGAACCGCGGGGCACGGTCGAACCACCATGACGCCCCGTCCGGAACTACTGGAGCTCGCGTGCTCGCGTGCGGCTGCTCTCGTTTTGGTGGTTTGCATCGCTTTCTTCGCGCGCGATCTGCTCGCAGAGGGCAACCCCCTACCGCCAGCGCTGGTGGTCGTGGCGGCCGCCAACAACGCGCCTGCGAGCGACGCTGGCGGTGCGCTCTCCAAGTTGCGCTCGCTGGCCGGTGGCAACGACACAGCGGAGGAGTTCCTCCCTCTCAGCAAGGCCTTCAAGGTGGACGTGAAGGTGAAGGACGCGCACACGCTCGTAGCCGAATTTGCGCCCGCGGATAGCTATTACCTATATCGCGACAAGATCGGCTTCGCAATGTCCGGAGAGACTGGCGTTTCCATCACCAAGGTCGGGCTGCCCCGCGGGGAGATGAAGTCCGACCCCAACTTCGGCGATACCGAGGTGTTCCACAAGCCGTTTCAGGCAGTGATTGCTCTGGACCGAAGGCAGGTGCGCGATGTCACCCCCGTGTCGATCGAGGCGCGCTACCAGGGCTGCAGCGAGAAGGGCCTATGCTATCCACCTGCCAAGAAGACATTCAATCTCACTCTGGCGGCTTGGTCGCCCGCCGACGGCCGACCGGTGGTGGCAGGGGCTGCGCCGCCACGGAGTGCCAGTGCGGAAGGTCCTCCGAGTCGGGCCGCGCCTCCAGCACCGCGCGGGCAGGAGCTACCATCGGTTGCCGAGGGTCCTGGCCTGGACGGGAGCGGGGCGCACCAAGTGCTCCAGAGCGGAAACCTATGGTTGATCGGACCGCTGTTCTTCGCGCTCGGGGTCGGGCTTGCCTTCACGGTGTGCATGCTGCCGATGATTCCGATCTTGTCCGGGATCATTCTCGGCCAGAGCAAGAACATGACGCGCACGCGCGGCCTACTCCTATCGGGCAGCTATGTAATGGGAATGGCGTTGACCTTTGCGATCGCGGGCGTGCTGGTGGGCCTATCGGGAAAGAACATCGCGGCGGCGCTGCAGAATCCATGGGTGTTGGGCGGTTTCGCCGGCATCTTTGTACTCCTGGCGCTGTCGATGTTCGGCTTCTACGAGATCCAGATGCCGAGCTTTATCCAAAGCAAGGCCGCCGAAGCGAGCAATCGCCTGTCGGGCGGGCACGTATTCAGCGTTTTCGCGATGGGCGCGCTGTCTGCCGTCATCATCGGTCCTTGCGCCGCGCCTCCGGTGTTCGCCGCCCTGGCCTTCGTCTCGCGCACGGGAGATGCGATGCTGGGCGGGGCCGCGCTGTTCGCGATGGCCTTGGGCATCGGCGCACCCCTCATTGTGGTCGGAGCCTCGGCGGGCACCTTGTTACCCAAGGCCGGCCCCTGGATGCAGACCATCAACCGCGTCTTCGGGGTGATCATGCTGGCGCTAGCAGTATGGATCATCTCGCCTGTCATTCCCTCGGCGGTACAAATGCTCCTGTGGTCCGCCCTGCTGATCGTCTCGGCGATCTATTTGCACGCCATCGATCCTTTACCGCAGAACGCTTCAGGCTTTCGCAAGCTGTGGAAAGGGGTGGGCGTAATCGCGCTGGTGTTGGGCGTCGCACTACTCGTTGGCGCGCTGTCCGGTGCACGCGACATACTGCAGCCCTTGGCCGGTCTGCGAGGCGCTGGAGCCGCGACCGCGGAAGTTCACGCGACCCCGGCGTTCGAACGCGTCCGCTCCTTAAGCGAACTCCAACAGCGAGTCACTCAGGCTGGTGGCCGGGCGGTGATGCTCGATTTCTACGCCGACTGGTGCGTGTCCTGCAAAGAAATGGAGCGCTTCACCTTCACGGACCCTCAAGTCAAGGCACGCATGGCTCGCATGCTGCTTCTCCAAGCCGACGTTACGGAAAGTACACCTGAGGCTGACGAGCTGTTGAAGCATTTCGGCTTGTTCGGGCCACCGGGGATCGTCTTCTTCAGCGCAAGCGGGCGCGAACTGGAACAGGTTCGCGTTATCGGATTCCAGCCGGCGGAAAAGTTCGTGGACGCGCTTGACGCTGCGCTTAAGAACTCATGACCAGGGCGGCACAGCTTGGGGTTGTTGCAGCCGTCGCGGCGGTAGTGCTGGCCGCTGGGATTGTGCTGCGGCCGGAGGCCCGCGACCAAACAGCAAACCCCATACCGCCCGCTTCCGCCGCGGCTGAGTTGATGTCGGTGCGACTTCCTGACCTGGACGGCCGGCCGCAGGCTTTGGAGCAGTGGCGCGGCAAGGTCCTGGTGGTGAACTTCTGGGCGACCTGGTGCGCGCCCTGCCGTGAAGAGATCCCCGCGTTCATTAGAGTTCAGGATAGATGGGCTGCTAAGGGCCTGCAGGTTGTTGGTGTTGCCATCGACGAAACGGATAAGGTCCGCCCCTACGCCGCTGAGCTGAAGATCAACTACCCGATCCTCGTCGGCGGCCTCGACGGCATAGAACTAGCCCGGCAGGCGGGAAACCGGCTTGGGGGGTTGCCCTTTACCGTCGTGTTCAACCGTCAAGGGGGAGCGGTGCATAGCCAGCTGGGGCGCGTAGACCAACAGAAATTGGAGGCGCTAGTCCAGTCTCTGCTTTAGGGACCGCTGCGCTGTATGTCACATCCAGCCGACCCGAAGTTCAGAGATCTTCGGTTAACAGGGATGATCTGATTGTAGTTGCCGGTTCCTGATATCGGAGCATTGGGGCATTGCCTTCTCTTGCGAGCCAAGCTCCGCTGGGCCTCGTGACCGTAGGGATCCAGTCCTGTCAAGTTCTTCGAAGTTCGCAAAAAACTGGACATCTTGCGCCCAGCTGCTGCAAACTTGCGCGGGACATGACCGAGCAGTCTCGGTCTCCCGTTCAACGCGGGTGTCTGCGGGGTTCAATCGGGAGCTTCGGTGTCCTGGATTCCATCACTCCAGAGTGCCCATACCCTGAAGACGATCGGGGCGCGGTTGTAGCAGCTGGCACCTCAACGCGGTGCGGGGATGCACCCGAGCGCGAGCGACAAGGCACTGGCGTCTAGCCATGGATCTGCGAAAACTCAAGAAACTGATCGATCTGGTCCAGGAATCGGGTATCGCCGAGCTGGAGATTACGGAGGGAGAGGAAAAGGTTCGCATCAGCCGGGCGAGCTCTGCAACCCAGACCGCAGTGACGCAAGGGCCGCAGGCAACGGCCATCCCGGTCGCGGCCGCAGCGCCCGCCGCCGCCGTTTCCGCCGAGGCGCCCGCGCCGGTCGAGGGACACGTCGTGAAGTCGCCCATGGTGGGAACCTTCTACCGCGCAGCCTCGCCGGGGGCCAAGACCTTCGTAGAAGTGGGGGACCGCGTGAACCCCGGCGATACGCTTTGCATCATCGAGGCCATGAAGTTGCTCAACGAGATCGAGGCCGACCAGGGTGGGGTGATCAAGGAAGTCTACGTTGAGAACGGCCAGCCCGTCGAGTACGGTGAGCCGCTGTTTCTGATCGGTTAAGCCGTCCGGTGTTCGAGAAGATCCTAATCGCCAACCGCGGCGAGATCGCGCTCCGCATTCAGCGCGCCTGCCGCGAGCTGGGTGTGAAGACCGTGGCTGTTCACTCCGAGGCGGACGCCGACGCGAAGTACGTGCGTCTGGCCGACGAATCAGTGTGCATAGGGCCGCCGCCTTCCACCCATAGCTACCTCAACATTCCCGCTATCATCAGTGCGGCTGAGGTGACGGACGCCGAGGCCATCCACCCGGGCTACGGCTTCTTGTCGGAGAACGCAGATTTCGCCGAGCGCGTGGAGAAGAGCGGGTTCGTGTTCGTGGGACCGCGTCCGGAAACCATCCGGCTGATGGGCGACAAGGTCAGCGCCAAGCACGCCATGGTCAAGGCTGGCGTGCCCGTGGTGCCGGGCTCCGAAGGTCAGCTGCCGGAATCTCCCGACGAGATCATCAAGATCGCCCGCGGCGTAGGCTATCCGGTAATCGTCAAGGCCGCGGGGGGCGGCGGCGGTCGGGGCATGCGAGTGGTGCACACCGAAGCTGCACTCTTGAATGCCGTGAGCATGACGCGCTCGGAGGCCCAGGCCGCCTTTGGCAACCCCACGGTGTACCTGGAGAAGTTCCTGGAGAGCCCACGCCACGTGGAGATTCAGGTTCTCGCAGACGAGCACAAGAACGCCGTCTATCTGGGTGACCGAGACTGTTCCATGCAGCGCCGACACCAGAAGATCATCGAGGAGGCGCCTGCGCCGCTGATCAATGCCCGCCAGAAGGTGCGCATGGGCGAACGTTGCGCCGAGGCCTGCCGCAAGATCGGGTACCGCGGTGCAGGGACCTTCGAGTTCCTGTTCGAGAAGGGCGAGTTCTACTTCATCGAGATGAACACGCGCGTGCAGGTGGAGCACCCGGTGACCGAGATGATCACTGGAATCGACATCGTGCAGGCGCAGATCCGCGTCGCTTCGGGACAGAAGCTGCCGTTCAAGCAACGCGACATCCAGTTTCGCGGGCACGCGGTCGAGTGCCGCATCAACGCCGAGCATCCGTACAAGTTCAGTCCGTCGCCCGGGCGCATCACCCAGTTCCACGTGCCTGGCGGCCCGGGAATCCGGGTGGATTCGCACGTCTACGCCAACTATTTCGTTCCTCCTAACTACGACTCGTTGATCGGCAAAGTCATTGCCTGGGCTGATACCCGCGAGCAGGCCATCGCCAAGATGCGCATCGCGCTGTCCGAGATGATCGTTGAGGGGATCGAAACCAACCTCCCCCTGCATCAGGAGCTGATGCTCGACTCCGCCTTTTTGCGCGGTGGCACCAGCATCCACTACCTCGAAGAGAAGCTCTCCAAGCAGAGCCGCCCGGACTGATCTTCGGATCCATGCCATGCGCTGGGTCTCGCTGAGCCTGGAAGTGGATGCGCCCTGGGCCGAGGGCCTGGCGGACGCGTTGCTGGAACACGGCGCCCTCTCGATCGAGGTCAACGACGCGGACGCCGGAACGGCATGGGAAACGCCTCTGTTTAGGGAACCCGGCGAGGCAGCAGAGGTTAGCTGGCCGCGTAACCTTCTAAGCGCGCTATTCGATTCCGGCGTCGATCCAGTCCAGGCGCTGGGTGCGGCTTGTAGCGCCATCGGCATGCCCGTTCCCGCCGAGTTGCACACCGAGTCGGTATCGCAACGGGATTGGGTGCGTGCGGTACAGCAGCAGTTCGGGCCGATCGAAATCTCGTCGCGCCTGTGGATCGTGCCTTCGTGGTGCCAGCCGCCCATCCCCGGGGTTCTGGCGCTCAAGCTGGATCCCGGACTCGCGTTCGGGACCGGTGCCCATCCCACGACATGGCAGTGCCTGCGTTGGCTCGATGAACACTTGCGCTCCGGGCAATCGGTCCTGGATTACGGCTGCGGCAGCGGCATCCTTGCCATCGCTGCCAAGAAACTCGGGGCAGGGCGCGTCGTCGCCGCCGACACTGACCCCGACGCCCTGGAGGTGAGCTGGCGCAATGCCCGCGAGAACGGTGTGGTGCTCGACGTTTTGCCGCCAGAGGCGCTGCGCAGGGAAGGGTTCGACGTAGTGGTAGCGAACATCCTGGCCAGCCCGCTCCAGTTGCTGGCCCCGTTGCTGGCCGCACACACATGCCCCGGGGGGCACATCGTCCTGGCGGGGATACTCGACGCTCAGGATGGAGCGGTCTGCGCAGCCTATGCCGAATGGTTCGATCTGGCGCAGCGTTATCCGCGCGCAGGCTGGATTTGCCTCGCCGGCCAGCGTCGTATGGTGAGCTGACCCTACCGGTGCGGGGAGGTTGTCCGGCAGGAGGAGGGTGGATGCTCAAGCACTGCTCGGGGCACCTTGCGATAATGTTGCGCCAAGCTGTTAGAGTCCGAAACGCGCCGAGCCCCGTCCCATGAGTATGTATACCCGTTGCCCGCACTGCGATACCCATTTCCGGGTCTCGCGCGAGCAACTCCAGGCTTCGAGCGGCCAGGTACGGTGCGGCCGCTGCCATAGAGCGTTCGACGCCTTCGCCACACTGACGTCTCAGCCGCCGGCTGTGCCCGAAACGGCAAAGCGAAAGCCTGCGCTCACTGCAGCAGCGGAAGTTGATACGCCCCGTGACTCTGGCC
>Ga0326726_10003062_pt1 | contig 15345 bp, 12 predicted proteins | sample MHFenrmetagenome_2_FD_207603 | JGI IMG/M metagenome (GOLD analysis project Ga0326726, IMG submission 207603) | Lab enriched peat soil microbial communities from Michigan Hollow, Ithaca, NY, United States - MHF15MN | ecosystem: Environmental > Terrestrial > Soil > Wetlands > Peat | place: USA...
CTTCCTCCGGAGCGCGCTACAATTCCTCCCTCGCTGTTGCTATGCATGTGTCGCTGTGGGTTTACCCAAAAAAGTCTAACAAATAACTGCCGGGCAGGCCATTCTCGAGATCCCATGAGCGATATCGACAACCAGCTGAAACTCATAAAGCGGGGTTGCGACGAATTGATTGTCGAGGCCGAGCTGCGCGAGAAGCTCAAGTCCGGCCGCCGTTTGCGGGTCAAGCTCGGCATGGACCCGACCGCGCCCGACCTGCATCTCGGTCACACAGTGGTGATCAACAAGCTGCGCCAGTTCCAGGATCTCGGGCATCAGATCCAGTTCCTGATCGGGGATTTCACCGGAATGATCGGCGACCCGAGCGGAAAGAACGAAACCCGCCCGGCGCTTTCGCGCGAGCAGATCCTGCAGAACGCGAGGACCTACCAGGATCAGGTCTTCAAGATCCTCGATGCCAATCGCACCGAGATCTTGTTCAACTCCAAATGGTCGGACGAGCTGGGGGCGGCCGGGCTGATCCGCCTTGCCGCGACCTGGACTGTGGCGCGGATGCTCGAACGCGACGACTTCGGCAAGCGCTACGCCGCGCGCCAGCCGATCGCGGTCCACGAGTTTCTCTACCCGCTGATGCAGGGCTACGATTCCGTTGCAATGAAATCGGACGTCGAGCTCGGCGGGACAGACCAGAAGTTCAATCTCCTTGTCGGGCGCGAGCTGCAAAAGCACTTCCGCCAGCCGCAGCAATGCATTCTAACCATGCCCCTTCTGGAGGGCCTGCGTGGTCCGGAGAAGATGTCGAAATCTTTGGGGAACTACGTCGGGATCAGCGAGGCGCCGGAGGCGATTTTCGGGAAGCTGATGTCGATCTCTGACGAGCTGATGTGGCGCTACGTCGAGCTGCTGTCCTTCGAGCCGATGGAGGCCGTCGACAAGTGGAAGAAGGAAGTGGCCAAGGGCAGGAACCCGCGCGACATCAAGGTTCTCTTTGCGCGCGAGATCGTGACGCGCTTCCACAGCGCTCAGGCCGCCGAGATCGCGGTCGCCGACTTCGAGGCACGTTTCAAGCACGGCGATCTGCCCGAGAATATGCCCGAGGTCACGGTGACGATTCCTGACGAGAGCCGAAAATCCCAGGGCCGGGTCCCGGAAGTGGCGATCGTGAAGGTGCTCAAGGAGTCACAGCTCGTTTCCAGCACGTCGGAAGCCTTGCGGATGATCGAGCAGGGCGGCGTGCGAATCAACGGGGAGAAGGTCGCCGACAAGGCCCTCGCCGTGAAACGGGGCGAGACCGTAGTGCTCCAAGTTGGCAAGCGCAAGTTCGCACGAGTGACCCTCGCCTGAAGACGCCGCGCCGGCGACCGCTTCGCCCTGAAGGGGTTTCGTGCGGGTGGGCGCGGCTCGTCCATTTCAAGGAGTGCGAGCTTGTGCTATCGTTTGTCAGCGGCCGAGGAGCCCCGTCTCAACGGGTGGCCGTACTCGAGGGGTACTCAAGGAGGAGAACAACATGAAATCTGACACCTGCCGTTTGCTGCAGAGATCCGCGCTAGCTGCTGCGATAGCCGGCATCTCCGCTCCAGCCTCAGCTTCGTTCTTCGCGCTCGCCGAGCAAAGTGCGTCGGGTATGGGAACCGCGTTCGCCGGAGGCGCTGCAATCGCTGAGGACGCCAGCACCGTGTGGTACAACCCGGCGGGAATGACCCGTCTCGATCGTCCGCAACTCGTCTTTGCGGGCCACTATATCGACCCGAGCTTCAAGGCCAACGTGATCAGCGCGAGCTCTGTTGCGGTTCCGCCTGCCGGGCTTCCTAGTTTCCCCATCAACGGAGGCGCCGGCAAGGATCCAGGCCAAGCGGCGTTCGTCCCTAACCTTTACTACACGCACCCGATCACCAAGGAATTCTCCGTCGGTGCCGCAATCAACGTTCCTTTTGGCCTGACGACCGAGTACGACAGCACCTGGGCGGGCAGATACCACGCAACAAAATCGGATCTCAGCTCGATAAACTACAACGTTTCCGGAGCCTACAAGTTCAGCGACGTTCTGTCGGGCGGTGTGGGAGTCAACTACCAGACGTTCAAGGCCGAGCTGAGCCAAGCCATCGACTTCGCCACCCTTTGCTCCATCACTCCTCCCATCGGCGCCAACTGCAGTGCCGGCGCAGGTTTCCTCCCGGGCTCCAACGACGGTTCGGCGAAAGTTACGGCTGACAGCAATGCGTGGGGCTACAACCTCGGTTTGCTAGTGCAACTTCCAAACGATTTTCGAATGGGGGTAGCGTACCGTTCGAAGATGAAACACAGCTTGAAGGGAGATTTCGACGCCACGGTGCCGACGCCAGCGGGCGCCGCCGGAACTGCCACTGCCTCAGTAGCTGCCGCACGCGGCATCGTCGACTCAGGCGCCAGCGCCGATATAACATTGCCTGCATCTATCTCGGTCAGCTTCTATCAGCAAGCCGGCCAGTGGGCTTTCATGGCGGACATCACCAAGACCAACTGGAGCGAGCTGCCGGAGCTGCGGATCAAGTTCGACTCAACCCAGGCGGATTCGGTGGTGACCCTGAATCTCCAGAACAGTTACCGTTATTCCTTGGGCGCTACCTACCAGCTGAACGAGGCCTGGATACTGCGAGGCGGAGTGGCGCTCGATCAGTCGCCGGTGACGAACTCTGCGGACAGAACGCCGCGCCTGCCGGACGCGGATAGAACGTGGGTTGCGATCGGCGCAGGCTGGAAGGCCTCTTCCAGTCTGAATTTCGATTTCGGGTACGCTTCTATAACCATGGATAATGCGCAGGTCAGAAAAACCGCCAGCGCCATTCCACCCAACGAGAACGTCTCTCGCGGAAACCTATCGGTCGACTACACTGGCAAGATCCAGGTCTTGAGCGCACAAGCTCGCTGGACGTTCTAACAGCTGGAGGCTTTCTCGCACGAAGGCGACGAATGGCGCCGCCCAGCGCGGCGCCATTCGCTTAGAGGCGGCCCCATAGTCGACTCAGACGGTGAGGCGCGCCCGCTCGAGAATGGGCTTGTAGCGCGTAGCCGGCGGCAAGGTCCCGAACGCGCGACCCCCGTCGTGCTCGAGGCGCGAGGCGCAGAAGGCGTCAGCCGCCTCCGGCAGGGCATGTCGCTCCATCAGGCTCGCCTGAAGCACGACCGCTACGGTTTCGACGATGCGGCGCGCCTCGAATTCCGCGCTGGCAGTGCTCTTGAACAATTGCGGGATCGCGGTCGCAGCCTTCCGCGAGCGCGCGCCGCCGCGGCCGACCTCTTCGAGGAGCGCTCCGAGGCTCTCCGGTTCGCGCTCGAACGAGCGCAGCATGTCCAGGCAGACGACGTTCCCCGATCCCTCCCAGATCCCGTTCAGCGGCGCCTCCCGATAGAGTCGCGCAAGGGGTGCTTCCTCCACGTAGCCGTTTCCGCCCAAACACTCCATCGCTTCTGCAACCATAGAGGGCAGGCGCTTGCATAGCCAGTACTTGGCAACCGGGGTCATGAGGCGCATCAGGAGCCGTTCGTGTGCGTCGTCTTCGGCGCGATCGAATGCCCGCGCCAGCCGAAACGCGAGCAAAGCAGCAGCCTCCGCCTCGAGGGCGAGATCGGCGAGCACGTTCTGCATCAGCGGCTGCTCGGCGAGCCGGCGTCCAAACGCGTGGCGGTACATGGAATGATGCAGTGCCTGGTTGAGGGCTGTGCGCATCATCCCGGCCGAAGCGACAACGATGTCGAAGCGCGTGAGATGGGCCATCTCGATCAGCGTGGCGATGCCGCGTCCCTCCTCACCGATCAGCCGCGCCCGCGTTCCTCGATACTCGATCTCCGAGGACGCGTTCGAGCGATTGCCGCACTTGTCCTTCAGGCGCTGAATGAAAAACGGATTGCGCGCGCCGTCCGGCAGCGACCTCGGCACGAAAAAGCAGCTGAGTCCGGCTCCGGTATTCGCAAGGGTAAAGAAGGCGTCGCTCATCGGGGCCGAGCAAAACCACTTGTGCCCGCTCAGCTCGTATTCGCCCTCATCGGCCGGCACCGCGCGCGAGGAATTTGTGCGCAAGTCCGATCCGCCCTGCCGTTCGGTCATCGCCATACCGATCGTGACCGCGCGCTTCTCCGCAAGAGGGAGAGGTCGCGGGTCGTAATCGCAGGCGAGCAGCTTGGGCTCCCACTTGGCGGTGAGCCCCGGGTCGTTGCGCAGCACCCGCACGGAGGCAAAGGTCATCGTCACCGGACAGGCGATTCCATTCTCACCTTGATTCCAGAGATAGTTGAGCGCGGCACGAGCGACCCAAGCACCCGGCCTCCCTTCGGTCCAAGCTAGTGAATGCAGGCCGGCGCCGAAGGCAAGCGCCATCAGCTCGTGGTAGGCCGGGTGGTACTCGACTGCGTCGATGCGATTGCCGAAACGGTCGTGCGTCCTCAGCTCGGGGGCGTAACGGTTCGCCTGCGCCGCGAGCACCTGCATGCGTTCGCTTCCGACGAGCCCGCCCATCTCATTTGCGCGCAGGGAAATCCACCCGCCGCCCTCGCGCTCGACTGCATCCCGGAGGGTTCGATCGCCCGACCAGGCGTTGAAGGGGACTAGGGGCGGGGGTTGATTCGCGGAATCAGGGGCGTTTTCCACGCGAGGATCGGCCATGCTGCATACTGTAATGAACTCGGCGTCGACTCGACAAAATAGCACGTCACCGTAGAAAAAAGGCAAACGACATGACTGACGCAGCCAAGGAAGTCGCGACTCTTGCCGGGGGGTGTTTTTGGTGTCTGGAAGCCGTGTTCGACGACTTAAAGGGCGTGGGATCGGTGGAGTCCGGATACATGGGCGGAAGAACCGCGAACCCGACCTATGAGCAGGTATGCTCGGGCGACACGGGTCACGCCGAAGTAGTCCGGCTCACCTTCGACCCCGATGTGGTGTCGTTCAAGGAAATCCTGGAAGTGTTCTTCGTAATCCACGATCCGACGACCCCCAACCGCCAAGGCAACGACGTCGGAACGCAATACCGCTCTGCGGTGTTCTATCACTCCGCCGAACAGAAGTCGGCAGCGGAGCGAGTCATCGCTAACTTGGATTCGGCCAGGATCTACGACGACCCCATAGTCACCGAGGTCGTGCCGGCGTCACAATTTCATGTGGCGGAGGACTATCACCAGGAATACTTCCGGCGCAATCCTGCGCAACCCTACTGCGCCTATGTCGTCAGGCCCAAGGTCGCGAAATTCCGGAAGCACTTTCTGGAAAAACTGAAGAAATAACCCGCATCCGAATGTCTGCGGTCCGGTCCGGAGCGAGGAGCCCCGAACCGGCCGCAGCCCATTCGTAACCCGCTCAAGGCGCGTGGTTCATGGAAACGACCAAGCTGCTACGGGGTTCGGGGCAGGTCCTGCCCCGGGCGCGACCGCTACGGAAGGCGCTTTGAGCGCCATCTCCGTAAACACCGCTGCCGGTTCGCCGCAGCTTGCCCGGCTGTCCCCAGCCCTGCTTCTCTCGACCGCGCTTTTGCGGTCGGGCGGGTCTACTAGCGACTTCGCCTATCTACTTCTTCTTTTTCTTCGCAGCTTTCTTGGCTTTTCTCTTCTTCGCCATCACTAGCCTCCATCAAAAGTTAAAGAAGCAAGCACAGCGCCCGTTCAGTTGCAGCGGGCGATTCGACCGTCGGAAGAATCTCCGGCGGCGAATTCGCGTCACCCGGTGAACCGAGCGACTCAAAAAATCTGCTCTTCTGCATGAATCCTGCTTGATTCGCAGGATTTTCCAACTCAGCACGCAAAAAATTTTCAGCAGCATTGCACAGTTTCAGAAAAGCAGCAAGAAGTATTTCGTTGAAAATCGGCGGTGTCAATCGAGCTCGATACGCTTTCAATCGCAAATCTTCGCGTCGGATCGCCACGAGAGAAGCGGCGACGCTCCACTCGCGCACAGACCGTTACGACATTGCGTGATCGCGCGCGCTCGCGGCGCCAGCAACTCGCGTCACGCGCGGCGGAAGCGGAAAATCTCCGCGTCGATCGATCGAGCGGGACGACGGCGAAGCGAGCTTGCGGAAGTAACCCAATCAACCCGCTGCTTAAGGCGTTCATCGCTGCGGATGGCGCTCGCCAAAAGGCGCGAATCGATCCTGAAGCTCGAAGGCTTCATTCACGCTTCCTAAGTGACGCTTTCAGCGATCGGATCGGGCCGCGAGGCCGACTCCGACGCGAGCGAAATCGGAGAGCGTGGAAGTCTGGCCGCGATCTAAAGTGTCTACTAACCCATTGAATCTACGTCCTGATTCTATGTAATCTCGTTTGGATTACTGTAACATTTTTGAAATATCGGCCGCATACTATGCATGGGCTTCCTACGTCTTCCAACCGAATTTCTTATCGGGAGGTTTCATGCGAATCCCACAGTCCTTGAGAGTTAGTCTGACCGCAGTATCGGCGCTCGTCGTATTGGGCGCGGCGAGCCAATCGGGGATGGCTGCCGACATAACCGGAGCCGGCGCAACTTTTCCCTATCCGATCTATGCCAAGTGGGCCGATGCCTATAAACAAAAGACGGGCATCGGGATGAACTACCAGTCGATCGGTTCGGGTGGAGGGATCAAGCAGATCCGTGCCAAGACCGTCGACTTCGGCGCCTCCGACATGCCTCTCAAGCCCGATGAGCTCAACAAGGACGGATTAATACAGTTTCCGACGGTGGTCGGCGGCGAGGTCCTTGTGGTGAATCTGGAAGGTATCAAGCCGGGCGAAATGAAGCTCACAGGCAAGCTGGTCGCCGATATTTACCTCGGCAAGATCACTAGATGGAATGACCCGCAGGTTGCCAGCGTGAATCCGAGCCTGAAGCTGCCCGACCAGAACATTACCGTGGTGCATCGTTCCGACGGTTCGGGGACGACTTTCATCTTCACCAACTACCTGTCGAAGGTTAGCCCCGAGTGGAAGGAGAAGGTCGGCGCCGACGTCTCCGTATCGTGGCCGGCCGCCTCGGATGCGGGCGGCAAGGGCAACGAGGGCGTGGCCTCGTTCGTGCAACGCATAAAAGGCGCGATCGGCTACGTCGAGTATGCCTATGCGAAGCAGAACAACATGGTCTACACGCAACTCCAGAACCGTGCCGGGAACTTCCTCATGCCCAATGACAAGACGTTCCAGGCCGCCGCGGCTGGCGCCGACTGGAAGAACGCACCGGGCTTCTATGAAATCCTGACTGACGAGCCAGGGGCGAACAGCTGGCCGATCGCCGGCGCGACCTTCATCCTCATGCACAAGTCTCAGGCGAGCGCGGAACGGGCGAAGGAAGTGCTCAAATTCTTCGAGTGGGCCTATGCAAATGGCGACGCGATGGCTCTCGAACTCGTCTATATTCCGCTGCCCGACTCCGTGGTGGACCAGATTCAGGCCGCCTGGAGAAACCAGATCAAGGATCCGAGCGGTAGGGCGGTCTGGTAGCGGCGGAAAACACGGCGAGCGTCCGGAACGATTAGAATGAGCACTGTCGCAGACACCATAGAAGGGCTTTCGCAAGGCCCCTCCGATATCTTTACAGTGTCTAGATCGATTCCGGACGCGAGCCTGCGCCGGCACTACCGGCTCGACCAGGCTTTCCGCCTCGCTACGCGGTTTTTTGCCTTTCTGGTGCTGACGCTGCTGGCGGGGATCATTGTGTCGCTGGTGTTGGGGAGCATTCCCGCGCTGAAAGCCTTCGGTCTCGGATTCTTGACCGACTCGACCTGGAATCCGGTGACCGAAAAGTTCGGGGCGCTGGTGCCTATCGTCGGCACGCTGGTCACCTCGTTCATCGCCCTCCTCATCGGGATTCCGGTGAGTTTTGGCATCGCGCTGTTTCTCACCGAGCTGTCGCCGCCATGGTTGCGTCGCCCGCTCGGCACGGCCATCGAGCTGCTTGCCGCGATTCCGAGCATCATCTACGGCATGTGGGGCCTGTTCGTTTTCGCACCGGTGTTCGGCGATCATGTCTTGCCGCTGCTATCGAGCACGCTGGGAACGCTGCCCGTGCTCGGTGCGCTGTTTCGGGGCGCTCCAACAGGAATAGGCATTCTGACCGCTGGAATCATCCTCGCTATCATGGTGATTCCGTTCATTGCCTCGGTCATGCGCGACGTATTTGAGATCGTGCCCGGGGTGCTGAAGGAATCGGCTTACGCGCTGGGGTCTACCACATGGGAAGTGGTATGGCACGTGGTGCTGCCCTACACCAAAATCGGCGTAGTCGGCGGGGTGATGCTCGGCCTGGGCCGCGCGCTCGGAGAGACCATGGCGGTGACGTTCGTGATCGGTAATGCGCACAAGCTGAGCGCTTCGCTGTTGGCGCCTGGGAGCAGCATCGCTTCGGCGCTCGCCAACGAGTTTACCGAGGCGGTCGGCGACCTCTACCTATCGTCGCTGATCGAGTTGGGGCTGATCCTCTTTCTGATCACCTTCGTCATACTCGCGTTGTCCAAGCTGCTGTTGATGCAGCTCGCGAAGTTCGAAGGGCAGAAGACCTGACCGATCCCATCAATCGCCAATGAGCCTTTACGCCCGTCGGCTGCTGATCAACCGCTTCAACTTGTTCGTGTCGCTGCTGGCGATGCTCTTCGGCCTGTTCTGGCTGGGCTGGATCCTCTACACGCTGTTGGTCGCCGGGTTCGGCGCACTCGGGCCAGATCTGATCCTGAAAATGACCCCGCCGCCGGGGAACTCGGGCGGTCTGCTCAATGCCATCGCGGGCAGCCTGCTCATGGCGGCCATGGGGACGCTCATCGGCACGCCGATCGGAATCATGGCCGGGATCTACCTCGCGGAGTTCGGCGGCCGCGGCTGGCTCGCGGCGGTGACGCGCTTCATCAACGATATCCTTCTCTCGGCGCCCTCGATCGTGATCGGCCTCTTCGTCTACGAGGTCTATGTCGTGCAAATCGGGCACTTCTCCGCCTGGGCGGGGACGTTTGCGCTGGCGCTGCTCGTCATCCCCGTGGTGATCCGCACCACCGAGAACATGCTACGCCTCGTTCCCGACAGCCTGCGCGAAGCCGCTGCTGCGCTCGGCGCGCCGCAGTGGAAGGTGATCACTCTGGTCACCGTGCGCGCGGCCAAGGCGGGGATCATCACCGGAATTCTGCTCGCGATCGCGCGTATCAGCGGCGAGACTGCGCCGCTGCTGTTTACTGCCCTTAACAATCAGTTCTGGTCGACGAACATGAACGCGCCGATGTCCAACCTCCCCGTGGTGATATTCCAGTTCGCGATGAGTCCCTACGACGACTGGCAGAAGCTCGCTTGGGCCGGGTCGCTGATCATCACATTCGGGGTGCTGACTTTGAATATCATCGCCCGCACGATGGCTCGTGAAAAGACGCCGGTGTACTGACCATGAACGCCGCTGTCCTGCAACCGACTGAGCAAGCCGTGACTCAGAAGATCCGGGTGAAACAGCTGAATTTCTATTACGGCGGCTATCACGCTCTGAAGGACATCAATCTCGAGATTCCCGAGCGCAAAGTGACCGCCTTCATCGGCCCTTCGGGCTGCGGCAAGTCGACGTTGTTGCGCACCTTCAATCGCATGTACGCGCTGTATCCGAATCAGGAAGCACGTGGCGAGATATTTCTCGACGGCGAAAATATCCTCTCTCCCCGTCAGGACCTGAACCGTCTTCGCGCCAAGGTCGGCATGGTGTTCCAGAAGCCGACGCCCTTTCCGATGTCGATCTACGACAACATCGCCTTCGGCGTCCGCCTGTACGAGAGCCTTTCGTCCCGCGAGATGGATGAGCGGATCGAGTGGGCGCTGCGCAAAGCGGCTCTCTGGGAGGAAGTGAAGGACAAGCTCAAGCAGAGCGGCACGAGCCTCTCGGGAGGGCAGCAGCAGCGCCTGTGCATCGCGCGCGGCATCGCGGTCAAGCCCGAGGTCCTGCTGCTCGACGAGCCGGCCTCGGCGCTCGATCCGATCTCCACCGGCAGGATCGAGGAGCTGGTGCACGAGCTGAAGAACGACTACACCATCGTGATCGTGACGCACAACATGCAGCAGGCGGCGCGTGTTTCGGATTACACTGCCTACATGTATCTCGGGGAGATGATGGAATTCGGGGTGACCGACGAGGTCTTCATCAAGCCGAAGAAGAAGGAAACAGAAGACTACATCACCGGTCGCTTCGGCTGATCGGAGAACACGATATGAGCAGCGAGCACCTTTCCAAGCAATTTGACGCGGACCTGGAGACTCTTCGTTCCGGAGTGCTGCAGATGGGCGGACTGGTCGAGTCCCAGATCCGCGGTGCGCTCGATGCTTTTGCACGCGGGAACGCGGAGCTGATCGACCGGGTCATCGCGAACGAGGCGCGCGTGGACGAATGTGAGGTCCAGATCGACAACGATTGCAGCCATATCATCGTCAAGCGCCAGCCCGCAGCGAGCGATCTGCGCCTCATCATGGCGATCAGCAAGACGGTAACCGATCTCGAGCGTATCGGCGATGAAGCCGAGAAGATCGCGCGCATGTCGAAACAAATCCACGAGCGCGGGCGCACCGACCTGCACCGCTTCGCCAATATCCGCCACGCGGCGGATATCGCCCTTTCCATGCTGCGCCAAGCCCTAGACGCGTTCGCACGGCTCGACACCGCCCAGGCGGCGGGCATCATCCGCCAGGATGCGGCGATCGACACCGAGTTCGGCTCGATACTGCGACAGCTCATCACTTTCATGATGGAGGATCCGCGCACCATCTCGACCGCACTGGAGATCGTCTGGATCGCGAAGGCGATAGAACGGATAGGCGACCACGCGAAGAATATCGCAGAGGATGTGATCTACATCGTCAAGGGCACCGACGTGCGACACACGGCGGTCGAGGTCGTCGAGCGCGAGGCTCTCGGCTGATGCGCGCAGCGGCGACTCCGGGCGGGAACGGGACGGCAATGCGCGGCGCCATCCTCGTGGTCGAAGACGAGCCGGCGATCCAGGAGCTGATCGCGGTCAACCTCGAGCACGCGGGACACCAGGTGCTGCGCGCGGCCAACGTTCCCGAGGCGGAGGCGCTCGTCCGCGAGGTCTTGCCGGACCTGGTGCTGCTCGACTGGATGCTGCCGGGCCCGCCCGGGGTGAACTTCGCGCGCCAGCTGCGCACCGACCAGCGCACCAAGGACATTCCCATCATCATGCTCACGGCGCGGGCGCAGGAGCAGGACACGGTCGCGGGCCTGGAGAGCGGTGCCGACGACTACGTCACCAAGCCTTTCTCGCCGCGGGAGCTCCTCGCGCGCATCAAGGCCGTCATGCGACGCCGCGCACCGCAGCTCACCGACGACGCGGTCGAGATCGCAGGCCTCAAGCTCGACCCGATCGCGCATCGCGTGAGCGCATCCGGGACCCATCTCGCGCTGGGGCCGACCGAATTCAGGATGCTGCACTTCTTCATGACTCACCCGGAGCGGGTCTACAGCCGCGCTCAGCTGCTCGACGAAATCTGGGGGGACCATGTCTTTGTCGAGGAACGGACCGTCGACGTTCACATACGCCGATTGAGGCAAGCGCTCGAGCCCACCGAGCACGACTGCCTGGTGGAAACGGTCCGCGGGACCGGCTACCGCTTCCGACGCAGCCTGTCTTAGGAAACGCCCCGGGAAGCGCTCAGCTCGCCAGCGCCGCCCGCTCCTCCTTCGCCAGAGAGCGCAGCTCCAGCTTCACGCCGACCGAGCGCCATTGCTCGACCTCGTCCTCCAGCGCCGCTTCGGTCAGCGCATGTTCCTCGAGCCACGCGCGTGGCAGCGAGAGCTGAAAACCGTTTTTCGACGCCTTGCTGATCGGAGTGGGCAGTTTGGTGTCGCGACGGCTGAGGTGAAAGAGCACTGCGAGCCGCAGCGCAAAGATCAAGGCCCACTCGGCGCTGCTCTCGGGGAGATCCTTGATCTTGGCGAGCTTGCCCCGATGAGCGAGGACGAGCCGGGACAGCCGCAGTTGTTCTTTCTGGGAGAAGCCGGGCATGTCGGCTTGGGCGAGGACGTAGGCCGAGTGCTTGTGATAACCGGCATGCGCGATCGAGATGCCGATCTCGTGCAGGCTCGCCGCCCAGCGCAACATCGTCGTGTCTGCCTCCGAGGGTTCGCCGTCCAGGTTCTCATAGATGCTTTGTGCGAGCCTCGCAACGCGCTCGGCCTGCGCAGCATCCGCCTGATAACGTCGCATGAATTGGCGCACGGTCGCCTCGCGCATGTCGCGGTGCCGCACGCGCCCGAGCAAGTCGTAGAGCACGCCCTGGCGCAAGGCTCCATCCGAAACCTCCACCTGCTCGATTCCGAATTCGGCGAGCGCCGCGGACATGATGGCGACTCCGCCGGCGAGGATGGGGGCGCGGTCGGGGCGCAGGCCGGGCAATTCGAGCTTGTCGACTTCGCCTGCCTTGACAAGCAGCGCGCGGAGCTTCTCGAGCCCCAGGGCAGAGATCCCGTGTTCGCACAGCTCGGACGCGCTGAGGATGGAGGCCAGCGATCGGGCGGTGCCGGAAGACGCTACGGAGTCCTTCCAGCCGACGCGCCGGTAGGCATCCACGATGTGCTGAAGCTCGTTCGCCGCGGCGAGCTCTGCGCGCTTGAAGCAGGATTTCTCCAGACGCCCATCAGGAAAGAACCTGAGGCTGTAGCTCACGCAGCCCATGGATATGCTCTCCATCAGCTCGGGCTCGAGTCCCGTCCCGACGATGAGCTCGGTGGATCCCCCGCCAATGTCGATCACCAGGCGCCGCTCGGTCGAGGGCGCAAGACCGTGAGCCACGCCGAGGTAGATCAGGCGCGCTTCCTCGCGACCGAATATCACTTCGATGGGGAATCCCAGCGTCTCTTCGGCCTCGGCGAGAAAGGACTCTGCGTTCTTCGCCACGCGTAGAGCGCTCGTTCCCACGGCGCGCACCGCGGAGCGGGGAAAACCACGCAGCCGCTCGGCGAACCGGGCAAGCGCCTCCAGCGCCCGCGTTCTCGTCACCTGGTCGATGCGCCGGTCCCGTGTGAGACCTGCACCCAGGCGCACCGGATCGCGCAGGCTGTCCAGGAGGTAGACCTGATCGTCGACGACCCTGCCGATCTGCAGGTGGAAGCTGTTGGATCCCAGGTCGAGCGCGGCCAGTGTCTCTTGCTTCACAGTCGGCGAGACTATCCTCTCAAAGGACGAAACGAAGCTATCATAATGCTTCTGCCGGGGGATGAATAAATCCCCGGTCGCACCCCCAGTGTAACAATTCTGCAACAAGCAGCTCGCAGAGTCATTTTTTTGATGCTCCAAAGAACCCGAATTCCGCTGAGCAGGATAAAGCCGCAGCTCCTCGGCCGTGAGCTCGGCGTGCTGGCATTCAACGAGCGAGTGCTCGCGCAAGCCGAGGATCGGCACGTCCCGGTACTCGAAAGGCTGCGCTTTCTTTGCATTCTGTCGAGCAACATGGACGAATTCTTCGAGATTCGCGTGGCCGAGCTGAAGGAGCGCATCAGGCTCGGCAACGAGATCGCAATTCCCGGAGAAGCACCGCCTGCGGAAGTGTTCCCGCTGATCAGCGAGCGCGCTCACGCCCTGGTCGGCCGACAATACCGGCTGCTCAACAAGGAGATTCTTCCGCAGCTCGCCGACGAGGGCGTGCACTTTCTCGCCGAGCCGGACTGGACCCGGGAGCAGCGCTCCTGGTTGCACAGCTATTTCATGAAGGAAATGAGCCCGCTGCTGACGCCCATCGGGCTCGATCCCTCGCATCCCTTCCCTCGCGTCCTCAACAAGAGCCTGAACCTCGCCGTGCAGCTCGAGGGCCGGGATGCCTTCGGACGCAGTTCCGGCACGGCGATCGTCCAGGCACCGCGGGCGCTCCCGCGCGTGGTCCAGCTGCCGAAAGCGATCGCCGGGAAGAGGTACGTGTTCGTGTTGTTGACGTCGATCCTCCAGGCGTTCGTGCAGGCGCTGTTCCAGGGTATGACCGTGCGCGGCTCGTACCCGTTCCGTGTCACCCGCAACAGCGATCTGTTCCTCGACGAGGAGGAGATCAAGAACTTGCGCACCGCGCTCGCCGGCGAGCTGTCGCAGCGCCATTTCGGAGATTCGGTGCGCCTCGAAGTCGCCGAAAACATGCCCGCTGAGCTCGTGCAGTTTCTTCTGGAGCAGTTTCAGCTGATCTCCGAGGACCTGTATCGCGTGGACGGCCCGGTCAACCTGGTGCGCCTGATGCAGGTCCCCGACATGGTCGACGCCCCCAAGCTGAAGTTTCCCGTTTTCGTTCCCGGCATCCCCAAGCAGCTGGAGAACAGCGCCGACATATTCCGGGCCATCCGGAAAGGGGACATTCTGCTGCACCATCCCTTTCAGTCCTTCGGACCGGTAATAGACTTCCTGGAGCAGTCGGTCGACGACCCCAGCGTGGTCGCGATCAAGCAGACGGTCTACCGAACCGGCACCGACTCCGTTCTCATGCAGTACCTCATCGACGCGGCTCAGCGCGGCAAGGAGGTCACGGTCGTCGTCGAGCTGCTGGCGCGCTTCGACGAGGAAGCCAATCTCAACTGGGCGGCGAAGCTCGAAGAGGTCGGCGCGCACGTGGTCTACGGTGTGGTCGGATATAAGACGCACGCCAAGATGTCGCTGGTGGTGCGCCGCGAGGAAGGCAGGCTGCGGCGTTACGTCCACCTGTCCACGGGCAACTATCACCCTCGCACCGCAAAGCTCTACACCGACTTCGGATTGCTGACGGCCGACGAGAATATCTGCCAGGACGTCAACGAGGTGTTCAAGCAGCTCACCGGGCTCGGGCGCGCGCGGCGCCTGCACCGCCTCTGGATTTCGCCGTTCTCGCTTCACGACCGCGTGCTGGACGCGATCAAGCGTGAAGCGAACCACGCGCGCGCCGGCGAGCGCGCGCACATCATCGCGAAGATGAACGCCTTGATCGAGCCCAGGGTCATCGAGACCCTTTATCGGGCCTCCCAGGCCGGAGTGAAGATCGACCTCATCGTTCGCGGCGTATGCGCGCTCCGCCCCGGGATTCCCGGCCTGTCGGAGAACATTCGCGTGCGCTCGGTCATCGGCCGCTTTCTCGAGCACTCGCGCGTCTTCTATTTCCTGAACGGCGGGGAGGAAAACGTCTACCTTTCCAGCGCGGACTGGATGGGGCGAAACTTCTTCGGGCGCATCGAGCTGTGCTTTCCGGTCCTCGACCGGCGTGCCAAGGAGCGCGTGATCCAGGAGGGCCTCAAGCCCTATCTTTCCGACAACAGCCAGGTGTGGGAGATGGACTCCGAGGGCAGCTATCGAAGGAAGAAGTCCACGGGCCGGATCCCGCGATCGGCGCAGGACCATCTCCTCGGGATGCTCGCCGCCGACCAGTAGC
>Ga0326726_10003063_pt1 | contig 15338 bp, 16 predicted proteins | sample MHFenrmetagenome_2_FD_207603 | JGI IMG/M metagenome (GOLD analysis project Ga0326726, IMG submission 207603) | Lab enriched peat soil microbial communities from Michigan Hollow, Ithaca, NY, United States - MHF15MN | ecosystem: Environmental > Terrestrial > Soil > Wetlands > Peat | place: USA...
ACAAGGTCAAGGTGGAGCTGTCGCCCTACGACCTCACCCGGGGCCGGATCACGTATCGGTTCAAGTAACTCGAAAAGGACAGAGATGAAAGTCAGGCCGTCGATCAAGGTCCGGTGCGAGAACTGCAAGATCGTGCGCCGCGAGGGCCGGGTGCGGATCATCTGCAAGAACCCGCGCCACAAGCAGCGCCAGGGATAGGAGCGTACATGGCACGTATCGCCGGAGTCGACCTGCCGCGGGACAAGCGGGGACAGATCGCGGTCCAGTACATCTACGGGATCGGCATCCCGTCGGCCAAGAAGATCTTCGCCGACGCCCGGGTGGATCCCAACAAGCGCGTGAAGGCCTGGAGCGACGACGAGACCGGCCGCGTCCGCGACATCATCGAGCGCGAGTACAAGGTCGAGGGCGATCTGCGCCGCGAGGTGTCCATGAGCGTGAAGCGCCTGATGGACATCGGCTGCTACCGGGGTATCCGGCACCGCAAGGGCCTGCCGGTGCGCGGGCAGCGGACCCACACCAATGCCCGCACCCGCAAGGGCAAGAGCAAGGGCGTGATGGTCAAGAAGAAGCCGGTGGCCGCCGCGCCCGCCGCCCCGCCGAAAAAGTAAGGAGCCGAGATGGCCGACGCCGCGGAACAGAAGCCGGACGAAAAAGCCGCCGCCCCCCGCAAGGGCGGGCGCAAGCGGGAGCGCAAGGAGGTCCGCGTGGGCATCGCCCACGTGCAGGCCACCTTCAACAACACGATCGTGACCTTGACCGACAAGATGGGCAACGTGGTCTCGTGGGCCAGCGCGGGTAGCGTAGGCTTCAAGGGCTCCCGCAAGAGCACCCCGTTCGCCGCCCAGACCGCGGCCGAGAACGCGGCCCGCAAGGCGATGGAAGTAGGGCTCAAGCAGGTGGAGGTGTTCGTGCGCGGCCCGGGGGCCGGGCGCGAGGCCGCGATCCGCTCGCTGCAGGCGGTGGGGCTCGAGATCACCGCCATCCGTGACGTGACCCCGATTCCGCACAACGGCTGCCGTCCGCCCAAGCGGCGACGCGTGTAGGAGGAGACGTAAGTGGCACGATATCGAGCCGCCGCCTGCCGGCAGTGCCGGCGTGAAGGCATCAAGCTGTTCTTGAAGGGATCGCGCTGCTTCACCGAGAAGTGCGCGATCGAGCGCCGGAACTATCCGCCGGGCCAGCACGGCCTGGGCCGCACCAAGCCGACCCAGTACGGCATCCAGCTGCGCGAGAAGCAGAAGGCCAAGCGCATCTACGGAGTGCTCGAGGCCCAGTTCCGGCGGTACTTCTCCTGGGCCGAGGCCGAGAAGGGCATCACCGGCGAGAACCTGCTGAAGTTCCTCGAGCGGCGCCTCGACAACGTGGTGTTCCGGCTCGGCATGGCCGCCTCCCGCCGGGAGGCGCGGCAGATGATCGGGCACGGCCACATCCAGGTGAACGGCCGGAAGGTGTCGATCCCGTCCTTCATCGTGAAGGTCGGCGAGGTGGTGCAGCTCCGGCCGAGCTCCAAGATGCAGGAGCGGGTGGCCGACAACCTGACCGCGGGCCGCTCTCCGGTGCCGCCGTGGCTCGACCTAGACGTGAACGAGAAGAAAGGTACGGTGCGCGGGCTTCCGCTCCGGGAGGACATCCAGATCCCGGTGCAGGAGCAGCTCATCGTCGAGCTGTTCTCGAAGTAGGGCCGGTCGGCCTACAGAAGGGGCATATGGCAAGGATTCCGTTTCAGAAGCCGAAGTCGATCCAGTGGGAGATCCGCTCCGACCGCTACGGGCGCCTGGTGGCGGAGCCGTTCGAGAAGGGTTACGCGCTCACCGTCGGGCACTCCCTCCGTCGCACCCTGCTGTCCATCGTGCCGGGCTCGGCGGTCGCCTGGGTGCGGATCCCGGGGGTCAAGGACCTCGACACCAGGATCCCGGCGGTCCAGGAAGACACCACCGACGTGCTCCTGAACGTGAAGAAGCTGGCGGTGAACGTGCCGTCCGGGGAGCCCACCGAGACCCGGCTCGAGGCCAAGGGTCCCAAGACGGTGACCGGGGCCGACGTGTCGGAGGCGAGCGGGGTCGAGGTGCTGAACCCGGAGCTTCACATCGCGACCCTGGGAGCGGGCGGCTCGCTCTCGATGGACCTGGGCATCGGCGTCGGCCGCGGCTACGTGGCCGCCGATCGGCATCCCGCGGGCGCGATACCGGCCGGGGCGATCCCGGTGGACGCCGCGTTTTCTCCCATCCAGCGCGTGTCGTACAGCGTGGAGAACGCGCGGCTCGGCAAGGTCACCGACTACGAGAAGCTGATCCTCGAGATCTGGACCAACGGCGCGGTGTCCCCGGAGGAAGCGCTCTCCCGGGCGGCCCGCCACCTGAAGGCCCACTTCGCCCACCTGGCCCCGGAAGGGCGCGAGGAGGAGGACGAGGAGGTCGAGACCACCGGCGAGGGCTTCCTGCAGGAGAGCCTGGCCAAGCCGCTGGAGGACCTGCCGCTCCCGGCGCGTGCCATCAACGCCCTGAAGAACCACGAGATCATGGTCGTCGCGGATCTGGTCCAGAAGACCGACGAGGACCTGGAGTCGGTGAAGAACCTCGGGGAGAAGTCGATCGACGAGATCAAGACCGCGCTCGCCGCGCTCGGCCTGTCCCTGGGCATGCGCATCGACCCGAACCTGTTGGGCGCCCTCGGGCGCGGGGGCACGAAATGAGGCACGGCAAGGCGGGCTTCAAGCTCGGGCGCATCACCCAGCACCGCTGGGCGCTGTTCCGGAACCTGCTGGTCGCGCTCTTCCGCCACGAGCGGATCATGACCACCGAGGCCAAGGCCAAGGCGGTGCGCGGCCTGGCCGACCACATGGTGACCCTGGCCAAGCGCGAGGACCTGCACGCGCGCCGGCAGGTGCTGGCCATGGTGCCGGACGCCGCGGTGGTGAAGAAGCTATTCGACACCATCGCGGCCCGCTTCAGCGAGCGTCACGGTGGCTACACCCGCATCATGAAGGCGGGCCTGCGCCCCGGCGATCGCGCCCAGATGGTCGTCCTGGAGCTGGTGGACCGGCCGGAGGCGCCGAAGGAGAAAGGCAAGAAGGACGCCAAGGCCGAGAAGGCCCCCAAGGAAGACAAGAAGGCCGGCAAGGGCGAGGCGGGGGCGGGCGCCGCAAAGGGGCGGCGCAAGAAGGCGGCGGCCGCCGCCGGGTAACGGACGTCCGGCCTACCGGTTACTTCTTCAGGCTCTGTTGAATGCGGGGGCCCCGAAATGGCCCCCGCACTCCCCCAGCGGTCGGCCCGCTCCGCTACTTGAGCGTCTTTTTCAACAGGTCGAGGGTGCGGCGCCAGGCGTCCTCGGCGGCCGGCTTGTTGTAGACATCGGCGCGCTCGTCGTTGAAGAAGCCGTGGTCGACCCCCGGGTAGATGTGGGTCTCCACCGGCTTTCCTGCCTTCTTGATGGCGGCCTCCACCTCGCGCGCGGTCTTCGGCGTCACGAACGCGTCTTTCTCCGCGAAGAGCCCGAGCACCGGCCCGCTCAGGCGGGCGTAGTCCGGCTTCACGTTGGGGTGAATGCCGTAGAAGTCCACCACCGCGCCCACGCTCGCGTTGGTGCAGCCCGCGAAAAGCGCGAGCTGTCCGCCCATGCAGAAGCCCACCGCGCCCAACTTGGGGGTCGAGGAGTGCCCGGCGAGGTACTTGGCCGCACCGGCCAGGTCTTTCTCGGCCCTCTCGATGTTCAGCGCCATGAAGAGCTTGCCGGCCGCGTCCGGCTCGCTCGCGGTCTGCCCGTGGTAGAGATCGGGCGCGAGTGCCGAGTAGCCGGCGGCCGCAAAGCGATCGCATACGTTCTTGATGTGCCCGACCAGGCCCCACCACTCCTGGATCACGATCACGCCCGGCCCCTTGCCGGAGGCCGGTGTCGCCAGGTAGCCCTTCGCGGTGTGTCCGTTGCTCGGGAACTCGACCATCTTGCCCGCCATCGCTCTGTCCTTTCTTAGTCGTTGGGGTTGAATCACTTCGGTCGGTGGTTCGGCCTCTTCGCGCCCTTCGGCGCTCATCGGGGTGTCGACGTCACCGTGACACCACGCGCCCTCTCGGTGCGGCGCTCAGCCACCGTGATACCCTCGCTGCTCTTTCAGGCGCCGGGGGTGGTTGGCGGCTTCTTCGGGGCGTCGGGAGTGATGCGCACCGTGAGGACCCGGCGCTTGTCGGCCTCGAGCACGGTGACGGTGAAGCGTTGGACGCGGAACACCTCGCCCACGAGCGGGATCCGATGCAAGGTGGCGAGGACGAGACCGGCCACCGTCTCGAAGTCACCCTTGGGCAGGTCCCACTCGAGCGCGTCGTTGACCTCCTCCAGGCTGGCCCGACCCGCCACCCGGTAGCTCCCGTCGGGCAGGCGCTCGACCGTGTCGGGGGTGCGGTCGTGCTCGTCGCGGATCTCCCCCACCACCTCCTCGACGATGTCCTCGACCGTGACGATGCCGACCGCGCCACCGTACTCGTCCACCACCACCGCCAGCTGCACCCGGTTCTTCTGCATCTCGCGGAGGAGGTCGTCGATGTGCTTGGTCTCCGGAACGTAGGTGGCCGGGCGCATCAGCGCGCGCAGATCCGGCGCCTCCGCGCCGCGCCGCAGCAGATCCATGGCGGTGACCACGCCGACGATGTTGAACACCCGGTCGGTGAAGACCGGGATGCGCGAGAAGCCGCGCTCCTGGATGAGGCGGACCACGTCGGCGGGGGAGGCGGTCTCGGACAGCGCGGCCACGTCGACGAGCGGCACCATCACCTCACGCACCGCCGTCTCCCCGAGGTCGAAGATCTTGTCGATCATCTCGGCTTCGCTCACCGTGACGTCGGCCTCCTCGGGCTCCATCTGGAGCAGGAGCTTGAGCTCCTCGCGCGAGACGAACTGGCGGGTGCTCGTCCGCTCGCGCCCGACCAGTGACAGGGCCCATCCTACGAAGGCGTTGGCGCCCCAGGTGAGCGGGGTCAGCAGGCGGCCCAGCGTCTCGATCACCGGGAACAGCCACAGGATCAACCCGGTGGCCCGCTCCTGGGCGACCGCCTTCGGGATGACCTCGCCGAAGACCAGCATGATCGGGGTGAGAGCCAGCGTGACCAGGATGGCGGCCGCCCCACCGGCCACCGGCAGGAGCGCCCAGGTCGCCACCGACGACGCGGTGATGTGGGCGATGGTCACGCCCATCATGGCGGTGGAAAGCAGCCGCTCGGGACTGCGGAACGCGTCCAGGTAACGGACCGCGGTCCGGTTCCCGCCCTCCGCCATGTGCCGGAGGCGCACCCGGTTGGCCGCGATGAACGACATCTCCGCGGCCGAGAAGATCGCGGTCACCAGCAGGGATAGCCCGATGATCCACACGTAGATCACGCGGCCTCGCTCCGCTCGGCCAGCTCGGGCAGGGTGACCAGCACCTCGAGCACCCGGGTGCGCTCGACCTTCTCCACCGCAACCCGGATGCCGGCCGCCTCCTTCTTCTCACCCTTGTGGGGGACGCGCCCGAAGAGGTCGAGCACCCAGCCCCCGACGGTGTCGAAGGAGTCGTTGGGAATCTGCAGCCCGGTGGCCGCGTTCAGCTCGTCGATGGGGAGGCGGCCCGAGACCCGGAAGCTGCGCGGTGCCACCCGCTGGATCAGCCGCTCGTCCTCGTCGTACTCGTCACGGATCTCGCCGACCAGCTCCTCGAGCAGGTCCTCGAGGGTCACGAGGCCGGCGGTGCCGCCGTACTCGTCCACCACGATGGCCAGGTGGAGCTTCTTGGCCTGGAACTCGCGCAGCAGGGCGTCGGCCCGCTTGGAGCCCGGGACGAAGTAGGGCGGGTGCAGGTGCTGACGCAGATCGAAGGTGGCCGGCAGGCCGTCGAGATAGGGGAGCAGGTCCTTCGTGTAGAGCACCCCGACGATTTGGTCGACGGTGTCCTCGAAGACCGGCACCCGCGAGTGCAGCTGCTCGCGCAGCTGGGGGAGAAGCCGGGCGGTCTCGATGGCGACGTCGAGGCAGAACATGTCGGGACGGGGGACCATCACCTCGCGCACGAGGGTGTCCTCCAGCTCGAACACGCGGTGGATCATCTCGCGCTCGCTGCGCTCGACCACGCCCTCGCGCGCGCCCACGTCAACCAGGGTGCGCAGCTCCTCCTCCGAGATCTCGGGCCGCCCGGCCTGGTGCTCGGAGCCGACCAGGCGAAGCGTGATGACGGTGAAGGCGCCCAGCCCGACCCGGATCGGCTTCAGGAGGATGGAGAGCCACGCCACCGGCCGGTTCACCCAGGTCGAGAATCGGAGCGGATGCTCGACCGCCAGGGTCATCGGCAGGACCTCGCCGAAGACGGTGAGCAGGAACACCATGCCCGCGATGGCGATGGCCAGGCCCTTGGGGCCGAAGACCTGCTCCGCGATGGCCGCGGCCAGCGCGGAGGCGCCGATGTTCACCACCGTGATGCCGACCAGCAGGGTCACGAGCAGCTCGTGGGGCTGGGCGAGGAGCGGGGCCAGCGGACCCGGCGTCTGGCCCTGCTGCTCGGCGAGCTCCTTGAGCCGCGTCCGCCCCAGCGAGAAGTACGCGGCCTCGGCGCCCGAGAGCAGGGCGGAGAGGAGCAGTAGCACGCCGAGCCCGATCAGCTCCGGGACCAGCCGGCTATCCATGCCCGCTATCCATGGAAGTGCTCGTAGCCGCTCCGCACCGCCACCGGCTCGTCGTCGGCGTCCACGAACACCACGCGCCCGGCGGCTCCCTCGATGCGGCCGATGATCGTGAGCCGGGTCCCGGTGGCCGCGGAGAGGCCGGCGTCCAGCCGCTCCGCCGCGCCCGCCTCGCAGGTCAGCAGCAGCTCGTAGTCCTCGCCACCTCCGACCGCCCAGTCGCGCGCGTCCGTTCCGAGGGCGCGGGCCGCGGCCAGGGTCGCCGCGGCCACCGGTACGCGGTCGAGCCTCACGCGGGCACCCACGCCACTCTCGCGGCAGATGTGCTCGAGATCCGTGGCGAGCCCGTCGGAGCAATCAATCATCGCGTGCACCCCGGGCGCCGCGCCCAGCCAGCGGCCTTCGGCGACGCGCGCCCGCGGCCGCAGGTGGGCCGCCACGATCTCGGCCAAGGGCCCCGGGGCGAGCCCGGTCGCGCGCGCCCGGTCCGGGCCGACCTCGAGCGCGTAGAGCCCGGCCGCGGACGCTCCGAGGCTGCCGGTGACCGCCACTGCGTCGCCGGGGCGCGCATCGGACCGGAGCCGCGGCGCGCCGGAGTGGACGCCGAGCAGGGTCACGTTCACCATCCAGCCACCCGGCGAGGCCGAGGTGTCGCCGCCCACGACCGCCACCGCGTGGGGCGCCGCCGCCTCCGCCATCCCGGCGTAGAACGCGTCCACCGCCTCCACCTCCGTCTCGGCGGGGACGGCCAGCGCCACCAGGGCCCACCGCGGAATGCCGCCCATCGCGGCGATGTCGGAGAGGTTGACCGCGAGAGCTTTCCAGCCGATGTCCGCGGGGCTGGCGGAGCTCCGCCGAAAGTGGACGTCCTCGATGAGAAGGTCGGTGGTCGCGAGCAGCCGGTGGTCGGGGGGAACCGTCAGGACCGCCGTGTCGTCCCCGATCCCGACCTCGACACCCGGGGCCCCGGTCGCGACCCTACTGCCCCTGATGCGACGGATCAGCCCGCGCTCGCCCAGTCGCCCCAGGTCCACCCGTTCGGGTGGCTCGGATGCGTTCATGCGGGGGCGGTGACGGAGCTGAGCTCGAGGAAGTTTGCCAGCAGCGCCTTGCCCTGGACGGTGAGGATGGACTCGGGGTGGAACTGCACCCCCTCGACGGGATAACGCCGGTGGCGAAGGCCCATGATCTCGCCGTCCTCCGCCCGCGCGGAGATCTCGAGCTCGGGGGGAAGCCCCGCTTCCAGGACCACCAGCGAGTGATACCGCGTCGCCTCGAAGCCGGCGGGGAGCCCACGGAAGACCCCACGGCCATCGTGCGCGATCGTGGAAGTCTTGCCGTGCATCTGCCGCCCGGCGCGGGCGACCGTGCCCCCGAAGGCCTGCCCGATCGCCTGGTGCCCCAGGCACACCCCCAGGATCGGCACCCGGGCGTGGAAGCGCTCGATGAGCCCGAGGGAGATGCCGGCTCCGTCGGGATTGCCGGGGCCGGGAGAGATCACGATGGCTTCCGGGGCGAGCGCCTCGACGTCCTCGACCGTGAGCGCGTCGTTGCGCGCCACGTGCATGGTGGCGCCGAGCTCGCCCATGTACTGCACGAGGTTGTAGGTGAACGAGTCGTAGTTGTCGAGGACCAGGATCATCGGGCCGACTCCTGGGACGCGATGCGAAGCGCCAGGATCATCCCGCGGGCCTTCGAGCATGTCTCGAGCCACTCCGTCTTCGGGTCCGAGTCGGCCACGATGCCCGCCCCCACCTGGATCGACGCGCGGCGCCCGTGGCACACCACCGTGCGGATGGTGATGCACGAGTCCAGGTTGCCCGAGTACGAGATGTAGCCGACCGCCCCGCCGTACGGGCCGCGCCGGGTCGGCTCGAGCTCCTCGATGATCTCCATCGCGCGGATCTTGGGCGCGCCGGTGAGGGTACCGGCCGGGAAGCAGGCCGCGAGCACGTCGAACGCGTCCTTGCCGGGCTCGAGGCGGCCCCGCACGTGGCTCACCAGGTGCATCACGTGCGAGTACCGCTCCACCACCATGAACTCCGACACCTCGACGGAGCCGATGCGGCTGACCCGGCCCACGTCGTTGCGGCCCAGGTCGACCAGCATGACGTGCTCGGCGCGCTCCTTGGGATCGGCGCGCATCTCGCTCGCGAGGCGGGCGTCCTCCTCCTCGGTCCGTCCGCGCGGGTGGGTGCCCGCGATGGGCCGCTCTTCCACGCGATCGTCCTCGAGGCGCACCAGCACCTCCGGCGACGAGCCGACGATGCTGGTCTTGCCAAGCCGCAGGAAGAACAGGTACGGCGAAGGGTTGACGGTGCGGAGCGCGCGATACACCGTGAACGGATCGGCCCGCAGCTCGGTGTCGAGCCGGCGCGAGATCACGATCTGGTAGGCGTCGCCGGCCGCGATGAACTCCTTCGCCCGGCGCACCCCGTCCATGAAGGTCGCCTGATCCATGGTCGAGGTGAAGCCCTCGTCGCCCAGGGCCACCAACGGCTCGACCGGGGGAAGGGTGAGCGGAGCGGGGGACCGGGCAGGCCGCCTCAGATTGCCCAGCAGCATGCCGATCTTCACGGCCGCCGCGTCGTAGGCCCGGTCGAGGGAAGCCGGGTCGGTCTTGGTGACGTGGGCGTTGGCGATCACCAGCAGCCGGTGGCGCAGGTTGTCGAAGACCAGCAAGCTGTCCGTGAACATGAATACCGCGTCGGGAAGCTTCTGGTCGTCCTTGGCCAGGACGGGAAGCCGCTCCACGTGGCGGATCATGTCGTAGGACAGGAAGCCGACCGCGCCGCCCTGGAAGCGGGGCAGCCCGGGCACCGGGACCGGCTTGAACTGGGCGAGCAGACCACGCAGGGATTCGAAGGGGTCCCGGCCCGGCAGAAGCTCCGTGGTCCCGTCGGCGCGCCGTACGCTGACCCGGCTGCCCTTGGCGGTGAACACGAGGTGCGGGTCGGTGCCCAGAAACGAGTAGCGGGCCCACTTCTCGCCACCCTCGACCGACTCGAGGAGGAACGCGTATGGGCCGGGACGCAGCCGCAGGAAGGCGGAGAGCGGGGTGTCCAGGTCCGCGGCCAGCTCGGCGAAGATCGGGATCAGGTTGCCCTGTCCCGCTAGGGCGTGGAACTCCTCACGCGTTGGTGAGAGCGGAGGCAGGCCGGGGCCCACCGTCGACATGGGTGGTCGCTCAGGCGTTGGCGTCCAGCTTCTTCTTGAGCTGGGCCTTGGGCACTGCGCCGATCACCTGATCGAGCACCTGGCCACCCTTGACGAACAGGATGGTCGGGATGGACCGAATACCGTACCGGGCCGCCAGCGCGGGCTGCTCGTCCACGTTCACCTTCGCGAGGGTCACGGTGCCGTTGCCCTCGCGCACCAACTCCTCGAGCGTCGGGGCAATGGCCCGGCAGGGTGCGCACCATTCGGCCCAGAAGTCCACCATCATGAGCTGCTCGCTGTGCTTGCCCAGTTCCGTGTCGAAACTGCCCTCGGTGAGATGGAGTGTGGACTCGGCCATGGATCCAGGGTCTCCTTGTCCTCAGATGGCCTGCAGGACAGCGGGTGAGAGTTCCATAAAAAACGCACAGCTACGCTAGCATAGGCCTCGGACCATCGCAAGTTAGGGTCCCGCGCCCGGGCCCGAGCTCGGTCCCAAAGCCGGATCGCGGGGGCCAGCAGCATCGCCTAGTCGGCTGGGCAACCGACGGTCAGGGGCAGCGGCCCTGACAGTGAGCGTCACTGGACGGACGTCCACTCCTTGTCACTCCAGCGCGCCCGGCCGTGAAAACGGGCCAGGACGGCCCGAAAGCCTTGAATCCATGACATCTCCTTGTCCGCCTCGCATATGCCTTCCAACCCGGCAGAAAACATCGGTTGGTAGGGGGCTTGCAGTAGACGGACCCCCCTGCGGAGCCCTCAGCGGGCCGCCGTGCTGCGGGCCGTGGGTTCCAGGACAGCAGGGTGAACCTCAGCCGAGGAGGATGAGCGCGTGGGCAAGGTCATGGTGGTGGATGATGCGCTGTCGGAGCTGAAGGTGATCGAGAGCATTCTGAAGTCGGCCGGTCACCAGGTAGTTTCCTATCTAGACGGCGAACTCCTCGAGGACCACGTGGTGGAGGAGCGGCCCGACGTGCTCCTCCTCGACATCGTGATGCCCAAGCGCAATGGCTACGAGGTGCTGCGCGGTATCCGTCGCGATCCCCGCACCAAGGACACCCCGGTCGTCTTCGTCAGCTCCAAGAACCAGGAGAGCGACCGGCTGTGGGGCCAGCGCCAGGGCGCCGCGGACTACCTGGCCAAGCCGTTCACCGCGGAGCAGCTCCTCGGCGTGGTCCGCCAGTTCGTGAAGTAGCGCCATGGGCAACACTCCCGGCGCCGTCGCGCTCCCGTCCGTGCTTCCGGAAACACCTCCGGCGCTCCGCGCCTGCCTGTTCGCCCTCTCGGGCTCTCGGTTCGCGGTCGACGTGCGCAGCGCACGAGAAGTGGCCGTGTTCGACGAGTTCACAGTGGTGCCGCGCGCGCCACGTCAGCTGGTTGGAGTGGCCAATCTCCGGGGCACCGTGATTCCGATCCTCGACGTGAGCCCCCTCCTGGGGCTTCCGGAGCTGCGGCCGGCTCGCAGCGTGCGCACGCTGGTGCTGCGCGACGGCACCCTCCTCGCCGCCGTCGCGGTGGATACCGTGCTCGGACTCGAGCCGTTCGACGACGTGCTCTCGGCGGCGGACCCCGCCGCCCCGCGGGGCCACGGCTCGCACCGGCTTGTCGCGGGATGGCTCACCTGGGCCGGCGAGACGCTGGCCCTGCTGGACGTGCCCCGAATCCTGGCCGTCCTGCGGTCCACGCTCGGCGGGGACGAGCTCGCGCGGAGGGCGGACGCATGAACCGAAGAGAATTCCTCGGCATCCTCGCTGCCGGCGCGACGGGCGGCATCCTGGCCGAATCCGCCGCGGCCGCGCAGGGTACCGCGGGCGGAGAGATCCGGGTCGGGATGAGCGCCGCGTTCCGCGGCGCCGCCGCCGGCCTCGGCACCGAGCTGTATCGGGGAGCCCAGGCTTACTACAGCGAGATCAACGCGCGCGGCGGCGTCTTCGGACGGCCGATATCGGTGGTGGCACTCGACGACAGCTACAACCCCGAGCCCTGCATCCGGAACACGATCCAGCTGCTCGATCGCGAGAAGGTCTTCTTCCTCTCCAACTACGTGGGTACTCCGACGCTCACGCGCGCGCTGCCCGTGATCAAGCAGTACGCCGACCAGCACGTGGTCTTGGTCGGCAACTTCACCGGCGCGCAGCCTCAGCGAGAGCCGCCCTACGTCGATCAGGTCTTCAACGTGCGGGCATCCTACCGGCAGGAGATGCAGGCGCTGGTCGAGCGCTTCTGGCAAACGGGAGCGCGCCGCTTCGGCGTCTACTACCAGATCGACGCCTACGGCCGCAGCGGCACCGACGGCGTCGCGCGGGCGCTCGCCGCCCGCAACGCCCGGATCGTCGCGGAGGCCACCTACGTCCGGAACGCGACGTTCGACGAGGACATGGGGATCGCGGTCACCGCCCTCCGGGAGGCCGGCTGTGACGTCGTGCTGTGCACCGGCGCCTACCAGGGCTGCGCTGCGTTCGTGCGCTCGGCGCGCGACGCGGGCTTCACGGTGCCGATCTCCAACGTCTCGTTCGTGGGATCGGACGCGATGCTCGCGCTGCTCGTGAAGCACGGCCGCACCAAAGGCCGCGACTACACGCGGGGGCTCATCAACTCCCAGGTGGTGCCGAGCTACGACGACGCCGTCCTCCCCGGAGTGGCTGAATACCGGGCCTTGATGGACAAGCACAACCCGTCGGTGCCGGAGGCGATCCGCGACGCCAACTACGTGCCTCAGAAATACAGCTTCATCAGCCTCGAAGGCTACGTCAACGCGCGGGTGATCACCGAGGCGCTCAAGCGCGCCGGAGCCAACGCGGGTCGCCCGGCATTCCGCCAGGCACTCGAGTCGCTGCGGGGGCTCGATCTGGGGATCGGGGCGCCCGTGACGTTCACGCCCGAGCGCCACCAGGGCCTCGACAGCGTGTACTTCACGCGGGTGGAGGGCGACCGTTGGGTGCCGATCGTGGACTGGTCGGCGGCGGTCAAGGTCTGAGGACGGGATGAATGGCGCGAAGCGGGTCTGGGGGAGGCGCGTGATGAGCAAGAGAGCGGACGGCGGCCCTGCCGGTGGCGAGCACGTAGCCGGCTCGAACCCGGCTCAGCGGGTGCGCTTCGGCCTCCTGGGTAAGATCACGCTGTTCCTGGTGCTGGTCCTCGTGCCCCTGGCCGCGGTGAGCTGGACGGTCGCCTACCGGTCGCTCCAGGACAACCTTACTCGGGAGTTCACCGACAAGGGCAGCGCGATTGCCAACAGCCTGGCCAGCTCCGGGGCCGACCTCATCGTCAATCGCGACGCCTCCACCGTGCAGGCGCAGGTCGACGAATTCGCCAAGATCACCGGCGTCGCCTACGTGATGGTCTACGACACGCAGCGCGCGTTCATCGCCCACACCTTCGCTCCGGTCGTGCCGAAGGGCATCATCGAGAAGAACGTGGTGCCGGGGCACTCTCCCCGGCCGCAGGTGCGGGAGATCACCTACCCCGACCCCCGCACCGGCCGGCAGCGCGAGATCATCGACATCGGGGTGCCGATGCTCGGCGGCCAGCTCGGCACCGTGCGGGTGGGCATGGACAAGTCGATCATCACCGCGTCGGCGGTCCAGGCGGGCAACTTCCTGCTGCTGGTGTTCGGCGGGATCGCGGTTTCGGCGGGCTTGGCCGGGATCATCTTCGCCCAGCGGATCACTCGGCCGGTCAACGCGCTGATGGCCGGGGCCGAGCGCGTGGGGCGCGGCGACCTGTCGCAGCTGGTGCCGGTCACGTCACGTGACGAGATCGGCCAGATGACGGTCACCTTCAACGAGAGCATCGTCCGCCTGCGGGGCCTCGTGCAGACCGAGACCGATCGCGACGAGGAGCGTCGCAAGCGCGAGGACCTGCAGCAGAACATCATCAAGTTCCTCGACACGGTGGTGGAGATCGGCAAGGGTGACCTGACGCGGCGGGGTGAGGTGACCTGGGACGTGCTCGGCAACGTGGTCGACGCCATCAACCTCATGGTCGAGGAGATCGCCACCGTCGTCGGCGACGTGCGTCAGGCCGCACTGCGGGTCGCCGCGGGCTCCCAGGACACCATCAAGATCACCGGCGAGCTGGCGGTGGCCGCGCAGGCCCAGTCCCGCGACGCGTCGAGCGTGACGCGCTCGGTGGCCGACGCGATCGTGTCGGTGCGCCAGGTGGCCGAGAGCGCGGACCAGAGCGCGAAGGCCGCGCGTCAGGTGCTGCAGGCCGCGAGCAAGGGCGAGGAGGCGGTGCGCAACAGCCTCGCGAGCATGCAGCAGATCCGTTCCGAGGTGCAGACGATCTCGAAGAAGATCAAGTCGCTCGGCGATCGTTCGCTCGAGATCTCCGAGATCGTCAACACCATCCAGGACATCGCGGCGCAGACCCATCTCCTCGCGCTCAACGCCTCGATCGAGGCGGCGGGCGCAGGCGAGGCGGGCCTCCGGTTCTCGGTGGTGGCCGATGAGGTACGGAAGCTCGCCGAGCGGGCCACCCAGGCCACTCGCGACATCGGGACCCTGATCAAAGGGGTGCAGGTGGAGACGCAGGAAGCGGTGGTCGCCATGGAATCCGGCACCCACGAGGTGGAGTCGGGCTACGAGGTAAGCCTCAAGGCGGAGGCGGCGCTCCAGGAGATCGGCAAGATCTCGCAGACGTCCTCTGAGCTCGCCGCCGAGATCTCCCAGGGTTCCCAGCAGCAGGTGCGGGGCGCGGAGGCGATGGCGGGCGCGGTGCAGGCGATCGCCGGCGCGGCGGTGAAGACGGACCAGGGGGTTCAGCAGAGCCGGCGGAACGTCGAGCAGCTGGCCCATCTCGCCGAGGAGCTCACGGTCAAGCTCTCCCGCTTCAAGCTGGGGAGCTGAGGCACTGAATGGCGGATCGACGCGAGCGCGAGTTGATGCTGGGCATCTTCCTCATGGAGGCCTGGGATACCGCCGGGGCTCTCGAGGAAGGGCTGGGTCAGCTGACGGGGGACGACGCTCCCTCGGCGGAGGCCCTGGCTCCGCTCGTGGTGCTCGCGCACCGGCTGAAGGGATCCGCGGCTCTCTACGGCTTCCCGGGCGTATCCGACCTGGCCGGGGCCGCCGAGCGACTGCTGCAGCGGGCGTCGATCGCCTCCGCCGAGGAGCGGGCCCGCGGAGCCGGGTTCCTGGATGGTCTGGTGGGGCTGCTGAAGGAGGTATTCGACGGCATCAGCGCCGTCGGGGTGGAGGACGCGGCCCGGGTCGGCGAGTTCAAGGCCCGCTATCCCGCCTTCCTCGCCCCCGTGAGCAGCGAGGCCCAGGCGACACACGTGACCCTGTCGGCTCCCGCCGCCGCGCTCGACCCGGTCCGGTCGCCGACCTCCGCCGCGCTCGTCCGCTTCTTCACCGACGACCGCGAGGTGCTGGAGTACTTCCTGCCCGAGGCCGCCGAGCATCTCGAGGCGATGACCACCGCGCTGCTGGCCGTCGAGGGTGGCGCGCGGGACGAGGAGACGCTCGCGACCGTCTTCCGGTCGGTCCATACCCTCAAAGGGGCCGCCTACACTGTAGGGTGCGCGCCGATCGGCGA
>Ga0326726_10003064_pt1 | contig 15335 bp, 12 predicted proteins | sample MHFenrmetagenome_2_FD_207603 | JGI IMG/M metagenome (GOLD analysis project Ga0326726, IMG submission 207603) | Lab enriched peat soil microbial communities from Michigan Hollow, Ithaca, NY, United States - MHF15MN | ecosystem: Environmental > Terrestrial > Soil > Wetlands > Peat | place: USA...
GCTGGACCGGCTGCCCGTCACCAATTCTGAGTTCCTGAGCTTCGTCACCACGCACCCCGGTTGGCGGCGTGACCGGGTCGCTCGCGTATTCGCCGATCACGGCTACCTGGCCCACTGGGCGGGACCGACGGAGCTGGGGCCCGACGCCCGTCCCGATCAACCGGCGACGCGTGTGAGCTGGTTCGCCGCCCGGGCCTACTGCCGCGCGCAGGGTAAGCGGCTGCCGACGGAGATCGAGTGGGAGCTCGCGGCGGCAGCCGGGGACACGAGCCAGAATGGCGCGGACGAGCCCGGTTTCCGGGAACGGATCCTCAAGTGGTACGCGAGGCCGGCGACGGGAGATCTGCCCGCCGTGGGCGGCGGGCCGCCCAACTTCTGGGGGATCCGCGACCTCCACGGGCTCGTGTGGGAGTGGGTCCTCGATTACAACAGCACGCTGGTCTCGGGAGACAGCCGGAGCGGCAAGGCCGCCGACCGCGTCCCCTTCTGCGGGACGGGCGCCTTCACCGCCGGGGACAACGAGGACTACGCCAGCTTCATGCGGCTGGCCTTCCGCAGCTCGCTGGAGGCCCGGTACACGACGCGTGCGCTTGGATTCCGTTGCGCGAGTGACGGCGAGGCCGCTTCCCGATGAAGGTCGTGGCGATAGCCGCGGTCGCGACCCTCCTGGCCTCCGGGATCGCCCTCGCGCCACCGGCGGCCGCTCAGGATCACCGCCACGAGGCCATGGATGCGGCGCCGCCGCGGGGAGACTCCATCTACGCGCTCTCGGCGTCGATGGTGGACCAGCGCGGTGAGGCGGTCGGCCTGGACCTCTTCCGTGGGCACCCCGTGTTGATCAGCATGTTCTACGCGAGCTGCCCCGACGCATGCCCGCTCTTGATCGCTGATCTGCAGCAGATCGAGGGTGAGCTGCCCCCCCGTATCAGGGCCGATCTGCGCATCGTCCTGGTTAGCCTCGATCCGGAGCGAGACACGCCGGACGCGCTCCGGAGGCTCACCCACACCCGTCACCTGGACGAGTCCCGCTGGCGGCTGCTCCGCGCGCCCGAGGACACCGTCCGCGACATCGCTGCGGTGCTCGGGATCAAGTACCGCAGGCTGCCGGATGGCAGCTTCAATCACTCCTCGGCCATCACGCTGCTCGACCCGGACGGAGCCATTGTCGCACGCGACGAGGCGATCGGGGGCCTGCACGAGGCTCTGTTGCACCGTCTGCGGGTCATGCGGCCGACCCCGAGCCGCTAGGGCACGGCTCCCGCGACGGGTGGCTCGTACCCGCAGCCGGGATCCTCGCCGAGCGGGTTTCCGGTGAGGGCGTAGGCGCGCGCCCGGCTTCCTCCGCAGCGCTCGCGCCATTCGCAGCGCCCGCACCGCCCGCCGAGGCGCGAGGGATCCCGCAGCGCGACGAAGAGGGGATCCTCGCGGTACACCGCGACCAGATCGTCCCGGCGCACGTTGCCGGCCGGCAAGGGCAGAAAGCCGCTCGGGCAGATGTTGCCGACGTGGTCGATGAAGACGAAGCCGTTGCCGTCGGTGACCGCGCGAGTCGCTCGCATCGCCCGCGGTGACCGCGGCCGGGTCGCCTCCGCGGGCCGGGGTGGGCGCGCGGCCAGCACGCGGTGGTAGTGGGGGGCCTCGGTGGTCTTGATGCCGAACGGCACCCGTCGCTGCAGATCCGCCGCCCAGCCCAGGACCCGCTCGATACCGTCGGCCGGGAGCGCCTGATCCGCCTGGGCGCGGCCCACCGGGACGAGGAAGAAGAGCGCCCACAGGGCCACGCCCCATCCCGAGACCTGCTCGGCCAGCGCGGGCAGATCGGCCACCGTCTGGCGGCACACCGTCGTATTGATCTGCAACGGCAGGCCGAGGGCGCGGGCCTCGTCGACGATCCGCAGGGTGTGGCGGTGGGAGCCCTGGACGCGCCGGAACGCGTCGTGGGCCGCGGCGGTCGCGCCGTCCAGGCTCACCGCCAGCCGCGCGAGCCCGGCGTCCCGCAGCGCGCGCAGCCGCGCCGCCGTCGCCGCTCCGGTTCCGCTCGGGGTGAGCGACATCGTGAGGCCGAGGCGGGTGCCGTGGGCCACGAGCTCGGCCACGTCCGGGCGCCGGAGCGGATCGCCGCCGGTGAGCACGACGAGCGGCGGCGGGTCGCCGAAGGCGGCGATCCGCTCGAGCAGTGTCCGCCCCTCCTCGGTGCTGAGCTCGCGCGGATCGCGGCGCGGGATCGCCTCGGCCCGGCAGTGAACGCACGCCAGCGCGCACGCGCGCGTGGTCTCCCAGATGGCGATGAACGGGCTCCGCGCGAACGCGCCCGCGTCGGGGAGGCCGGGGCGCAGATTCACGGTGGCCTCCAGGCTCACGGTCGGCTCCTCCGCATGCGGCGCATGGTCCCTGCCTCCTCCCGAGCAGGGTAGCGCCGGGCCGGCGGGGGCCATATGACCCGCGTCATACGAGCGGGGGGCTAGTGGGGCGCGGCGGCCGGCGGCATCCGGACTCGCCACCACATGTTCAGCACGAAGAGCGCGGTGCCGGCGAGCTGTCCGAGTCCCCCCAGCGCGATGAGCCACCGCAGGCCGAGCACGCCCGTCAGGGCCACGAGCACCTCGGCGGTAGCGCGCGCGGCGGTGGCGACGGTCATCGTCCAGTAGACGGCCTCGGCGAGCCCGGGCCGGTAGCGGGTGTCGTCGCGGGCGGGCCGGGGGAACATCCAGGTGGCGACGCCCATCACCATCATCAGCATGAAGCCGACCAGCAGCAGGTGGGCATGGGCGGTGACGACGAGGCGGGGCGGGTAGTGGTCGAACCAGAACTGGGCCACCACGATGTACGCGCCGATCGCGAGCCCGGCCATCAGGAAGACGAAGCTGGTCTTGATGTACCGCCGGACGAGCGGCGTCACGTCGCGATGTCCCTCGACAACATCGCGGGCAGGATAGCACGGGCTTGGTACACTCCGTTGGTCTGGAGAGCGATCGGCATGCGCATCGTCCGGCGACGATTCGGCTGGACCCTCGGCCTCACCCTGGCCGTTGCTATTGGCACGCACGCGATCGGCGCGCACGCGCAGTCGGGAGAGCCGCCCGCGGAGAGCGGCGGCCCGATCCCGCTCGCCGAGGTCGCGGCGCGGGCGGCCGAGATCCGGAGCCTGCTCGAGACCCAGGACCTGGCGATCACGCCGAGCCGGGAGATCCAGGCCATCCTGGAGCGCCTGCCCGCGCTGGCCACCGAGCTGCGCGCCCGGCTCGACGACACCGCGGCCCGGCTCGAGTCGAATCCGCCGCTGCCCGTGATCGAGCAGCTCGGCGGGGTCTGGGAGGCGACGCGGGCCAGGCTCCGCGGCTGGAGCGACGCGGTGACGCAGTGGACGAGCCGGGTCGAGCAGGAGCGCACCCGGCTCGCGGGGCTGCGCGAGAGCTGGCTGCGCTCGCGCGAGGCGGCCGCGAGCGCCGGCGCGCCCAAGGTGGTCCTGGATCAGATCGACGGGGTCCTGGGCGGGCTCAACGCGGCGCGCACCCGGGTGGAGGCGCGCCTGTCCGCCCTCCTCGCCACGCAGTATCGGCTGGCGCTGCTGCAGCGGCGGTGCGACGAGGGACTCGCGCGCGTCGCGCAGGTGAAGGCGGACCGGATCCAGCGGCTCGGCGAGCGGGACGGCCCGTCCCTGTGGAGCGCGGTGCTCTGGAAGGGCGCGCTGAGCCAGGCGCCCGCGGCGGGACGCGACGTGCTCGCGGCCGAGCAGGCGGTGATCGGCGAGGTGGCCCGGGAGCACGCCACCCGGATCCCGCTGCACGTTCTCTTCTTCCTGATCCTAGTCGCGGTGCTCTGGCGCGGCCGCCGCGCGGCGCGCCGATGGGTCGCGGACGACCCGAGCGCCGCCTCGGTGGCCGAGGTCTGGAGCCGCCCCATCTCCTCGGCCCTGGTGCTGGCCTGCTTCGCGGCCCCCTGGATGTACCCCGCGGCCACGCCGCTGCTGGTCCGCGTGGTGACCCTGGTGGCGATCGTGCCGGTGGTGCGCCTCATCCGGCCCTCGCTCGACCGCGCGCTGGCCGGGGCGCTCTACGTCTTCGGGGTGCTCTTCCTCGTGGACGGGCTCCGCTCGGTGCTCTCGACCGCGCCCCTCTTCGAGCACATGCTGTTCCTCGCCGAGATGGCCGTCGCGAGCCTCGCGATGATCCGGGTGCTGAGCGCGGCGCGCGGGCCCGCGCCGGCCTCCGACGCCGACGTGATGGAGGCGGCGGCCCGCCGGCTCGTCGGGCGGCTGCTCCTCGCCGCGTTCTCGGGCGCCTTCGTGCTGGGCGGGGCCGGCTACGTCGAGCTCGGCCGGTTGATCGGGGCCGGCGCGCTCGGCAGCAGCTACTACGGCCTGGCCATCCTGGCCGCGGTGCAGGTGGCCCGGGGCCTGGCCGGGGTGCTGCTCCGGAGCCGCGTCTTCGCGCTCCTCGCCTCGGTGCAGCAGCATCGCGCGGCGATCGAGCGGCGGACCGTCCGGGTGTTGCGGTGGGCGGGCGTGCTCGCCTGGATCGCGGCCACCCTCGACGCCCTCACCTTCCTGTCCTCAGCGGTGACCGGGGCCCGCGCCGCGCTGGCCGCGCAGTGGGGCTGGGGAGCGATCCGGATCTCGCTCGGCGACGTGGTGGTGTTCGCGCTCACGATCTGGGTGTCCTTCGTGGCCGCGGGCGCGCTCCGCCTCCTGCTCGCCGAGGACGTGTTCCCGCGGGTGCGCATGGCCCGCGGCATCCCCCTCGCGCTCTCGGCGGTGATCCAGTACGCGGTGATCTTCGGCGGCTTCACCCTCGCGCTGGCCGCGCTCGGGGTGGATCTCACCAAGCTCACGATCCTGGCCAGCGCCTTCGGAGTCGGCGCCGGGCTCGGGCTTCAGAACCTGGTGAACAACTTCGCCTCGGGGCTCATCCTGCTCTTCGAGCGGCCGATCCACCTGGGCGACGTGGTGCAGATCGCGGGGGTCGGGGGCGAGGTGCGTCACATCGGCGCGCGCGCGACGCTCGTGCGCACCGCGGACGGCGCGGAAGTGTTCGTGCCCAACTCGGTGCTGATCGCGCAGGCGGTCACCAACTGGACGTACTCGGACCTGCGGCGGCGGATCGTCCTGCCGGTCCGGGTGGCCTACGGCGCGACGCCGCAGCGGGTGAGCGAGCTGCTGACCGCGATCGCGACCCGGCACCCCCAGGTCATCGCCGATCCGGCCCCGGCCGCGGTGTTCATGGGCTTCGGGGAGAACTCGCTCGACTTCGAGCTGCGCGCGTGGACCGATCGCTTCGGCGACGCCGAGACGATCCAGAGCCAGCTCGCCGACGCGGTCTACGCCGGGCTGAACGAGGCCCGGATCGAGCTGCCGGTGCCCCGCCGCGACGTGCGGCTGCGGACGATCGCGGCCACCGCGCCCGGAAAGGACTGAGGCCCGTGGCGATCTCACCCCTCGCTGGCCGGCCCGCGCCGCCCGCCATGCTGGTGGACCCCGCCCGGCTCGAGCGCGAGTACTACGCGCGCCGGCCCGACGTGGACGACCCGACCCAGCTGGTCGCCTTCGGCACCAGCGGCCACCGCGGCTCGCCGCTGCGCGGCTCGTTCACCGAGGCCCACATCCTGGCCATCGCCCAGGCGATCTGCGACTACCGGCGCGGGCAGGGGATCGACGGGCCGCTCTACATGGGCAAGGACACCCACGCGGTGTCGCGCCCGGCCGAGCGGACCGCGCTCGAGGTGCTGGCCGGCAACGGCGTCGAGACCATCGTCCAGCGCGACGACGGCGTGACGCCGACGCCGGTGATCTCCCACGCCATCCTGGTCTACAATCACGGCCGCGCCGCGCACCAGGCCGACGGCATCGTGGTCACGCCCTCGCACAACCCGCCCGAGGACGGCGGCTTCAAGTACAACCCGCCCAACGGCGGGCCGGCCGACACGGACGTCACCGGCTGGGTGGAGCGCCGGGCCAACCAGCTGCTGCGTGAGGGGCTCGCGGCCGTGAAGCGGATGCCCTTCGCGGACGCGGCCAAGGCGCCGACCACCCACGCGGAAGATCTCGTGATGCCCTACGTCCGCGATCTCCGGAGCGTGGTGGACCTGGACGCGGTGCGAGCGGCCGGGCTGCGGATCGCGGTGGACCCGTTGGGCGGCGCGTCCCGGCCCTACTGGGAGCCGATCAACGCCCTCTACGGCCTCGACATCACGGTGGTGAACCCGATCATCGATCCCACCTTTGCGTTCATGACGGTGGACCACGACGGCAAGATCCGCATGGACTGCTCGAGCCCCTACGCGATGGCCCGGCTCGTCGGCCTCCGGGACCGGTATCGCCTGGCCTTCGCCAACGATCCGGACGCGGACCGGCACGGTATCGTGACGCCCACCGCCGGGCTGATGAACCCCAACCACTACCTGGCGGTCGCCGTGGACTACCTGCTGACCCATCGCCCCCAGTGGTCGGCCGGCGCGGCGGTGGGCAAGACCCTGGTGAGCAGCGGCCTCATCGACCGGGTCGTGGCCGCGCGCGGGCGCCGGCTCTTCGAGGCGCCGGTGGGGCTCAAGTGGTTCGTGCCGGGCCTGCTGGACGGCTCCCTCTGCTTCGGCGGCGAGGAGAGCGCGGGGGCGACCTTCCCGCGCCACGACGGCCGCGTGTGGACCACCGACAAGGACGGTCTGATCCTGAACCTGCTGGCCGCCGAGATCACCGCGCGCACCGGGCGGGACCCCGGGGAACACTACCAGGCGCTGACCGCCCGGCTCGGCACGCCGTGGTACACGCGCATCGACGCGCCGGCCACCCCCGCCGAGAAAGCGCGGCTCGGGAAGCTCTCCCCGGAATCGGTGAAGGAGTCGCGCCTGGCCGGCGAGCCGATCACCGACAAGCTCACGCGCGCCCCCGGCAACGGCGCGCCGATCGGAGGGCTCAAGGTGGTGGCCGCGAGCGGCTGGTTCGCGGCCCGGCCGTCCGGCACCGAGGACATCTACAAGATCTACGCGGAGAGCTTCCGGGATCAGGCCCACCTGGAAGCCATCGTCGGCGAGGCGCAGGCGATCGTCCGCAATGCCCTGCGCGCGCCCGCCTAGGGCCGAGAGAGGATGCCATGGATATCCGTGACCTGTTCCTGGAGCAGCATTCCGCGATGCACATGGCCGAGGTCGGCGGCAACAAGACGTCGGCGGCCGAGCGGACGTTCGCCGGGCTCACCGACGAGCAGATGCGCGTGCGCCCACGCGAGGATCTGAACTCGCTCGCCTGGCTCATGTGGCACATCTCCCGCGCCGAGGACATCCTCGTCGGGCAGGTGGTGGCCGGCCGCGGTCAGCTCTTCGACGAGGGATGGAAGAAGCGCCTCGGCGTGGCCCGCCCGGATTTCGGCATCGGCATGACGAGCCCGGAGGTGACCGAGCTCACGCGGCAGATCGACGTGGGCGCACTCCGCGAGTACCGCGACGCGGTGGGCCGCCGTACCCGGGAGATCATCTCGAGCTTCCGGCCCGAGGATTGGGACGGCGCGGTCAAGGCCGACACGGTCGAGCGCGCCGCCGCCGCCGGGGCGTTCGGCGCGCGTACCGAGGCGCTGTCCAAGGGGTTCCCGGGCCGCCCGCGCACCGCGGTGCTGAGCGGCATCGCGCTCTTCCACTCCGCGGGCCACATGGGCGAGGGAGTGACCGTCCGGTCCGCCGGCGGCTTCGGTACCGGGATCTGAGCCGCCGGGCCTAGCGGCTCGCGCGGGGCGGGTGCGCGCGGACGGCCGCCTCGTCGACCTCGGTGCCCCACCCGGGGCCGGTGGGCAGGCGCAGGTGGCCGTCCGCGATGTCGGGTTTCACGGTCACCAGGTCGTCCTGCCACGGCACCATGTCGGGGTCGATCTCCATGATGCGCAGGTTGGGGACCACCGCGGAGAAGTGGGCGTTCATCATGGTGGCGAGGTGGCCATAGAAGTTGTGCGGGGCCACGTTGACCTCGTAGGTGTCGGCCATCGCCGCGATCTTCAGCGACTCGGCGACCCCGTTCCACGGGGTATCGATGATCGCCACGTCCACCGCCTGCTGCTCGAAGAACGGCCGATAGTCCCGCCGGCCGAAGAGGCACTCGCAGGAGGCGACCGGGATCGTGGTGCGGCTGCGTACGTAGGCGAGCGCCTTCGCATCACGGGTGTCCATCTCGACCCAGAAGAGATCGAAGGGCTCCATCGCGCGCGCGACCCGGAGGAACCCCTCCGTCTTGTAGTTGAAGTTGAGGTCCACCATTACGTCCATGCCGGCGCCGGCGCCCTGCCGGAACGCGGCGAGCTGGGCGGCGACGGCCTCGAGCACGGGGCGGTCGGCGTTCAGCTCCGGGAAGCCGGCGCCGCGCGCGAAGCCGGGCACGTGGGCGCGCGGATCGTCGCCCAGGAGCAGCACGTTCGTCTTGAGCGCGGTGTAGCCCCGGGCCGCCACCTCGCGGCCGACGGCCACGACGTCGTCGAGGGTGCGCACCGGCGGCAGCCCCATCTCGCGCGCCCGGCTCACCCGGTAGGTGGCGCAGTGCGACCAGTAGAGGCGGATGCGGTCGCGCACCGGACCACCGAAGAGCCGGTAGACCGGAACTCCGAGCGCGCGGGCGTTGAGGTCGAGGAGCGCGTTCTCGATGGCCCCGATGGCCTGCTGGATCACCCCGCCGGCGGCCTGCCGGCGGAGCGCGTACATCAGGGCGACGTGGGCCTCCCAGGGGCCGGGATCCTTGCCCACCAGGGTCACGGCGAGCTCCGCGATGACCGCGGACACGCCCGGCCCCCCGAAGGACTCGTTGTACTCGCTCCAGCCCACGATTCCCTCGTCGGTGCTGATCTTGAGGAAATCGAGGTTGCGCCAGCCCGCGTCGGCGTGCAGCGACTCGATGCGAGTGATCTTCATGCCGGGCGGGCTGGCGCGTGCACCGGAGGCTCGGCTAGTAGCGGTAGTGGTCGGGCTTGTAGGGTCCGGTCTTCGCCACTCCGATATAGCGCGCCTGGGCGTCGGTCAGCTCGCTGAGGTGCGCGTTCAGCTTCCTGAGCTGCAGGCGCGCCACCTTCTCGTCGAGGTGCTTGGGCAGCACGTAGACCCCGATCGGGTACTTGTCCGGGTTGTTGAAGAGCTCCATCTGGGCGATCACCTGGTTGGCGAACGACGAGCTCATCACGTAGCTCGGGTGCCCGGTGCCGCAGCCCAGGTTGACCAGCCGGCCCTCGGCGAGCAGGATGAGGCGCTTGCCGTCCGGGAAGATGATGTGGTCGACCTGCGGCTTGATGTTCTCCCACTTGTACTGCCGCAGGGAGGCGATGTCGATCTCGCTGTCGAAGTGGCCGATGTTGCACACGATCGCGTTGTTCTTCATCCGCTTCATGTGCTCGTGGCCGATCACGTGGAAGTTGCCGGTGGCGGTCACGAAGATGTCGGCCTGGTCGGCGGCCTCGTCCATGGTGACGACGCGGTAGCCCTCCATCGCGGCCTGGAGCGCGCAGATCGGGTCGATCTCGGTGATCCATACCTGGGCCGACAGCGCGCGGAGCGCCTGCGCCGAGCCCTTGCCCACGTCGCCGTAGCCGCACACCACCGCGATCTTGCCCGCCACCATCACGTCGGTGGCCCGCTTGATGCCGTCGACGAGCGACTCCCGGCAGCCGTAGAGGTTGTCGAACTTGCTCTTGGTCACCGAGTCGTTGACATTGATCGCGGGGAACTTGAGCCGCCCCTCCTTGGCCATCTGGTAGAGGCGCTTGACCCCGGTGGTGGTCTCCTCGCTCACCCCGCGGATCTTCGCGAGACGGGTCGAGTACCAGGTGGGGTCCTTGGCGAGCTTGGCCCGGACCGCGGCGAAGAGGGCAATCTCCTCCTCGTTGGTCGGGCGCGCGACGGCGGAGGCATCCTTCTCCGCGACCGCCCCCAGGTGCAGGAGCAGGGTGGCGTCGCCGCCGTCGTCGAGGATCATGTTGGCGTGGCCGCCCTGGGGCCACTCGAAGATCCGGTGGGTGTAGTCCCAGTACTCGTCGAGCGACTCGCCCTTGCGCGCGAACACCGCGGTACCGGCGGCCGCGATGGCGGCGGCGGCGTGGTCCTGGGTCGAGAAGATGTTGCAGGAGGCCCACCGCACGGCCGCTCCGAGGGCCTGGAGCGTCTCGATGAGGACCGCGGTCTGGATGGTCATGTGCAGCGACCCGGCGATGCGGGCGCCGCGCAGGGGCTGCTGGCTCGCGAACTCCTCGCGGATGGCCATGAGACCCGGCATCTCGGTCTCGGCGATCTGCATTTCCTTGCGGCCCCAGTCGGCGAGGCCCAGATCGGTGACGACGTGGTCCTGCGGCGGGGTCGACTTGGTGCTGGCGCTCATCTCGCGCCCTCCTTTAGGTTCAGGGAGTTTGCGAGCGCCGTTGTCTCTAGCCGACCGAGCGGCCGGCCGCTCCGAGCCTGGCGGGAACGCTCCCGTCGCAACGCTCCTCGGAGCCTGGTGACGATCAACAGTATACATGATACAAGGGCTGCCGAGGAGGAACCCCATGCTCACCGCGGTGGACTTCATTCGGGCGCAGCTCAAGCGACTTCACGCCGGCCTCGACCGAGTCATGACCGAGCTCACTCCCGACCAGCTCCACGCGGTGCCGGCCGGCCACCCGAAGGCCAACACCATCGGCTGGGGGGTCTGGCACTACACGCGCACCGAGGACAACATCGTGCGCTGGGTGATCCAGGAGCGGAAGCCGCCCATCTGGGTGGAGGGCGGATACGGGGAGCGGCTCGGCCTGCCAGCCGCGGCGCAGGGGACCGGCATGTCCAGCGCGGAGGCGCAGGCCCTCCGGATCAAGGACGTCCCGCTCTTCCGGGAGTACATGGCCCGGGTGTGGGCCGGTACCGACGAGCTGATCGCGAGCGCACCGCCCGTCCTGCTCGACAAGATCATCACGGTCAAGCCGCTCGGGGAGATGTCGGTCGTCCAGTGCCTCGGGCAGGTGGGGCTCACCCACGGCATGACCCACCTGGGCGAGATCGAGCTGGCCCGCACGCTGATCGGCGCCTGACTCGATGCGCTTCGGCTGGCTGACCCTGTCGCACTCGCCGTCCGCCGCCGGCGACCACGCGGCGATCGAGGAGCAGCTCGCCCAGGCCTGCCACGCCGAGGACGTGGGCTTCGACTCGGTGTGGCTCACCGAGCACAACTTCACCGGCGAGGCGGTCTACTGCGATCCCATCCCGTTCGCGAGCGCGCTGGCCGCGCGCACCTCGCGCGTGCGCATCGGGTTCGCGGTGATCCAGCTCGCGCTGCGGCACCCGGTCCGCCTCGCGGTGCAGCTGGCGCTCCTCGACAACCTGAGCCGGGGGCGCCTCGACGTCGGGGTCGGACGCGGGACGCTCTACAACGAGTACGAGTACGTGGGCTACGGGCTGCGCAGCGACGACAGCCGCGAGCGGAGCGCGGAGGCCCTCGAGGTGCTGATCCGGGCCTGGACCGAGGAGCCGTTCACCCACCGGGGGAAGTTCTTCCAGGCGAGCTTCCCGGCGCTCCGGCCTCGCGTGTACCAGCGCCCGCACCCGCCGATCTGGCGCAGCGTGGTGACGCCCGGCTCGTTCGCGGAGTGCGGGCGTCAGGGCGTGCCCATCCTCACCTCGCGGATCCCGCTCGGCGCGATCCCGGAGCGCCTGCGGTTGTACGAGGAGGGCCTGGTGGCCGGCGGGCACCCGGTCCCGGTGCGCGAGCGCCTGCGGCGCGACGTGGCGGTGTGGCGGCACGTCTACGTCGCCCCGAGCCAGGCCCAGGCCGAGGACGAGCTGGCCGGGACGCTCGCGCACACCCGGCGCCACATGCTCGAGGCACGCCTGGCCTACAACCCGGGGGACTACCGCGTGGACCCCGCGGTGGTGAATCCCTTCAACGACCCGCGGGTGCCGGAGGACGAGGCGGTGCGCTTCTCGCTCGCCACCGGAGCGCTCTACGGCACGCCCGCGCGCGTCGCCGAGCAGGTGGCGGAGCTGCGCGACGCGGGCGTTCACCACGTGCTGGCCCAGATGAGCTTCGGCTACCTCGGGCACGCGCGCATCTTGGACTCGATGCGGAGATTCGGCCTCGAGGTGATGCCCGCGTTCCGGTAGGCCGCCGCCCGGCCCGTCTTCTCATGCGGATCTCACCGTCCTCTCATCGGGCGGTGGTATGGAAAGCGTATGAGACCTCCCCGCGGCCCCTTCGCCGTCCTCATGCTGGTCGCGCTCGCCGGCATCGGCGTCGCCGGTAGCGGCCGGCCCGGCGCGACCGATTCCTACCAGGCCATCGCGGTCTACGCCGAGGCGATGTCCCTCATCCACGATCGGTACGTGGACGAGCTGCCGTGGACGAAGCTGGTGCAGGACGGCATTCGCGGGGCGGTCCAGGGCCTCGACCCCGACAGCACCGTCGTCGCCGCGAGCGGCACCCGCCCGGCGACAGCGGACGCGGGCGACGTCGGGCTCGCCCTGACCCGGCGCGACGGGGGCCTGAGCGTGGTCGTGGCCCAGGACGGGATGCCGGCCCAGGCCGCGGGGATTCGAACCGGCGACCGCATCCTCACGCTCGACGGCGATCAGGTCCGGGACATCGCGCCCGACGCGGCCGCCGGGCGTCTGCGTGGGCAGCCCGGCAGCACGGTCACGCTGACGGTCATCAGGAGCGGCTGGGCGGAGCCCAGGCCCTTCACCCTGACGCGGGTCAAACCGCCCCGGGTGGACATGACCGAGCGGGGCCTGGGCAACGGCATCCTCTACGTGCGGCTCCCGCGCCTGGACGACGCGACCGCGGGCGCGCTCGCGCACGTGCTCGAGACGACTCCGGCTCAGCAAGCCACCGGGCTGGTGCTCGATCTCCGGAACACCCTGGGTGGCCGGATCGAGGCGGTGCCGGCGATCGCCTCCCTGTTCCTCGATCCGGGTTGCCTGGTGGCTCGCGTCGAGAGCCGGACGGCGGGCAGCCCGCCAGCGCTCACGACCACGGCCGCGGCGATCCGGTGGAAGCGGCCGTTGGCGATCCTGGTGAGCCGGGGCACCGCGTCGGCCGCCGAGGTCCTCGCGGGGGCGATGCAGGACAGCCGGCGCGCGGTCATCGTGGGCTCCCCCACGTTCGGCGACGCCTCGACCCAGGCCGACATCCCGCTCGCGGACGGCTCCACGCTCGCGCTCACGACGGCCCGGTACCTGACGCCCGAGCGCCACCCGATCACCGGACACGGCATCGCTCCCGACGTGGTCGCGACGGCGCCGGGCCCCGGCGCGGACTCCGAGCTCGAGCTGGCCTTCGAGGTCGTGAAGGCGGCGAGCATCCTCGAGCACGCCTCGGACGGCGGGACCGGGCCGGCCCCCATCCAGGCCGCACTCGGTCAATGTGAGGCGCCGGGCACCTGAGCGGGCACTCCTCTTCGAGGAGGTACGCGATGGGCATCATCCGGGTCGGTCTGGCCGTGCTGGCGGTGACACTCCTCGGGGTGAGTGGAGCCGGAGCGGCGGCGCAGGTGTAGTCGACCGCGGAGGCGACCTTCACCGTCTCTTCACGGCACCAGGATCGCGTACACGGTCACGGTGCACGATCTCAGCGATATCACGATGGCGCCCATCCACCTTAGGACCGCCGGCAAGAACGGTCCGGTGGTGGTCTGGCTCTACCCGGCCTCGGGGAAGCCCGAGCTGATCCGAGGGCAGGACAACGGCGAGCTCGCGACGGGGGAGATCACCGCGGCAAGCCTGCAGGGGCCGGAGAAGGGCAAGGCGCTCAGCGTGCTCGTCAAGGCCATCCAGGCCGGCGATGCCTACGTGAACATCCATACCGCCGAGCACAAGACCGGCGAGATCCGCGGCCAGCTCAAGTAGATCCGTCCTCTGAGCCATCGGTCGGGCGGTGGTACGATGCCGCCACCATGACGCCGCTCCGCCCCTGGCATCGCCTCAGCGTCCGGCTGGCCATCCTGTTCGCCTCGGTGACCCTCGTCGCGGTCGCGCTGGTCGGGCTGCTCGTGTACGAGTGGCAGCGGCGCGAGGTCGAGGAGGCGGTCGGGAGCCAGCTGCTCAACATCGTGCGGACCGCGTCCCTCCTGGTGGACTCCGGCCTCCACGCCCGCGCCCAGCGCGACGGCGATCCGGCGACGGAAGCCTACCGTCGCGTTCAGAAGGTGCTCGACACCATCCGGGAGGCCGACGTACTGACCACGCCGGTCTACACCCTGGCCGGCTTCGACGCGGCCCGGCGGCAGGCGCGGCTCGTGGTGAGCAGCGATCCCGCGCGCCGCCCGGGGGAGCCGGTCGCCCTCGCCCCCGAGATGATCGAGCCGATGTCGTGGACGTTCCAGGATGGCTTCGCGCGTGCCACCCCGATCTACCGGGACCCCGACGGCACCTGGATCAGCGCATTCTCCACCGTCTCCGTCGACGCGACCGGCAAGCCGACCGCGGTCCTGGTCATCAACTACCCGGTCGAGATCTTCCTGGATCGCCTGGTGGCCCTGCGGCGCGGGGTCCTGCAGGCTTCGGTGATCGGCGCCCTCGGCGCCCTGGTGGTCGGGCTGCTCTTCGCCCGGCGCGTGACGCGTCCGGTGACCGCGCTGACCGCGGCGGTGGCGCGGGTGGCGGGCGGCGACATCGCCCAGTCGGTACCGGTGAAGTCGGCCGACGAGCTGGGCCGGCTCACCCGGGGCTTCAACGAGATGCTGGAGGGGCTCCGCCAGCGCGACTTCATTCGCAGCACCTTCGGCCGCTACGTCTCCCCGGAGGTGGTCAAGACCCTGCTCGAGTCTCCGGAGGGGCTCAAGCTGGGCGGCGACAAGCGCGTGGTCACCGTCCTGATGTCGGATCTCCGCGGCTACACGCGCTTCGCCGAGCACGGCGATCCGGCCATGGTGATGGCGGTGCTGAACGACTATCTGGCGCGCATGACCGACGTGATCATCGCCCACGGCGGGACCGTCAACGAGTTCATCGGCGACGCGGTCTTCGCAATCTTCGGCGCGCCGCTGCCCCATCCCGACCACGCCGAGCGGGCCGCGGCCGCCGCGCTGGCCATGCAGGGCGCGATGGCCGAGATCAACGCCGGCCTCGCGGCCCGCGGCCTGCCCCGGTTCGAGATGGGCATCGGCATCAACACCGGCGAGGCGGTGGTGGGCACGATGGGCTCGCGCCAGCGTCTGGAGTACACCGCCATCGGCGACACGATCAATCTCGGCTCGCGCCTGGAGGCGCTGACCAAGGAGCACGGCGTGGCGATCGTCATCAGCGAGTTCACCCAGCGCCGCCTGCCCGGCGCCTTCCTCACCCGCGAGCTGGGCGAGGTGACGGTGCGGGGCCGCACGCAGCCGGTGAAGATCTACGGCGTGCTGCCGACCGAT
>Ga0326726_10003065_pt1 | contig 15333 bp, 16 predicted proteins | sample MHFenrmetagenome_2_FD_207603 | JGI IMG/M metagenome (GOLD analysis project Ga0326726, IMG submission 207603) | Lab enriched peat soil microbial communities from Michigan Hollow, Ithaca, NY, United States - MHF15MN | ecosystem: Environmental > Terrestrial > Soil > Wetlands > Peat | place: USA...
AACAATCCATCGATCCCCTGCGCAACCACCCAAGGCTCACAGAAAACACCGCAGTCCTCCAGCGTCTTCTTCAACGCCTCCTTCTGCCGCAATCCCGTCACCCGCTCCATCGCCCGGTTCCACAAGAAAATACGGTGCTGCCGGTCAAAAGAAAGAATCATGTTCGACCCATTGCCAATCAGGTGATTCAACTGCAGCCGATACTCCTGCAGCTGCAGCTCCATGCGATGCTTATAGACCGCGATCTCAATATTGCTTTGCAGCTCACGGTCTTCCACGGGTTTAATAATATAGCCGTACGGCTCGGTCACCTTCGCACGACGCAACGTCTCCGAATCCGCATACGCCGTCAAATACACAATCGGAATATTATACAGACTACGAATCTGCTCCGCCGCATCAATGCCATCCATCTCACCCCCAAGCCTGATGTCCATCAGAATAAGATCCGGTCGAATCTCCCCTGCCGTCTGCACCGCATCACGACCTGTCGAAACGATACACGGCACATGATACCCAAGCTTCTGCAACCGATGCTGGATGTTCGTAGCGACGATAAGCTCGTCCTCAACAACCAAGACCACTATTTTTTGCATAACAAATCACCAGCACTCCTTGGCACTTGAAGGAAAACAGCTGAAAAAAACCAGCACAGCAAACAGGAAGACACTCGCCGAAGGATTCATGTCACGTCAGGAACAGTACATGAGTTATAAATATTCATGCAAACAAGAAAAATAGAAAAAAATCACACCAATAATTTCACCCACGGCAGCTTCGCCACCGATACCCGCCCCTCCGCATCACCACTCTTAGTCTATATCAACAATTTATAAACCACAGCAGCCCACATCAACAACCACCCTGCACATACGTCCGATGCTGCTCCAACGCCTCCTGCGCACACTGCAACTCCCGACCCAAATACAAATAATGCACCGGCAACAACACCGGCACATGCGCCGCAAGCGTATCACACAACGCATCCGCCCTCACACCTGAAAACACCGCCTCCAAATGACCAGACACAATCCGACCATCCTTATACACATTCGAATAAAACTCCACACGAATCCCCTGTGCACCGGCCTCAATGACGAAAAACCCCACGGGATCCAACACCACATCCTTCTCCGCAGTCTTCCTCGCCACATACAACGGCACCTCTCTATCCACCATACACGACCTCCTTCGCCTGCTGCAAACACCGCAACTTCGCAAACGCAACCTCACGCGGCAACATCCGCTGACCGCAATCCGGCGCCACCTGCACAACCCGACGACCAAACACCTCCTCCGCCCGACGCAGATGCGCGACAACCTCTTCCACAGACTCGACCCGAACATCATCTGATCGCACAGACCCGATACACATCCCCATCTCCGACGGATACTGCAAATACGCGTCGAACAGCTTCGGCGACGCCTTGAACTCATGCGACAGCACATCCACAGGCATCCCCACCAAACGATGCACAATCCGAGAGACATCACCACAGACATGCAGCCGCATCGGACACGACGACCCCTCGGAAATCACACCAATCGCCTCCTCAGCATATGCCGGAAGCTCATTCGCAAACCACGGCTCATCGATACTCACCTCATCGACGAACCACGACAACGCAGCAGCCTCCTGACGCAACGCCTCCGCGAATCCCAGGCAACACGCCCGCTCATCATGATAGAACAGATCAATACACGATTTCATCAACGTAAACGGACCAGTCAACACGCCCACGATCTTTGTCGACGGCGACACCAGACGACGCACCACCTGCACGTCATCGACCGTTATCCCGCCTCGATACACAATCGGTCCGACGACCTCGGTCCTCGCCCGAACACGACAGCCACCAAGACGCCGTGTGAACAACTGAATGAACGGATCCCGCGTCTGACCATCAGAGACGACCTCGATGCCCGCCTCCGTCATGTCACCGACCGCATCCGCGATATATGGATACCACGAGACGTTCTCACCAGCGAAATACTGCGCCATGAGCTCCGAACCGGGCACCACAATCGGATATGACCCGACCACACTGCTCGTTACACACCGCGCCGTCATGGGTAGAACACTCTCCGTGGATGTCGTTCAGATGGGCATACTCCGAAGTACGCCTCGGCGTACTCAGAAACCACCATATCAAACCAGGCCATGAGCGGCACTACGACAGGGGCATGCTCGATCGGGCCGAAGAGAGCGAAGTCTCCGCCGAACAAGGCGATGCCGGCGTTCGACGCGACATCGACCGTGGCTTTCACCGAACTATAACGTGACAGCCACTTGGATTTCTCGACGACATTGTGAATGGCGCAGCCCACCGGCAGCCCATACTCTTCTTTCACGACAGGTAACGACGCCAGTGCTGCCCCGCTGTTCTCCCCAGGTGCGAGTGCAGCGGTATCCACCAGGATCTTGTCAATGCCAAGCGATGATGCAACGGCAAGCAGCCCTGTGTCCAATAAGTGCGCGCCGTTTTCCAAGACCTCGATACGACCATCCGGTGATGCATCTTTCGGGTTGAAAGCCACGATCAGCGTCATCGCAGGTGTACATCGCTTTAGCGTCTCACGCTCAGGCGCTGTCACCCCGATGTGCAGTGAGTTATAGATGGTACGAGCAAGCAGGTCATGGTCATGCAGCGACTCTAACACCTTGACTTTGAGCGATGGTTCAATAATGTCGACTGAAAACGGATGCGCCTCTGGCATATGCTGTTCGAGGAACGAAAGGATCGGATCGATGTAGTCTTCCTTGCGGATGAAGAGATCAGGGACGACGGGCATTCCAGTCTCTTCTCCTATTTTGAGCATCGCGGCGAGGTGGGTGGAGGCCGTCTTGAATTCTGGTGCGCCTTTGAAGAACAACCCGCCGAACAAGACGGTGGGATGCTCCCCAGGCTGTCCGCCGAACGTGATGCCACCTAATTCAAAGGCGTGTTGTGGTTTGGTAAATGAGAACATGTTCTATTCTCCCCTCCGTTTCACTCGTCCGAGGTAATCGATCGTGATTTTTGCATGGAGCGCACGTGCATCCTCTATGGACGTCGTGGCCTCCGGTCTTAAGCGGATCGCGATGTATGGTTCCCCAAACGAGGGGGGTGCCTGGGCATCAAGTGTGGTGATTTCCGCGGTAATCCGCATGCTGTCGTTGACGCTGATATAATCGATGATGCTGATTTGCTCGCGGAAGCGGGTGATCGCGTCTTCCGAGAGATTTTCGATGTAGGGAATCGCCCCTGGTGCGTCGATGATCCGGTGATGCGTATCGATGCCGTGACGATGCAAGGCTAGCAATGAGGAGCCTGACCGATGTCCGCGTATCTCTTCGCCGCATACGACGACAAACCGGATGTGGGGGTTTGAGATGACGTTTGCGACGATTTTTTCGATGCCGATATTCTCGGTTTTTAGTTTTCCGAAGATCGCGACACTCGGTGGCGGTGTGTACTCTATATTAAGGAGGACGACGGCGACGCAGCCGTCTGGCGGTCCTGTGGTGAATTCACCGCCCCAGGGGTAGTTCGGTTCAGGCATGACTCCGACGCCTCATCGGCACTCTGGTAACAAGGCTTTGTGTTTTTAATCTGTCGGAGTCAGTTGATAGCAGAGGATGTCTTCGTCCTCGAACCGTTGTGTGCCGACCACCATACTTTGTAGGTGGTGTTCGTGGAAGAGTCGGTGAAGGGTGTGTTGTGGTGACCGTGAGCTGGCAATGAAGTATGCGTGTCCAGTTGTTGTGAGGTACCGGTGGACGCCTGCGAGGAAGCGTGTGGTGATTTGTAGGCCGTCTTCTCCGCCGCTGGTGGCGAGGTCTAGCCAGTTGTCGGTGGTTTGTCCTTTTGGTGTGGGGACGTAGGGTGGGTTGAAGGTGATGAGGTCGAAGGTTTCGGTGGGTTGAAGGACGGTGAAGAGGTCGCCGTGGCGGATGTCGATGTGTCCGGTGAGGAGGGTGTGGTTGTGTTGGAGGTTGTGTTGGCAGTTGTGGATTGCTTGGATGTTGATGTCGGTGGCGACGACGTTGGCTCCGTGGTGTGCGCAGGTGAGTGCGATGATGCCGCAGCCTGTGCCGAGGTCGAGGGCGTTGGTGTTTGGTTGTGGGTGTATGTTGGTGAGGAGGAGGTAGGTGTCTTCGGCTGGGTCGTAGACGTTGGGGTTGACTTGTATGGTGAGGTCTTGGTAGTGGAAGTGTGTTGGCTGTGGTGTATTCACGGTGGTGCTGTAGGTTGGTGTGGTTATTTAAGCGCTGTCGCTGTTTTTTGGGTGGGGTTTCGTTGGATGGTTGGTCGGTAGTCTTTTAAAGGGTGTGGTGATTTTCTACTGGTAGGATGGATGCGCACGGTTTCTTGTCGTGTCGGTAGGTGCTCAGATGTCAAGTGAGGAGCCGGAGATTGTTCGGGAGTTGCGGGAGGAGGAACGTTCGGGAAGGCTTCGTGTTCATGATGGGGGTGGTGTTGATGATGTGGTGGTGCAGGATGCGGATGAGTCGTGGAGTGTTGGGTGTGTGCCGACGGGTGGTGGGAAGAAGCCGGTGAATCTGGGAGATCCTGTGGTGTTGTATCAGACGATTTTTGAGAATTCTGCGGTGGCGATTACGCTGACGGATGAGAATGAGCGGTTGATTCGGTGGAATCCGTATGCGGAGCGGTTGTTGGGGCGTGGTCGGGATGATTTGTGGATGTTGCCGGTGAAGAGTCTGTATCCGGCGGAGGAGTGGGCGAAGATTCGTTTTCAGAATGTCCGTCAGCGTGGTATCACGCATCATCTGGAGACGCGGATGGTGCGGAAGAACGGGGAGTGTTTCGATGTTGACCTGTCGTTGAGTATGTTGAAAGACCAGGTCGGTAATGTGATCGGGTCGATTGGGATCGTTAAGGATATCTCGGCGTCGAAGTCGTTGGAGAAGGCGTTGCGTCGGTCGGAGGAGACGTTTAAGCAGTTGTATGAGAAGGCGCCGGTGTTGTACCATACGTTGTCGCCGCGCGGGGAGATTACGAATATCAACGAGCAGTGGAGCCGTGTCATGGGGTATCCCAAAGAAGAGGTCCTTGGTAAGTATATCTTCGATTTCATAGAGTTCTCTGAGCGGGATGCGGCGGTGCGGTCGTTTGAGTCGAAGATCGCCAGCAAGCAGCAGTTCTCCCAGCCGACGGAGCGGATGTATAAGACGAGGTCCGGGGAGGAGCGGATCTTTCTCATCCGTGATTTCCTGGTGTTTGATGAAAACGACGCGGTGTTGTCGATTCAGACGACGATGGTCGATGTCACGGAGCGCAAGATGATGGAGAAGTCGCTCCTGGAGAGACGGGATGAGCTGGAGCAGGTTGTGGCGGAGCGGACCGCGGAGCTGTTGCAGAAGAACGTGCGGCTGCATGAGGAGGCTGTCGAGCATGAGCAGATTGAGACGGCTTTGGAGCTGACGCTTTCTCATCTGAAAGAATCCCAAGACAAGATCCAGGAGCAGAACCGGCAGCTGCGCAAGTTGGATGAGCTAAAGACCAACTTCCTGAATGTCGCGTCCCATGAGCTGCGGACGCCCCTGGCGTCGATCAAAGGCTTTGCGCAGATCATGCATGAGCGGATGATCGGTGAGATCACCGACGAGCAGGCCAAGGGGCTCACCGTGGTTTTGCGGAACGTCGAACGTTTGGACCGCCTCATCCAAGACATCCTGGACATCTCCCGATTGGAGTCCGGCACCATGCAGTACAAACCGGAGCCGGTGACCGTCTCAGACCTGCTCACCGAGGCAGTCAGCATCGTCAAACCCCTCGCAGGCCACAGGAAAGTAACCATCCATGCCGATGACCGTCGCACGCTTCAACCATTGATTGTCGACAAAGGCCGTATCGTCCAAGTCCTCGTCAACCTCTTGAGCAACGCCGTCAAGTTCTCACCAGATCAATCCACCATCTCGGTTCGCACCCGACTTGAAGGCGATCAGGTGCTGTTCGAAGTTGAAGACCATGGCAGAGGCATCCCGACTGAGAACCTGGAGAAGATCTTCGAAACCTTCTTCCAGGTGGACCAAGGGTTGGACCGTAAATTCGGCGGCACCGGCCTGGGCTTGTCCATCGCCCGCGGCATCGTCGACGCACATGGCGGAAGGATCTGGGCGGAAAGCACCCCGGGTGCCGGCAGCATCCTGCGCTTCACACTCCCCTTGAACGCCCCAATAGATCCGGGTTCCGCACAGCAAAAAGATATCACAACAGCCCCCATTAGGTGACACCATCATGCCTCGTATCTTGATTGTCGATGACGAAGAAGATCTCAGGATGCTCATCAGCCTGATCCTGAAAAAAGCAGGCCATGAGACCTTCATGGCGGAAGACGGCGAGGACCTCTTCAAGAAACTGCTTGGCGTACAACCAGACCTTATCTTACTTGATGTCATGATGCCGGGCATGGAGACCCCAGAAATCCTCAACAAGCTGCACGAAACACCCACCAACCCCCCCGTCATCCTCATCACGGTGCTGCGGTACTTCGAAAGCGAACGGGAGTACATCTTTTCCTGCGGTCACGTCGTCGAATACCTCACCAAACCCTTCGACGTCCCCAAACTCCTCGGAGCCATCGACAAACACCTCAACCACGGCCACGATCACCTCAAAGGACGCACTATCATCGCATAAAGAACAACATCTTCTCCGAGACTCCAAGCACCGTCACAGAGACACATTCTTTGAAACCCAGATCAAAACCACACGCCAACACATCATCTCAACGTCAAGAATAAACCGAAACACCCCCCCCACCCTACCAAGAACCACACCCCTTCGTCCACTCAAAAGAGGAAAAAAAGCAACCTTCCTAATAACAATCGTTGAAAAATTTAAATACCCACGAAAAGAACCCTCAATCTAGTGCACCTGGGGGAACGAATGAAAAAAAACGTGTTCTTATGTTTCACTAGTGTTCTACTAATGCTCACCAGCACCACCATCGTCCTCGCCGGACGAACCGAACCCCTGACCACACCAACACCAACCCTCGAGACGGACTGGTGGACGATGCTGCGCCACGATGCCAACAACACCGCCAGCACCACCACACCAGGCCCAGACACCGGCCAACTCCTCTGGAAAACCACCATCCCCGAACCCATCGCCTCCACCGCCCCCATCATCGCCAACAACCACCTCTACCTCAACACCAACCCCCCCTACTACCTCAACCCACCACCCAACCACAGCCTCCTCCCACCACCCCCTAACCCACAGAAACTCCTCGCCGCCCTCACTACAGGCTACGAAGGATCCATCTACTGCCTCGACACCGCCACCGGCACACACCTATGGCATAAGACCTTCGTCTCACCCAACACCCCCGTCTACCTCAACGACAAACTCTACTTCACCGACACCAACGTCTACGCCCTCAGCAGCAACCTCAATTGCCTCAACGCCAACACCGGCGCCACCATCTTCAGCCGCGCCGTCAACGGCATAGCCATCTCCCCCACCATCACAGCCAACGGCAACCTCTACTTCAACGCCATCGACGTCTACACCTTCGGCGGCACAGTCGACTGCGTCGACACCAACGGCCACACCAAATGGACCTACAACCTCCCCATCTACGAATGGTCCTTCTCCCCACCCACCGCCGACGCCACCAACGTCTACATCGTCACCTACAACATCAACTCCTCCTACACCGGCCACCTCGTCTGCCTCAACGCCCGCACCGGCGCATACAAATGGTCAAAGACCATCGGCAACGTCTTCACCTACGTCAACCAACCCAACATCGCCGTCTGCTCCCAAGGCAACGTCTACGTCACCGACTTCAACATCCAAAACTACAACACCTACCTCCGCTGCTACAACGGCAACACCGGCGCCACCCAATGGACTCACACCCTCCTCCAAAGCCTCTCCTTCTCACCACCCGCCATCTCCAACAACTCCCTCTACGTCACCTACGGTGATCTCGTCACCAACCAAACCTTCCTCCTCAAACTCTACGCCTCCAACGGCACCCAACAATGGATCACGACACAACCAAACTACGCCCCCCTCGGCAAGGTCTTCTGCACCGCCAACAAAGTCCTCGTCACCGCCACCTCCGACTACACCTACTCCTACGGCATCTACACCTACGACAAAAACACCGGCGAACTCCTCTGGTACCACATCCCCACCCTCGAAATGGCAGGCACCCCCGCCATCGCCAACAACACCCTCTACCTCACCGACTACAACGGCGGCATCTACGCCCACACTGACCAACTCACACTCACCCGCTTCCACCTCAGCCTCCTCACCGCAGGCCTCACCCTCACCAACACCGGCAACAACACCTTCACCAACATCGCCTGGCGACTCACCGCCACCGGCGGATTTCTCAACACCATCAACAACACCAGAAACGGAACCATCGCCACCCTCCCCCCGCATCTCAGAACCAACATCAACACCGGACTCCTCATCGGCTTCGGCCCCTTCACCCTCAACGCCACCATCGCCCCCCAAGGATCACCCACCTTCATCAAACACGCCAAAGGCTTCGCCCTCGGACCCCTCATCCTCGTCACCCTTCACTAAGAACCAGACCAACAACCATGGTGACCCAGGGAGGACCCGACACTCTGGCAAAAAGCCATTTCTCTCCTGGTGGAAAAATCAATACGTTTATTATAGAGTGACCTGATAACCCCCCTCAAAACCGCGAAACACCATGGTCGGGGGTGAACATTTATCGCATTTGATCTAACCTATGTCGTAGAGGTAGGACCTCTCCTGGCAACCCTAATCTTCATCATCATCGCCATCGAACTCGAAGACCTCGTCAAGGCAGCCATCGCACTCGGCATCAGCAGCGCGATCCTCGCCGCCGTCTTCTTCACCCTGAACGCGCCCTATGCGGCCGTCTTCGAACTCAGCGTCGCCGCAGGCCTCATCACCATCCTGCTGCTCTCCGCCATCGGCCTCATCGAACACAGCACCAAAGACCAACCACCGGAGGAGACACCATGAACTTCAAACCCATCATCACCTACGTGTTCGCCTTCCTCCTCTTCCTCATCCTCCTCTTCCTCGCCTACCGACTCATCCCTGAGGCACCCACGACACCCCGGGCTGCCACCAGCCCCTTCTCCCAGGCACTCTGGGACCAATGGGGCACCACGGTTCTCATCTTAGCCTTCATCTCACTCGCAGGCGGGGCCAGCGTCCTCGTCCTCCTAGGAGGTGGCTGGCGATGGTCGTAGCCAACTACATCATGTTCGCCGTCATGATCCTCTTCCTCGGCATGTACTGCGTCCTCACCAAAAAGAACCTCATCAAAAGCGCCATCGGCATCAGCATCATGGTCAAAGGCGCCTCCCTCAGCTTCCTGGCCGCCGGCGGCACCACCGCCCAGGTCGCCGTCGTCCTCATCATCGTCGTCGACGCCATCGTCGCCGCCATCCTGCTCTCACTCGCCGTGAACGTCTACCGCCGCACCGGCAGCCTCAACATCGAAGACCTGCGGAAACTCTGGGGGTAAATCAAGATGACACCCAACGAACTCCTCGTCTGGCTCGCCCTCATCTTCCCCTTCGCCGGCACCGCCCTCGTCCCCGTCCTAGCCAAAGCAGGCACCAAAGCCAAAGTCTACTTCGCCGTCCTCCTCGGCTTCTGCACCGCAGCCGTCGTCCTCATCATCCTCGACATCGTCTGGTTCGGCGCATCCCAAGCCCTCACCTACAGCTTCGCCTGGGCACCCTCCCTTGCCAGCAGCCTCACCGCCACAGGACTGAGCTTCACCGTCTACATCGACCCCCTCGCCGCCATGATGGCAGCCATCGCCGGCGGCATCGGCAGCCTCGTCCTCCTCTACAGCGTCAAATACATGGAAGGACAAGAAGGACTCACCCGCTACTACGCCCTCGTCCTGCTCTTCATCGGCAGCATGATCGGCCTCGTCTTCGTCGACAACCTCCTCATCCTCTACTTCTTCTGGGAAGCGGTCGGACTCTGCTCCTACGCCCTCATCGGCTTCTACACCAAAGACCCCAAGGCCGCCCGCGCTGGGATCAAAGCCCTCGTCATCACCCGCGTCGGCGACATCGCCTTGCTCATCGGCATCTTCGCACTCGCCGCTGGCGTCACCGCCAGCCTGGGCGCCGACTTCTTCAGCCAGGCGCTCAGCATCCGCTATCTCATCGCGCATGTCGCCACCATCCCACCGATGACGCTGGCAATCGCCGGGTTCTGCTTCATCATCGGCGCAATGGGCAAATCCGCCCAAGTCCCTCTACATGTGTGGCTGCCGGATGCAATGGGGGCGCCCACCACAATCAGCGCGCTCATCCATGCGGCGACCATGGTTAACGCCGGCGTCTACCTCATGGCCCGGTCACTACCTTTGTTTGCCTCAGTGCCGTACTGGACCGATACTCTCATGTGGATCGGGGTCATCACCGCGTTCCTCGCCGCCACGATGGCGCTTGTCGAACCAGACCTCAAACGTGTCTTGGCCTATTCAACGGTCAGCCAGCTGGGGTTCATGATGTTCGGCCTGGGCCTCGGGTTCGCCGGGTTCACCGCCGCTACTTACCACCTCATGAGCCATGCGATCTTCAAGGCGCTCCTCTTCCTTGGAGCTGGTGCCGTTATCCATACCATCGGCACACGGAACATGTATGAGATGGGTGGCCTGAAATCCTCGATGAAGGTTGCGTATTATACGATGCTTATCGGCGGCCTGTCGCTAGCCGGTTTGATACCGCTTTCCGGGTTCTGGAGCAAGGATTTTATCCTCCTTGCTGCCTGGGAGACCGGACGATACATCCCGTTAGCCATCATGGTGATCACTGCGATTCTGACGGCGGCGTATACCCTGCGGATGTTGAATCTCGTGTTCTGGGGGCAGCCGCGTCGTGAGCATCATGTCCATCCGACGCCTGCTGCGATGAGCATTCCACTGGTTCTCCTCGCGATTGGTACGATGGTGGCATGGATGGCGATCGGGTTCCTGTCCCGGGCTTATGCCATGTTTCACTTCGAAGACGTCCAGGGGATGTCGCTGGTTGGGTTCATCGTTGAGACGGTCACCAAACCAGCGATTGCGTTCTCCCTTGCTGCCCTCGCGATAGGTATCGGGTTGTACTATGCCCGGAAGGCTTATGCGGCAAATGCTGTGGGCCAGGCGACGATTACGGTGGCACGGAAAGGCTATGGGTTTGACGCGTTCTATGGTGGGATTTACGCAGGGCTCGTACGGTTCGGCAACGCCTTCCGCAGGACACACACCGGGGACCTGAATTACAATCTCACAGGTCTGGTCATCGGCCTCGTGATTCTTGTGCTCGTGTTGTACTTTGGAGGGTTCCTCCTATGAGCGATATCGTGTTGCTTCCTTTGGCGTTCTTGCTTGCCGGCTCAATCTTGTCCTTTGCGGTCGGGCGTCTGGAAATCCTGTATAAGAAGAAGTATCTCGCAGGGACGGTCGCGTTCCTCTTCGTCCTGCTTGCCTTGGTGCTGCAGGTCTTTGTCGCCGTTCAGGTCTGGGACGGCGGGTCCCTGGCGACGACGATTGGTGGGACGCAGCTGCGGATGGATGCGCTGTCCGTGTTCATTTCTCTTGTGGCGCTGACGCTTGGGATGACGGTCTGCCTGTACTCTATTATCTATATGCGGGAGGACGCTGGCCTGGAGTATTATTATCTGTTGTTGCTGTTGATGGTCGCCGGTATCCTGGGTTTGAGTCTGGCGACGGACTTCCTGGTCTTATATCTGTTCTTTGAGTTGATGTCGATCCCGTCGTATGCGTTGGTCGCATTCCGTCGCACTGACGGCATGGCGGTTGAGGCGGGGATGAAGTACATCGTGATGAGCGCGGTAGGCTCGACGATGGCGTTCTTTGGCATCTCGCTGATTTATGTGCAGACCGGGATGCTGGACTTCTCCGGGCTCGTGGGTGCCTTGCAGAATTCACCGGTGCTGCAGGCTGCCATGTTGTTCCTGATCGTTGGGTTTGGTGTGAAGGCCGCGATCGTGCCGTTGCATACGTGGCTGCCGGATGCGCATTCTGCGGCGCCGTCCGGGATTAGCGCGATGCTGTCCGGCATCGTGATCGGCGCGGGGTTCTTCACTCTGATGCGTAGCCTTTTGGTGTTTTCCGCCACCGGGCTTCCCACCGGCCTTATCCTTATCGTCTTGTCGTTAGTGACGATGACGGTGGGGAATATCATGGCGTTTTCCCAGTTGTCCCGTGAGCGCGTTGACCTGAAACGGATTCTGGCGTATTCCAGCGTCGCGCAGATGGGCTATATCATCTTGGGTATCGGCGTGGGGATGGCGTACGGCATCCGGACGGGGTATGAAGGCGGGCTTTTCCATATCATGACGCATGCGTTCATGAAGGGGCTGGCCTTTTTGTGCGCCGGGGTCATCATCCATCAACTGGGCACCCGCTATCTTAATGAGATGCAGGGGATAGGACTCTCCATGAAAGTGACCGGTTTTACTCTGACGTTGGCGTTGTTGTCGCTGGCTGGGGTGCCGCCGCTCAGTGGTTTCATGAGTGAATGGCTTGTCTTCAGCGGCGCGATCGGCACGTATGCGAACATCGGCTGGATCGGCCTCGTCATCGCTGTCATCGCGTTGGTCAACGCGTTGATTTCTCTCGGGTATTACCTCCCCATCATCCGCAAGCTGTACATGAGTCCAAAGGAGGAACAGAAGACGTCGATTCTTGCGGCGCGGGATCCTCATGTCGTCCTGCTCGCCGCGATTCTCTTCCTCGCCGCGTTGACCATCATCCTTGGCGTCTGGCCTGAGCTTGGGTTGCGGGCGGTCAAACCCGCGGTGGACGCCCTCATGCATGTCGGAGGTGCCCTATGACCGACCTTATGGCTGACCTCATGACTCCTGTCATCACGTTCCTGGTGATGCTCGCCATCGTCGTCATCATCTACCTGCTCGCCGGTAGATTAGGGCCCGCGAAGAATCCGACCAAGTACAAGACGAAGAGCTACTATTGCGGTGAGGAGTCCCCGCCGCCGGAGGAGGCCCATCAGTCCTATGATTTCTTCCATGTCGCGTTCTTCTTCACGATCCTGCATGTCGGTGCGCTCATTGTCGCCACCGCGCCTCGTGGTATGGCCGCAGTCCTCGCCCTGATCCTCCTAGGTGTGATGGCGCTGACCGCGTTTGCGTTGTTCGTCGGAGGCAAGCCTCATGTTTAAAGGACTGGTGAAATGGGCACGGATTAAGTCTCCATGGATCCTGCATATGAACTGCGGGTCTTGTAATGGCTGTGACATCGAGATTCTCGCCGCGCTCATCCCGCGTATGGATGCGGAGCGGTTCGGCGTCCTCTTGAAGGGCAGCCCGCGGCAGGCGGATGTCATGATCTGCACCGGTCCGGTCACCAAACAGATGACGGAGCGGCTGCGCCGTATCTACGATCAGATGCCGGATCCCAAGTTCGTCGTCGTGGTCGGCCAATGTGGCAGTAGCGGTGGCATCTACGCAGGAGCGTATGGCGTCGAAGGCGGTGTTGACAAGATCATCCCCGTCGATGCGTACATCCCTGGGTGTCCACCCCGCCCGGAGGCGATCGCGGACGGTTTGATTAAACTCCTTGCGAAAATCCAGAAGGGAGGTTCCGAATGACATCAGTTGAGCAACTCATCACACGCTTGCAGGACAGCCTGCATCAGACCGTCGTCTTGAAGCGGCCGCGGCGGTATTTCCTGACCGTTCCTCGAGAGCAGCTGCATGAGGCTGCCGTGATTCTAGCGTCGGAGGGTGTCCAGCATCTCTCCACGATCACCGGCCGGGATACTGGAACGGCGTTAGAGGTGTTGTATCATTTCTTCGTCAACGATTCCGTGGTGACGGTCAAGACGCAGCTGCCTCGTGAGGACCCGACGGTGGACAGTATCATGGATGTGTTCCCTTCCGCGGTGTTGTACGAGCGTGAGCTGTTGGATTTATTGGGGATTACCGCGCGGGGTCATCCGGACCTGCGACGGCTCGTCCTACCGGATGAGTGGCGTGGCGGTTATCCGCTACGAAAAGACTGGAAACCCATACAGGAGGAGTCCCATGCCTAGAGTCCGTCTGCCTATCGGCCCGCAGCATCCTGCGCTTAAGGAGCCGGAGAGCTTCATGATTACCTTGGATGGTGAGCAGGTCGTCGACGTGGATATCCGTATTGGGTACACCCACCGTGGTATTGAAAAGCTCATGGAGAGCCGTTCCTACATCCAGAACCTGTATCTAGTGGAGCGCATCTGCGGCATCTGCTCGTACACCCATGTGGTGAACTTTTCGCAGAACGTCGAGGAAATCCTGGGGTTGACCATCCCGCCGCGTGCCTCGTACTTGCGCACGTTGGTGTTGGAGTTGGAGCGGCTGCATAGCCATTTCTTGTGGCTGGGTGTCGCTGGTCATGAGATCGGGTTTGACACGTTCTTTATGTACACCTGGGAGGACCGTGAGGTCGTCCAGGACCTGCTTGAGGACATCAGTGGGAACCGCGTGAACTATGCGTACAATACGATTGGTGGTGTGCGTCGGGATCTGAGCGATGAGCAGAAGAAGCGGGTCCTCGATGGCATGGATTACCTGGAGAAGCGTACGGCGTACTATAAAGAGGTCGCTATTCATGAGTCGACGATCCTGTCACGGGCTGAGGGCGTCGGCATCCTGAAGCCTGAGGTGGGGAAGCGGTTGGCTGCGGTCGGTCCGACGATCCGCGCCTCCGGCGTCGCCGTGGACATCCGTAAGGACGACCCCTATGCCTCGTATGCTGATGTGTCGTTTGATGTGATCACGACTGATAGCTGTGATGTGCTCGGCCGGATCGTCGTCCGGGTGCTTGAGGTCTTCGAGTGTATCAAGATCATCCGGCAGCTGATGGAGAAGCTGCCTGCTGGCGACATCGTCGTCAAGGCGCCGCGCAAGGTGCCGGAGGGTGAGTCGGTGAGCCACACCGAGGCACCACGTGGCGAAGATATCCATTATCTGCATGCGAACGGCACAGAAAAGCCAGATCGGTATAAGGTCCGGACGCCGACGATGGCGAACCTGCCGGCGGTGGCGGAGATGTTGAAGGGTGTGTATCTTGCTGATGTGCCGATTATCGTCGCGGCGATTGACCCGTGTATGGGCTGCATGGACCGAGTGATGTTGGTGAAGAAGGAGGAGCAGCCCGGGGAACGGATCAGTTGGGATCAGCTCCGTGGTTATGCGAACCGGTGGTATGCTGAGCGGGGGTGGCTGGCGTGAACGCGCTGTTGCAGGTGGTCTATCTACTTGTGTTCCCGGGGTTTTTGTTCTTGTTTGCGGCAAGCCTCTTTGGGCAGTATATGGACCGGAAGCTGTA
>Ga0326726_10003066_pt1 | contig 15331 bp, 13 predicted proteins | sample MHFenrmetagenome_2_FD_207603 | JGI IMG/M metagenome (GOLD analysis project Ga0326726, IMG submission 207603) | Lab enriched peat soil microbial communities from Michigan Hollow, Ithaca, NY, United States - MHF15MN | ecosystem: Environmental > Terrestrial > Soil > Wetlands > Peat | place: USA...
GCAGCCCAGCTGTCCCCGAACAGGAACTGCAGTTGCGTGCCGTGCTGGTATGAGAAGCCGAGGTCCGTCCCATAGAACTCTATGCGGTTCGGTGCCAGGTTGTCGGGATGCAGCTGAGCGCCCTGGCCGGCGAACGGCCCCAGGAAAACGGTGGACTCCACGACCGCAGGCCCAGCGGCACCACACGCGACCATGACGCCGGAGATCAGGCCGATCGCCACGTTCTTGATTGCGGACATTGATGCTTCCTAGGCCGGCGTCGGCGCCTGCGGATGCAGCAGCTTCCTGTCTTTCAGTTCTCGCCACAGGGCAGGCGGAATCGGCTCATCGAGCACAGCCGCGTTGTGACGTGTCTCGTTCACGGTCTGACCACCGGGAATCACGGTCACGACCAGAGGATTTGCCAGGACGAATTGCAAAGCTGCGGCCGGAAGAGCCACGCCATACGATTGGCAGACAGCATCGAGGGCACGCGCGCGCGCAATCACTTCGGGCGGGGCCTCCGAATAGTTGTAAGTGGAGCCGCCCGCCAGGATTCCGGAGTTGTACGGGCCACCGACGACGATGCCGACGCCGCGTCTGGCGCACTCGGGAAACAGTGTATCGATGGGCACCTGCTCCAGGAGCGTGTAGCGACCGGCAATGAGGAAAAGGTCCGGATCCACGAGCTCGAGAAGCCTGGCGCAGGGCTCCCACTCGTTGACTCCCGCACCGATGGCGAGGACGTCGCCGCGATCTCGCAGTTCGGCAAGCGCGCGCCAGCCGCCCGTATCGATCAGTTCCTGAATGCGCGCCTCGGACCCGGCCCGCCCGCCGTGCGCGAAAGCGCAAATGTCGTGCACGTACAGAATATCGACCCGATCAAGACCGAGGCGTTTGAGACTCTCCTCATATGAGCGCATCACGCCGTCGTAGGAGTAGTCGTAATGGAAGCGCACCTGCGGCGTATTCACGAAGAACATGCCGTTCACTTCGTCTTTCTCGCAGGGCACGAGCAGACGACCCACCTTGGTCGAGACGATGAATTCCTGTCGCCGGCGCTTCGCTAGCAGACGCCCAACTCGCATCTCCGACAGACCCAGTCCATAAAGCGGAGCGGTGTCGAAGTAGCGCACGCCACTGTCCCACGCTGCAGATACCGTCCGATCGCAGTCCTCTTCACTCAGCGGGCGCAGGTAGTTGCCGAGCGGCGCCGAACCGAAGCCCAGGGATGTGAAACTCAGTTCCTTCCCGGCGCGCGTCACAAAGCGCCTGCGGTCAGATGCGCGCGATCCGTCAGCCATCGGTCACCCCCGACTCAGGTAGCACTGGCATCCACCCGATGAAGTCCTCCCGGGGGCGCTGCATGCTTTTCCCGGTACTATCTAACATGTCACTGATCTTGCGCAACCCAAATTTTGAGCATGCCAGTGTCCTGTATCCATGTGATCTCCCGACGCAGAGACGCTCCCGTACGTTGCTACGTCCAATGGCGCGCCGATCCATGCCCGATGGGCTGAGCTCATAAACTATTTAGAATCAAAGACTGCCGCCTGAACAGAAGGCTAAGAACAAGAATGAACGGCTCTGGGCTGCCAACATGCAGCGTGTCGGCGCATCGCCCGGCGAGGTCCACGAGGCTTGAGCAGGCCGGCCAAGGAATTGAAGGCCTTCAAGCTGACATGTTAGCATCCACGCAAGTCGCTGCGTGACAGGAAGAAGGGGCCCGTGGCGGGAGTAGTCCCCGGATGGGCATCGGGAGAGCGCGTCTGCGATCTGCAACCGCTGGGGACTGACCGGCCGATGAGCGACAAGCCTGATGCGAAGAAGTGGCGAAATCCGTTATTCGTCGAGAACGCCGGCGCCGACAGAATTTCGGCGTCGCTGACGCGAGGCGCGGATTTGCGGCGCAAGACCGCCACTGGATGGGCTCTCGGCACCTTCGTGATCGAGTACCCGGTCCCCGCCACGCTCAGCGCTCTAGCCCTCGCGGGCTTCGACTTCGTGGTCGTCGACATGGAGCACTCCCCCGTTGATTTCTCCACTCTCGAAACGCTGATTGCCGCCGGTCAGGCTGCCGGCCTTGCGATGCTGGTTCGTCCCTGGGGAGCGGAAGTCGGACTGATCGGCAAAGTGCTCGACATGGGCGCGAACGGCATCATGGCGCCACGTGTGGAATCACCGGAACTCGCACGTGCCATCGTCGAGCAGGCGCGCTTCGCACCGCTCGGCAGCCGTGGCTTCGCGCCGCTCAGCAAGTACGACTCGCTGAGCGAACCGTTGCAGGCGTTGGACGATTCGACCTATCTCGTCGTCCAGATCGAGGGGCGGCAGGCAATCGAAAAGATCACGGAGATTGCCGCTATCCCGGGAATCGATGCGGTCTTTGTCGGACCCTACGATCTCGCGCTGTCACTCGGCGTACCGCCGGGGAGCGCGCAGGTCATCGCGGCGGCCGCACGCCTGGCAGATGCCGTACCGCGCGGTCTCGCATTGGGAATCTATATCGACGATTCAGCAAAGTGCGCCGAGTGGGCCGCGCGACGCTTCGCGCTGCAATGCGTGAGCTTCGACGGTCGCATGCTGTCGAATGGCGCGCGCTCCGTCGTGACGCAGGCGAAGCTCGCAATGCGCTCGAAAGACCGAAAAGCCTGATTGGAGAGTGACGCATGGCCCCGGACTCGAGTACCGCGGACGTCATTGCCCGTTGCGCCGCTGAGCTGTTCGGGGCCGAGTCGGCTCGGCGCCCGATTGAGACGCTCACGAAGACGTTCCCCGCACTCAGCGTTCCCGATGCCTACCGCATCCAGCAGACCAACGTAGAACGCCGTCTGGCGCGCGGCGAACGCATCATCGGTCACAAGATCGGCCTCACTGCGAAAGCTATGCAGGAGTTATTTGGTGTCCGCGAGCCCGACTACGGACACCTGATGAACACCATGCTGCACGATGCGCGCGCGTCACTCGACCTGGGCACGCTGATCGATCCCCAGGTCGAAGTCGAACCCGCATTCGTGCTCGGCAGGCGACTTCAGGGGCCGGGCGTGAGCGTTGCGGCCGTGCTCGCCGCCACGGATTACATTTCCGTGTGCCTCGAGGTCATCGACTCGCGCATCATCGACTGGCGCATCAAGCTGCAGGACACGGTCGCCGACAATGGTTCGAGCGCGCGTGTTGTGCTGGGCCCGATGAAAGTGGCTCCATCCGGAATCGGACTCGACGACCTGGAAACCGAGCTCGAGCTGGACGGCTCGGTGGTCGAGACCGGCAACACGAGCGCCATCCTCGGTCACCCGGCGAATGGCATTGCCTGGCTCGCGAACCGTATCTCGGAGTTCGGCATCGCATTGGAGCCGGGGCACATCGTCTTGCCGGGGACCTGCACGCGTTCCGTCCGCCTCGCCGGTCATCACCAGGCCCTCGGGCGTATCGCGGGCCTGGGCGAGGTCAGTCTGCAGCTGACCGGCGCGCCGGCGGTATCGAAGAGCCGGAAGTCATAGGCAGGCTCGCCTCTCCCTGAGCGCTACGGAGAACTTTGGAGCAGATCATCATGCGAGACGTCACGACTGCCGGCCTCGAGGCCACCATTCGCGAATACTTTGACGCCTGCAACGAAGCGGACGCCGGCAAGATCAGCGCGTGCTTCGAGCCGGACGGCGTCCACTACTTTCCGGGCGGCGCGCCACAGGGCACATTCAAAGGTGCGAACGCAATCGCAGCCGGGTGGGTGACGGCGGTCAGAAGACTCGGCTCGATTTGGACCATCGACCGCATCATCGTCGATGCCACCCGCCTCGAAGCCGTGATCGAGTGGACCCACTTCAAGCCAAAGCAGGGGGTGCACCTGCGTGGCGATGAATGGTACGTCTTCTCCAAGCGGGGGCTGATTCGCGAGATCCGCGCCTACTACTCGTGCCCGCCGGCCACCAACGAGCGACGTAATCACGAGCTCGGTGACTACGACTACAAAGCGCGGGGTTACCCGATGACGCCGCCACCCGTGAAGCGCTGATCGGTGAAGATCACGGCAGCTCAGAGTTTCGTGTTGCGAGTCCCGATCGGCTCCGGGATCGCGGACAGCATGCAGTTCGTGACGCACCTCGAGTTCGCTGGACTCACCATCACCACTGACGCGGGGATCATCGGCACGGGCTACACCGTGACTGTGGGACACGGTGGCAGCGTGATCCAGAAGGCCATCGACACGCTGTTCATCGACGATCTCATCGGCAAGGACCCGCATAACGTCAGAGAGATCTGGCAGCAATTGTATTTCGGAAAGTCCCACTGGATCGGGCGCGCCGGCGCCACCACGATGGCGCAGGCTGCAATCGACATCGCGCTCTGGGACATCAAGGCGAAGGCCGCCAGTCTGCCGCTTTGGCAACTACTGGGGGGCGCGCGGCAATCCGACATCTCCATCTACAACACGCATGCCGGTTGGCTGAACTATTCGATCGACCAGCTCAAGGACGAAGCGCTGCGACTGATCGAGCAGGGATACACCGCGCTCAAGATGAAGGTGGGGCTTGCCGATTCGCACGAGGATCGTCGCCGCGTGGAGGCCGTGCGCAAGGTCATCGGCGACAGCGTATTGCTCATGGTCGACGCCAACCAGAAATGGGACCTGATGCAGGCCCGCCATGCCGCGCGCCTGCTCGAGGATCTGGACCTCTCATGGCTGGAGGAGCCTCTGCATCCAGACGACATCCGCTCACACCGCATGCTCGGCGAGAGCACTTCCATTCCCATTGCGTTGGGAGAACACGTTTACACGACGCAAGCTTTCAGGGACTACATCGAGAATGACGCCGTCGACGTGATCCAGGTCGACGTGTGCCGGGTCGGCGGGATTACGCCGTGGCTCGAGGTTGCCGCCGTGGCGAACGCATTCAACATCCGCGTCTGTCCGCACTGCGGCGATCTGATGCAGGTGCACCAGCACCTGGTGAAGGCAATTCCGAACCACTGGTTGCTCGAAGTGATCCCGATCTGGGAGCAGGGTCCGTTCAAGAACCAGATCCGGCTCAAGGACGGTAAATGCCTCGCGCCCACCGCGCCGGGAGCGTCCACCGATTTCACGAGCAGGGCCATGGACCAGTTCCGCGCCAGCTGAGCGCGCCTCGAGGCAGAGAAGAGCACACAGTCATGACCAGAATATTTGCGGACCAGCTGGGATTTCCGGAGGCGCCGGTCCTGTTGCCGGACGGCGGCTTTCTGTTCGTCGAAATGGATCCCGCCAAGGGCTGGACCATTCGATTCAGCAAGGATGGCAAGTCCAGGTCCGTGATCGCACGCACCGGACGGCCGAACGGGCTCGCGGCAGACCGCGCGGGCAACATCTGGGTGGCCGAGACCGCGATGCGCGCGCTCTTGAAAATGAGCCTGGACGGAAAGTACGAGATCGCAGCGAACTCCTGCGACGGCGAGCCCTTTCTGTTTCTGAACGACCTGGCGCTGGCACCAAACGGGGACATTTACCTGACCGACTCGGGCATCGAGATCGAGGAGCTTGCGCCCGGTGGCGAACTGAACCCGGACTATCGCAAGCTGAAATATGACGGCCGCGTGTTCCGCATCGATCCCAAGACGCGCGCAGTCGAGCGTGTCGATCGTGGCCTGCTGTTTACCAACGGGATTGCCTTCGGGCCCGACGGAAATCTGTACGTAGCGGAAACGCTGAGCGGCAACATTTACAGCTATGAATGCCGCGCGGCCCGGGTGACCGGAAAGCGACGGTTGTTCGGCAACGCAATCGAGCGCTTCGATCCGGCGGAACTGAAGGGACCGGACGGAATGAAATTCGGGATAGACGGCAACCTCTACATTGCCGTCTTCGGTCAGGGCGACGTAACCGTGCTGGGTCGCGATGGAAAGGTGGTGAGACGAATCAAGACCGACGGTTCGATGCCGACCAACCTGGTCTTCGGTCCGAAAGGTGAGAAGACGATCTACGTCACGGAGGTCACGACTGGTACGGTGCAGGTGTTCGATGTCGGCACCGACGGTTATCCGCTTCACCTCTAAGAAATACTCGGCCGCTGTCTAGCGGCCAGAGCGCCACGGAACCTCGCCGGGCGCCGGCGGCACAATGTAGCGGCCCGCGCCCTCGCGGCGCGGAAAGGGAAACTTGCCCCTGCCGCTCGGTGGATTGGCCTGCAACGCCTTGAGCTTCGCTTCATCAATCTCGATTCCAAACCCCGCAGCATCACCGAGCACGATGAAACCGTCTTCGATGCGGCTGTCCCACTTCAGGCAATGCTCGCGCCCGGGATCCACGACTTCCATCATGTTGTGGTTGGGCAGTGCGGCCGCGATCTGAGCCATGTAGTTGGCCTGCGCGTTCATCATCGACACCTGCAGCCCGTGCGCATCGGCCATGTGCGCGATCTGCATCAGCCCCGTCACTCCGGACTGCCCCGTCCAGACGTTGATCACGTCTACTGAGTGGTTGGCGATCAGGGGATAGATATCGGAAAGGCTGTGCAAGTTCTCCCCGCTCGCCACTGCGGCGGACACCTGTTGCGAAACGAGCCTCAGTCCATCGTAGTCCCAGCGCCGTGCGGGCTCCTCAACCCAGATGAGATCGAAGTGCTCTTCGATTTGTCGGATATACCGCACCGCCTGCTTCGGGGACCAGTATTCGTTTGAATCGATCATGAGCCCGGGCCGCGCCGAGGCGATGCTCAGTGCATCGCGCATGATGCCGAGCCGGCGCAGATCCGCTTTGAGATCCAGTCCCACCTTGAGCTTGCCGCTGTCGATGCCGAGCTCCGCCATGCGCCGGTAAAAGGCGAACAGCTCCTCGTCCGAGAGGCAGTAATCGAGACCGCTGGCGTATGCCTTCACACGGCCTTCGGTCGCGCCAAGCATCCTCCACAGCGGCTCATCGGCGAGCTTTGCCTTCAGGTCCCAGAGCGCCGTGTCGATGGCACTCAATGCCGCGCTCGCCGCCCCTTCGTTGCCACCCTTGTGCAGAACATCGTTCATCCTGATCCAGAGCGCCGCGACCTCGCGCGGATCCGCGCCCTCGATTGCGCCGAACAGACTCTCGATTCCACCGCCATAGCCGAGGGAAATGCCGCTGACGTTTTCGTCGGTCTCGAGCCACAGGATCGATCCCGGCAACATCTCCACGCCGCTGGGAAGATTGGCATCACCGACCAGGCGATCCATCTTCATCAGGTACGGCTCGACTTTGTAGCCGGTGATTTTCATCTCGACGCCTTCGCGCGCGTTGCTGTCCGGGTCAGGGCGCGTGCATCCACGACCAGTCCGTTGCCGGGCGCGTTGCCCGCAATCGCCCAACCTTGCTCGATCCGCACATCGGAGGTGTAGAACCGCGCCGCGGGGACCGGATCGATGACTTCCAGGCTCATGAAATAGGGCATCACGCTCGACAGGTGAGCGTGGATATTTCCGGGGGCCGCCGACAAGGTAACCGGAAGCTCATAGCCGAAGGCAGAATCGGCAACCTGCAGCGCTCCCGTGATCCCGATGGCGCCGATGTCAATCTGAATCACGTCCGCGGAACGGTGGTGGAAGTGAGGCAGGAACTCGCCGCAGGTCGTGAACCCCTCGCCCACGCAGACCGCGGCGCGGATGGCATTCGAGACTTGTTTCAATCCGGGAAAATCCCAGCTCCGCGATGCCCCCTCGACCCACGTGAGATCAAAACGCTTTTCGATCTCGCGCGTGCGGCCGATCGCTTCTTTCGGCGACCAGCATTCGTCGGCATCGATCATCAACACAGGGTCGGCCGTTGCCTGCGTCAGCGCGGCATGCATGAGTCCAAGGCGCCGCAGGTCGCTGTCCGGGTCCAGACCCACTTGCAGCTTGCCGCCGCGCAAGCCGTAGTCGTGCGCCGTCGCGACATACCATGCAGACAGTTCCTCATCGCTCAAGGCGAGATCGACGCCGCTCGCATAAGCGTTAGCTTTCGGACGCGCACCACCAAGTGTCTTCCACAGCGGTTGATCATCGGCCTTGGACTTCAAGTCCCAGAGCGCCACATCGAGCAGCGCAATCGCCTCGTGCAGATAACGCCCGTGCCGGTGCGCCGAGCGCGCGTCAAGCATTCGCCTCCAGAGCCCTCTCACGCCACGCGGATCGGCTCCGACGAGCACGTCTTTCACGAGCTCGCCGATGTGCGCGCGCACTCCCTCGCTGCCAATGGCGATTCCCGTCAACCCCGCGTCCGTCATCAGTTCCATGATGCAGCAGCTTTCGGTGAGCCGACCGGCTGGTAGGCGGGCTTCGCCCATGCGCCGCGAAAGTGGATGGGACTGCTGCGTCACCTTGATGCCGGTGACCTTCATGGGATCGCCTGACTAATATGCTCCACACCGGGTGCGGGGAGCCTGGTCACTTGACGCTCTTTAACCTCGACTGGCTCGCGATTTCCGCGGCATCACGCTCGATGGCGCGGGCCACCATCGCGATGTGCACGCGCATCGCAGCGCCCGCCAGTTCAGCATCGCCAGTGCGAATCGCATCGGCGATCCGGCGATGTTCCGCCAGGGTTGCGTAGGGGCGGCCGTCCTCGGGCAGAGCATGGAATCGCGGCCTGTCGAGTAGCGCACGGGCTGCATCGAGCAGGCGCTGCGCCCGGGGTGATTTCAGCGCGCCAATGATGATGGCGTGAAAGGCCTCGTCGAGATCGTCGAGCCGCGCCATGTCGCTCTCCTTCACGGCTGCGGCCTGGGCCTCAAGATTCGCATCGAGCCGCTGTAACAGTTGCGTATCGGCCGTCTGCGTCACGCGGCGGACCGCTTCGACTTCGAGACCGGTGCGGATCAGCAGCGCTTCACTCACATCCTCAGGGCGGATGGGCGCGACGAAACTGCCGCTCTGCGGATACACATCGACGAGCCCTTCTTCCGCAAGCCATGCGATCGCCTCGCTCACCGGCGCCCGCGATACTCCGAACTCGAGGCCGATCTCGTTCTTCTGCAGACGCGACCCGGGCTGCAGTTCGAGTTCCCGGATCCGGCGACGCAATTCCCGGTAAACGCGCTCCGCCTTCGAATGTTCGGCGGAAGATTCGGCGGCGGAACGGCCCTTGCTCATGGTTCGGTTGTGACCCGCGAGATTGGAACTAACGCCGCTGGATGAACGGCGGCTCGTATCTTAGCTGCCGTACACTCGCTCAGCACTTGCCATCCTAACATGTCAGTTTTGAGCAACTTAGCGACCAGCACTGGCCCAACGCCACCGGTCATTGGCGCCCCGAGAGCTCGGTTGACGCGGTGGGGCCCAGTGTCGGGCGCGCCACGTGGAGCCTCCGGATACCCTGGAAGGTCCTGGATGCCCAATAATTGCCGCATTTTGCGTCGCTCAGCACCTATCGCGCGAGGTTGCGTCCGGGCACCAGGCAACCGCACGCCAACGACGGCGGCAGAGCCCTGCGCTGATTTTTCCGATATTGGGTCAGTTGCGCCTGTGGGTCCGCTAGCCTCAAATCCTTTGAATCGCCTTGCGCTAACATGTTAGCATCCCTTGGAAGCCGTCGACAAACGGCCGGGTGGGGACTTCAGACGTGGGGGGATTTCAAATGAAGATCGTCGGTTCACTCTGGAATCGAATTTCGTTTGTTGCGCTCTCATGCGCGGCTGCATTTCTCTGCGAAGGCGTCCAGGCACAATCAACGCCTGCGACATCGATATCCGCGTCCTCTGCGCTCGAAGAGGTCATCGTGACCGCGAAGCGGCGTAGCGAGGACATCCAGACCACCAGCATTTCTGCGACGGTGCTGAACCAGGAGCTGCTCGAGAGCAAGGGCGTCGTGGACTTGTATGCCCTCCAGTACGCAGCGCCGGCAGTCACGATCTCAGGGTATGGCTCCGCCAACGTGTTCACCATCCGGGGCATCGGTCGAAGCCAAGTCGACATCGACGTGCCGTCCGGCGTCGTGATCTATCGTGACGGTACTCCGACTCTAGCCGGCTATTTTCAGAATGAGCCTTATTTCGACATGGAATCGGTTGACGTCTTCCGCGGACCACAGGGGACCTTCGTAGGTAAGAACGCAGCGGGAGGCGCGGTGTTCATCAACACCCGCAATCCCGAGCTCAAGAACTTCTCCGCCAGTCTCGAGGGCGGGTTTGGTAACTTTAATGCTTACGAAGGAACGGCGATCGTCAACATACCGGCCGGCGATACGGCTGCCATACGCGTGGATTACCGGCACTATCAACGCGATGACTTCTACGATTCCATCTCGGGGAACTTCACTGGGCATCCCGGGCAAGTGGACAACGACAGCTTTCGACTGGGCTTCCTGTGGGAGCCGAACGACAGTTTCTCCTCGGTGCTCAAGGTCGACTATCACGATCTCGATTTCGGCGGCAATGTAACGACAGTCTACGGAGAGGCTCCGCTCGGTGACGTAGTACAGAACGCGAAATTTGCCTATACCGACGAATCACTGCGTGCCGTGCTCGATCTCAAGTTCAAGTTCAACAACGGCATCGCGCTGAGTTCGCTGAGTGGTTACCAGCGTGTCAATTCGGAAAACGATCTCGACTTGAATGCTACGCTGCCTCTTTTCTATCAGTTCGAGAGCAAGATCAACGCCAAGATCTATTCCGAGGAGATCAACCTGGTCTCGCCGGACGATCAGAAATTCAAGTGGGTGGTCGGCCTGTTCTGGGAAAAGCAGGACTCCGTGCTCCCGCCGTGGCAGGACGGGGGATTCAACTTCATTGGCAATGGCTTCGCCCCCGACTATCCGTGGGCGACCAGCCCCTGGGACAACACGGAAAAGGACAAGGCCATCTTCGCGCACGGCTCTTACAAGCTCACAGACCGGTTAGAGCTTGAAGCCGGCGTGCGTTACAGCGACTACCAACGGGATCAGTTCACCGAGTGGCTGCTCGACTTCGCCGCGGGAGGCGCAGCGCCGCCCACGGCGCCCTGGCCGGGAACGACCCCGGGAGGCGACCGACAGAGCATTTCGGAGAATTCAGTCGACTGGCAGACGGCATTGAACTTCGACCTCAACAAGAACCAATTCCTCTACGGGCTCATTTCCCGGGGTCACGTCAGCGGCGGCATCAATATCTTCCCGCCGTTCGACAAGTACACCGAAATGGAAGTCATCAACTATGAGGCCGGGTGGAAGTCGCGCTGGCTCAACGATCAGTTCAATACGCAGTTCACCGCCTACTACGAAACCTTCAAAGACTACCAGGCAAATTTCTCCCAACAGGTTCTCGGGGTGCTCAATAATCCCACCAACCGCAATGCTGAAACGACGAGCGACGTCTGGGGACTCGAGTTGAGCGGGCAGGCACGCGTTGGCGGATTCTCGCTGGATTTTGGCATGGCGTATTCGAAGAGCAAGCTGGGTGATTTCACCAACGTGATGGATCCGTTTACCGGCACTCTGGTAGATCTGTCCGGCGCCAAGATACCGTTCTCGCCGGAGTTCACAGGGAACGTCGGGATCGCGTACGACTTCAAGCTCGGCAGCATGACACTGACGCCCCGTGTCGACTTCTCACACGTCGATAGTACCCAGGCGGCATTGTGGGACACGCCTCTGGAGACTCTGCCGGAACGTGACCTCCTCAACGCTCAGGTGGCATTGAAATCAGATTCGGGCACGTGGTCGGCAGTACTCTGGGGGACCAATATCACGGACAAGAAATACGTCTCAGGTATCCAGAACAATGCGACGCTCTACTACGCCGCTCCGCCGGGCCAGTACGGACTCAGATTCACGTTCAACTTCTGAGGGCGCTGACGCCCTGGCTGGATAGAGATGCGGCCGACTGAGGCCGCATCTTTCCTGCATTGGATGTCACCGACCTGATCGCGGGGCTCGCGCCGTGGCAACAGTCGTACCGAACGGCGAGGGCTCCGCGCACGAGCGTGTCGGCCTTTCTGTCACCGGCGAAAGACTTCCCGGGCTGCGAGCGCAGCTTTCGTGGGCGATCTTTGACTTTGCACGCTCTCCCTATCTCAGCCTGGTCTATATCTTCGTATTCCCGCCCTACTTCGCCAATACGATCATTGGCGACCCGGTGCGCGGCCAGGAAGCGTGGAGCCTCGCCAACACGATCGTAGGCTTCTGCGTCGCACTGCTCGCCCCGGTTATCGGAGCTATCTCGGATCGTACCGGCAGCAGAAAGCCCTGGCTCGCCGGCATCGTCGCCGTGATGGCGCCGTGTTGCTTCGCACTTTGGTTCGCCATGCCGGGCGCACAGGGCGGCCTGTCGGTCGCTGTCATTCTCACCCTGATAGTCATCCTGGCCTCGTGCTTTCAGTTCTCCGAGGTCTTCTACAACGCCATGCTGCCGTCGATCGCCAGTCCGCAGCGGATCGGCGGTTTGTCCGGCCTCGGCATCTCGGTCGCGAACATGGGCACGCTCGTGGCGCTGGTGGTGATATTGGGCGGAATAGCGTTTCCGGCTTCCGGCGTGACCCTCAACGGCTTGCTCCCGAGCCATCCGATTTTCGGCCTGAACCCCGAGACGCACGAGCACGAGCGCATTGCAGGGCCTGCTGCGGGGATCTGGCTGGTCGTGTTCAGCATTCCACTGTGGCTCTGGACCCCCGATCGTCGGTCAACGGGAATTCCTGCGAAGCAGGCAGTTCGTGAAGGACTGATCCAGGTGTGGAGCACGATCAAACACGCGCGCCGGATCGCCAACATCGGGTTGTACCTGCTGGCGCGCATGCTCTACACGGACGGCAAGGTGGCGATCCTTGCCTACACCGGGATCTACGCGGCCGGCATCTTTCACTGGACGCTGCCCGCCCTGCTGATATTTGCGGTGATGCTCTCACCATTCTCCATTTCCGGCGGTTTCATCGGCGGGTGGCTGGACAACACCCTGGGCTCCAAACATTCGATCCAGATTTCCGTTGGGGCGACGTGCCTCGCAATGATCGCTTTGGTTTCGATCTCGCCGGATCGGATTTTCTTTCGCGCGTACGACGTCGCAGCCCATGGCCCGTTGTGGTCGTTCCCGTATTTTCAGACCTTGCCCGAGGTTCTCTACATCGCGACCACGATGGTGCTGGCCATCACTATCACGGCGGCTTTCTGTATCAGTCGTACGATGATGGCGCGCATCGCACCGCTCTCCATGATGAGCCAGTTCTTCGGCTTGTACGCGCTCTCCGGCACGGCGACGGGATTTCTGGGTCACGCCTCCGTAGCGTTCTTCACGCACGTGTTCGCCAGCCAGCGCGCCGGACTCGCGTCGACCATCATCCTGCTCGTCGCAGGCCTCATCGTCATGCACTGGGTGAAGGAAGAGCGCGCGGAAGCGGTAGCGTGAGGCTGAAGCTCGTACGCTGCGCTTTGCTGAAGGCACGGCGGCCCGAAGAGCTGGTGGTGAGGGCGGGAATCGAACCCGCGACCTAGGGGTTATGAATCCCTCGCTCTAACCGTCTGAGCTACCTCACCACTGAAGTTCCGGACGAAAGGGCGGCCGATTCTCGGCAAGGCCTCCCGGGCTGTCAAGCGCCCACCGTGGCGCTACACGTTGAAGCGAAAGTGCATCACGTCGCCTTCGCGCACGACGTATTCCTTGCCCTCGAGTCTCAGCTTTCCCGCATCGCGCGCTCCGGCTTCGCCGCGGCCGGCGATGTAGTCATCGAACGCAATCACTTCGGCGCGAATGAATCCACGCTCGAAGTCGGTGTGAATCACGCCTGCGGCCTGGGGCGCCGTTGAACCGGCGCGCACCGTCCAGGCGCGCACTTCCTTGGGCCCGGCGGTGAAGAATGTCTGCAGTCCGAGCAGGCGATAGGCGCCGCGAATGACACGATCGAGACCGGGCTCATCGAGCCCGAGCTCGTCGAGAAAATCCTTGCGATCGGCGGGGTCAAGCTGCGCGATCTCGGCTTCGATCGCCGCGCACACGGGCACAACCACCGAGCCTTCTTCCGCGGCACGCTTGCGGACCGCATCGAGGTGCGGATTGTTCTCGAACCCCTTCTCTGAAACGTTCGCTACGTACATCACCGGCTTCGCCGTCAGCAAGTGCAGCTCCTTCAGCAGCACGCGCTCGGCGTCGCTGAGCGTCAGGGCACGCGCCGGCAGACCCGCGTTGAGCTGCGCGCGCACACGCTCCAGCAGGTCGCGGCGCGCGATCGCGTCCTTGTCGTTGGCCTTCGCGCTCTTGATCGCACGCTGCAGCGCTCGCTCCACGGTTTCGAGGTCCGCGAGCGCGAGCTCGGTGTTGATGACGTCGATGTCCGAGAGCGGGTTGATGCGCCCGGAGACATGCACGACGTCGTCGTTCTCGAAGCAGCGCACGACATGCGCGATCGCGTCGACTTCGCGGATGTGCGCGAGAAACTGGTTGCCGAGCCCCTCGCCCTTGGATGCGCCCGCCACGAGCCCGGCGATATCGACGAACTCAACCGTGGTCGGGAGGATCTTCTCGGGCTTTGCAATGACGGCCAGCTGCTCGAGCCGCGGATCGGGCACGGGCACCACGCCGACATTCGGATCGATGGTGCAAAAGGGATAGTTCTCGGCGGCGATCTGCGCGCGCGTCAGCGCGTTGAACAACGTCGACTTGCCGACATTCGGCAGACCGACGATTCCACATTGAATGGGCATGGTGAGGCTCGAATGGGACGCCGAGCGTCAGGCCGGGCCCGGCTTGGGATCGCCGGTCTCAGGCTCGTCAGTCGATCGATGCAGTTTATTCATGGCGTAGTCGGGCCCTTTCTCCAGCAGCACCGGCATGATCGCAATGGCATCGCCCACGCGTTCGATGATCTGTTGCTCCTCATTCGCAGGGGCGCGCCGCAGGACGTAGTCGATCACTTCCTCCTTGTTGCCGGGGTGCCCGACGCCAAAACGCAGGCGCCAGAACTGATCGCCCAGGTGTGCGATCACGTCCTTGAGACCGTTGTGCCCTCCCGCACCTCCGCCGAACTTGAGCCGCACGCTGCCGACCGGCAGGTCGAGCTCATCGTGTGCAACGAGCACCTGTGAGGGGTCGATCTCGCGATAGTCGATGAGGCTCCGCACCGCGAGCCCGCTGCGGTTCATGAAGGTGAGCGGCTTGAAGATCTCGATCTCGTGCTCGCCGATGCGAATCTTCGCCGCATCGCCCTGGAAGCGGCGTTGCGCCCGAAAATGCCCGCCGTGCTGGCGTGCCAGCGCATCGGCAAACCAGAAGCCGGCGTTGTGACGCGTGAGCGCATGCTCCGGCCCGGGATTGCCGAGACCGACGATGAGCCGAAGGGCAAAGGTGGACATACTTGAAAAACCGGTACGAGACTCTGCAAACCAGTGGGCCGCCCGAAGGCGGCCCACAGGAAAGACAAGCGGCCTGCGCTCGCCTTACTTCTTGCCGCCCTTCTTCTCGGGCTCCTTCTTGAC
>Ga0326726_10003067_pt1 | contig 15331 bp, 11 predicted proteins | sample MHFenrmetagenome_2_FD_207603 | JGI IMG/M metagenome (GOLD analysis project Ga0326726, IMG submission 207603) | Lab enriched peat soil microbial communities from Michigan Hollow, Ithaca, NY, United States - MHF15MN | ecosystem: Environmental > Terrestrial > Soil > Wetlands > Peat | place: USA...
AGGAGACGCCCGCCGGCGGGAATCTCCTGCAGGCCCTTGCCGTCGAGCGGCTTGTCCGGTTTGAGGCCGAGATAGGCGGCCTTGCCGGAGCGGCCCCCGTCGCGCCCGCGTGGCGGGAACTTGATGCGGTCGAAGGCGGCGAGGATCTCGATGACCCCAGCGGATCGGTTCTCGATCTCCAGTTCCAGTCCATGGCCGCCGCGCTGGGCGCCCGGTCCGCCGGAATCGGGGCGGAACTCCTTGCGCCAGAACAGCAGCGGCGTGGTGGTCTCGACGATCTCCACCGGCGTGCCCTTCACGCCGCTGGGATAGGCGGTCGCCGAGAGCCCGTCCTTGCCGGGCCGCGCGCCGGTGCCGCCGTTGGTGACGACGGAGATGGCGAAGCGGCGCTCCGGGTCGGCATCGCGGCCGCGGAAGGTCATGAGATAGATGCAGGAGGTGCCTTCGGCCGGAACGCGGTCGGGTATCGCCTGGCGCAGGCAGCCGAAGACGACGTCCGGCAGCATCTGACCGATGATGTGGCGCAAGGCCACCGGCGCCGGCGACAGGGCGTTGACGATGGTGTGGGGCGGCGCCGTCACGCCGTAGGCGGAGAGCGAACCGGCGTTGTTCGGCACCCGCGGCGCCACGGCGCAGGAGAGGCCGAAGACCGAGTACGCGGTCGTGTAGGCGAGCGGGCTGTTGATGCCGAAGCGGGCAGCGGGCGAGGTGCCGGCGAAATCGACTCGCACGGCGTCCTCGGCGATGGTGGTGGTGGCGGCGAGCGTGATCGGCGCGTCATAGCCGTCGATGGTCATCTCGTAGCGCCATCTTCCCTTCGGCAGCTTGGCGATCTCGGCGAGAACAGCGGTGCGCGAGCTTTCGAGGATATGGGCGGAGAGATCCTCGAGCGTGGACAGGTCGAACTCCGCCATCATCTCGCTCAAGCGCCGGCAACCGATCTCGTTGCAGTTGATCAGGGAATAGATGTCGCCCTCGGTCTCCACCGGCAGGCGCGTGTTGGCCTTGACGATCTGCATCACGGTGTCGTTCACCCGGCCGCGATCGACCAGCTTCAGGAAGGGAAGATGGAGACCCTCCATGAAGACATCGGTGCCGTCCGGCCCGAAGCCGATGCCGCCGAGATCGACGATGTGACTGGTGCAGGAGAACAGCCCGACCAGGCGGCCGCGATGGAAGGCGGGCGTGGTTACCACCATGTCGTTCAGATGGCCCGTGCCCTTCCAGGGATTGTTGGTGCAGTAGACGTCGCCTTCCGCCATCGACTGGGTCGGGAACGCCTCGATGAAATGGCGCACCGATTCCGCCATGGAGTTCACGTGGCCCGGCGTGCCCGTTACGGCCTGGGCCAGCATGTGGCCCTGGAGATCGAAGACGCCGGCGGAGAGATCGCCCGACTCCCGCACGATGTAGCTGAAGGCCGTGCGCAGCAGCGTCTGGGCCTGCTCCTCGACCACGGCGAGCAGGCGGTTCCACATGATCTGGCGGCGGATGGCGGAGAGGCCGTTCTGTGCGTCGGTCATGCGTCGAGCCCTCGAAAAATCTACTGAATTGTCATTCCCGCGAAAGCGGGAATCCAGGGCAACTGCATCGTCGCTTGCCCTGGACCCCCGCTTTCGCGGGGGTGACAGCTTGAGGGAATTGCAAAGGACATCGACATTCGATCCTTTCCCAACACCTATGCTCGCGTCTCTCTCCGCTCCAGCACGATGCAGCCTTGCGCGTTGATGGCGGCGTCGAAGGCGGCCGTGATGTAGGTGGTGGTCTCGTCCTCGACGATGACGGCGGGGCCGGAAAGCCGGACGCCGGGGACGAGGTCGGGGCGCCAATAGACCGGCACCTCAATGGCGTTTCCGGACTCGGCATCGAAGAGACGGCGGCGGCCGGCTTCGAGCGGCGCATCGACGGCGGCGGCCACGCTCGCCGCCGCGGCGGCGCGCTCGGGCTCCGTGCTCACGGTCAGGGACCAAGTCAGGATCTCGATCTCCGCATGGGGAATGGTGCGGGAGAACAGCGCCTCATATTCCCGCTGGAAGGCCTCGCGCAGCAAGCCCGCATCCGCGGCCGTGAGATCGCGCGCCGGCAGGGGCACCACGATCTCGTGACCCTGGCCGACATAGCGCATGAAGGCCGAGCGCGGTTCGATCAGCGGCGCCGAGCCGGCGCCGGCGCGCACGACGTCCAGGGCCTCCGCCCGCATCTCGGCGATGGTGGCATTCGCCGCCGCGGCGTCGAAGGCGGAGAGCCGCATGTAGCGGCTGCGGACCACCTCGAAGGCAATCGGCGCGCGCAGGAAGCCGATGGCGGAGCCGACGCCGGCATTCGGCGGCACGATGACGCGGGCGATGCCGAGCTTCTCCGCCAGCCGCGCGGCATGGAGCGGCGCCGCGCCGCCGAAGGCGATCAGGCTGTGCTCGGCGATGACCTTGCCGCGCTCCACCGAATGGACGCGGGCGGCGTTCGCCATGTTCTCGTCGACGATCTCGGCCACGCCGTAGCCGGCGAGCGTCGCGGAGAGGCCGAGCGGCTTGCCGATATCCGTTTGCAGCGCCGCCGCAGCCTTGGCGCCGTCGAGCGGCAGGCGGCCGGCGGCGAAGCGCGCCGGATCGATGCGGCCGAGGACGAGATCGGCATCGGTCACCGTCGCATGGGTGCCGCCGCGGCCGTAGCAGGCGGGACCCGGCTCGGCGCCGGCGCTCTCGGGCCCGACGGCGATCCGGTTCATGGCATCGACCCGGGCGAGCGAACCGCCGCCGGCGCCGATCTCAACCATCTCGATGACGGGGATGCGCAAGGGCAGGCCGCTACCCTTGAGGAAGCGCGCCGCGCGGTCGACCTCGAAGCTGCGCGAGGCCTGGGCCTTCTGGTTCTCGATCAGGCAGATCTTGGCGGTCGTGCCCCCCATGTCGAAGGAGAGCACCTTGTTCTCCCCGCATTCGGCGGCGATGCAGGTCGCGAGGATCGCACCGCCCGCGGGGCCGCTCTCCACCAAGCGGATGGGAAAGCGCCGCGCCGTCTCGAGCGTGGTGAGCCCGCCGCCCGAGGTCATGAGATAGACCGGGCAGCGGAAGCCGCGTTGCGTCAACGCCTCGCCGAGGCGGCCGAGGTAACCGGCAATGAGCGGTTGGACATAGGCATTGGCCACCGCCGTCGAGGTGCGTTCGTACTCGCGCACTTCGGGACAGACCTCGCTGGAAAGGGTGACCGCGAGCCGCGGGCGCGCCTGGGCCAAGATCTCGCGCACGCGGCGTTCATGAACCGCGCTGGCATAGCTGTGGAGGAAGGCGACGGCGACGCTGGCCGCGCCAAGGCGATCGAGCTCCGGCAGCAGGGCGTGCACAGCCGCCTCGTCGAGCGGGCGGAGCACGGCGCCGGCGGCATCGATGCGCTCCGGCACGGTGAGGCGGCGGTAGCGCGGGACCAAGGCGACGGGCTTGTCGATGAAGATGTCGTACTGGTCGTAGCGGCCCTCATCGGCGATATCGAGGATGTCGCGAAAGCCCTCGGTGGCGATGAGGGCGGTGACCGCTCCCTTGCGCTCGATGATGGCGTTGGTCGCGAGCGTCGTGCCGTGGATGAAGAGGCTGATCTCGCCGGGGGCGATCCCGATGTCGCCCAGCAGTTCGAGCGTGCCTGCGATCACCGCCTGCTCCGGCGCCTGCGGCGTGGTCAGCACCTTGCGGGTCCAGCGTTCCGCGCCGGCCTCGACGACGATGTCGGTGAAGGTGCCGCCGATATCGACGGCGAGGCGCTTGCGCGTGGTGGGATCGGTCACGGGATCAACATATCAGACGGGGGTGAAGGTGGGGTCGAGGGTAACGTCGATCAGGGTCGGGCCTGCGGCCGCGAGCGCGGCGGCGAGGGACTTGCGGACCTCGTCCAGCGTCGCCGCGCGTTCGGCCCGCACGCCCATGGAATTCGCGAGCGCGACGAAATCGATGGGCGGGTCGTCGAGATCCATGGCGACATAGCGCCCGGTCTGGGCGGCATGGCCCCGCAACGCGTTCGTTCGCTGCTTCAGGATGCGATAGGCGCCGTTGTTCAGGATCAGGAAGACGACGGCGAGACGCTCATGGGCGGCGGTCCACAGGGCCTGGCAATTGAACAAGGTGCTGCCGTCGCCGATGAGGGCGAGGACGGGACGATCGGGCAGCGCGAGCTTGACGCCGACGGCCGCCGGCAGGCCCCAGCCGATGCCGCCGCCGCGCATGCCGAAGAAGCTCTTCGCATCGTCGCCGGCGACGAACTGGCGCAGCCCGGGCGCGGATGAGAGCGTCTCGTCGACGACGACGATGTTCTCGGGCAGCATCTCGCCGATGGCCTGCCAGAGGGCAAGCGGCTGGATCGGCCGCTTCTCCGCTTCAGCCAGGGCACGGGCCTTCAGCGCCGCGCGCTCGGCGGCGATGGCCGTTCCCACGGCGATCCGGCGCCGCTCCGCCGCGCTCTTCGCCGTATCGGTCATGGCGCCGATGACGGCCTCGGTCAGCTCCGGCAGCGCCGCCTTGGGATCGGCCAGGATCGCCACCTCGGCGGGATAGTTCTTGCCGAGCTGCCAGGGATCGGAGTCGAGATGGATGATGGGAAGGCCCGGCGGAATCGCCTCGACGTCCGACGGCAGCGACATCGTGAGGAGATCGGCGCCGATGGACAGCAGCAGGTCATGCTGCGCGAGGGTCTTGCGGATCTGGGGGGCGAGACGGGTGATGGGACCGCGGAACAGCGGATGCGTGCTGGGAAAGGGCGCCGAGTTGTCCATGCCCTCGAGGTGGACGGGAGCGCCGATCGCCTCGGCGAGTTCGACGAGCTCGGCCAGCGCACCGCTGCGGGCCACGGCGTCGCCGGCCAGGATCACCGGCCGCTCGGCGGCGGCTAGCAGCTTCGCCGCCGCCGCGATCGCCGCCGCATCGCCGCGCAGGCGCGACGCGATTCTGGTCGGGCGTCCCAGATCGATCTCCGCCTCCGCGTTCAGTATGTCCCCGGGGATCGAGAGGAAGACCGGGCCGGTGGGCGGGGCGAGCGCGGTCTTGGCGGCGCGATGGAGGAGGCGGGGCAGATCGGCGAGGCGACGCACCTCGGCCGCCCACTTGACGAAGGGGCGCGCGATCTCCGGCAACTCGGCCCAGAGGATGGGCTCGGTGACGGCGAAGCTCTGGTCGTGCTGGCCGGCGGTGACCAGGATCGGCGCCCCGGCCTTCTGCGCGTCGTAGAGCATGCCCATGGCGTTGCCCAGGCCCGGCGCCACATGGATGTTCACGGCCGTGAGCTTTCCCGAAGCCTGCGCATAGCCGCCGGCCATCGCCATGACCGCGCCTTCCTGCAAGGCCAGCACATAGCGGGGCGTGGTCTCGACGGCCAGGGCGTCCATCAGCGGCAATTCCGTTGTGCCGGGATTGCCGAAGATCACCTCCACGCCCTCCTGGCGCAGCAGCTCGAGGAAGGCACGCTTGCCCGACATCAGCGGCATGGGAATTTCTTCGACTCGTTCGTGAGGCGGGTGGCTTGCGGCATCAGCTCTTGCGATCGTCAGGCACCGGCACCGTGTAGTTCAGCCCCAGGCGGCCGCCGTCAGGATAGATGGTCTGGCCGGTGATGTAGGAGGCGTCGTCGCTAGCGAGAAAGGCGGCGATCGATGCCACCTCCGAGGCCTCGCCGAACCGGCCGATGGGGGTGCGGGAGAGGATCCGGCGCGAGGCCGCCTCGTCCTTGAGGACGGCGGTGCGCGCCATATCGGTCAGGATGGTGCCGGGGCCGATGGCGACGGCGCGGATGCCATGGGGGGCCAGCGCCACGGCCATGACCTTGGTGAGCTGATTGATGCCGCCCTTGGAGGCCGTGTAGGCGACCTGGTTGGGGATCGTGAGGATGGCGTTGACCGAGGACATGCTGATGATGACGCCGCCGCCGCCCTGACGCACCATTTGGCGCGCCGCCGCCTGGCCGGCAAGGAAGACCGATTTCATATTGGTGCGGATGACGCGATCGAAATCCGCTTCCTCCAGCTCGAGGAACTCGGCGGCATGGGTGATGCCGGCGTTGGCGAGCATGATGTCGACCCGGCCGTGGATCTCGACCGCGCGCCCGATCAAGGCGTCGACATCGGGCTTGAGGCCGGCGTCGGCGCGGATGAAGGGCGCACCGAGGCGTGCCGCCGCGGCTTGGCCGCCCGCCTCGTTGATGTCGGAGAGCATGAGCTTGGCGCCCTCCGCCTGGAAGCGCTCCGCGCAGGCCAGGCCGATGCCCTGCGCCGCCCCGGTGATGACGGCGACCCTGTCCTTCAGACGCATCCGCGAACTCCCCTCAAGCCTGTTCGGCGCCCATGCTTACCTCGATCCCGTTGCGGCGAAATCGGCACAGCGTTTGCCGTTGCCTAGCTCGGACGCCGCACGCGTCCCGGAAGATGACATACTCGACCAAGCGGACGATTGGCAAAGTCGTCATCCGGAGGCAGAGCACGTCGCTTGGAGGATGCCATCAGGTTCCCAAGATTTGTTGAACGTCCAACAAACTTCCAGCATAATCCGTTGGAAAACCTCCGCGACGAGGTCCGTCCAATCACGCCGCCCGATCGATGCTGATGATCGCCGGACGACGCTTCCACCGCTCGTGGGCCATGCGATCACGCCAAGGCGCGGATAAAGCTGAGCAAGGAGCCGATATGACCGAGCTCGTTCAAGTCGAAGACCGAAATGCGGTACGCATCATCGCCATCAATCGGCCGGAGGTGCGCAATGCGATAAGCCTGGGCGTGCTGCTGGCGTTGCGCAAAGCCGTACGCTCGGCAGCGAAGGCGGAACATGTGCGGGCCGTCGTGCTTACCGGCCGCGGCGGGGCGTTCTCCGGCGGCGCCGACGTCAAGGAATGGGCGGAGTTGGCGAAGGGTAACAATCCCTATCCCGAACACGACTGGGTCGATGAAGCCGGGCAGTTGCTGCTCGACGTCTTCCGTCTGGCGAAGCCGACGATCGCGATGATGGACGGGGCGGCGGTCGGGGCCGGCCTCGACTTGGCGCTCGCCTGCGATTTCCGGATCGCCTCCAGCCGCGTCAAGGTCGTCTGTGCCTATACGCGGGTCGGCTATCCCCCGGACTGCGGCGGCTCCTGGCTGCTGCCGCGCCTGATCGGCCTCGAGGCGGCGAAGATGTTCATCTACACCGGCGACTCCTGGGATGCCGCCAGAGCAAAGTCCGCCGGCATGGTGACGGACGTTGTCCCCGAGGCCGAGCTCGAAGCGAGAACGATGAGCCTGGCCGAGAAGCTCGCGGGCGGCCCGACCGTGGCGCACGGCCTCGCCAAGAATCTAGTCGATTCGGCGCATCGCCGGACCCTGGCCGAGCAGCTGGCGGAAGAGCAGCGGGCCGGCAAACTCTGCGCCAAGACCGCCGATCACGCCGAGGGACTTGCCGCGGCAAACGAGAAGCGCGCGCCAAAATTCGTCGGACGCTGAGATCGCGCGAGCGAGCATTTAAGGAGCGGTACATCGTGGATTTCACAACGACCTTCGAGCAGCGGGCACTGATCGACTCGCTCGCCAAGTTCGTGGAGACGGAACTGTATCCCCATGAGGACCTCGTCGAACAACGGCGCAGCGTTCCCGAGGATCTCGCGCGAGAAATCAAGAGCAAGGCACGAGCGGCCGGCTTCTTCGCGATGAACATGCCGGTGGAACTCGGCGGCGCCGGGCTCGATTACCAGACCATGGCCTTGGTGGAGCGTGAGCTCGGCCGTCCCTCCACCGCCTTGTCGCTGCTGGTCAAGCGCCCCACGCAGATCCTGCTTGCCTGCAAGGGAGAGCAGATCGAGACCTACCTGAAGCCCGTCATCCGCGGCGAGCGCACGGACTGTTTCGCCCTCACCGAGCCCGGTTGCGGTTCCGATGCGCGAGCGATCGTCACCAGTGCCAAGCGCGATGGCGGCGACTGGGTCATCAACGGGGTGAAGCAATTCATCTCCTACGCGGACGTCGCCGACTTCATCATCCTCTTCGCGGTAACCGGCGTGGACGATACGGAGAAGGGGCCGCGCAAGCGGTTCACGGCCTTCCTGGTGGACAAGGAAACGCCGGGCGTCACCGTCAAGCCGATGCCGTCGATCTGCACACGCGGCTACAACCCCAACATGATCTATCTTGAGAACGTCCGGGTGCCGTCCTGGAAGATCCTCGGCGAGGAGGGCAAAGGCTTCGATTTTGCGAATGACTGGCTCTATTCGGGCCGGGTGATGCTGGCCGCTCACGCCGTCGGCCGCGCGGAACGCGTCTTCAAGATGGCCTGCGAGTGGGCGGCGACGCGCAAGGCCTTCGGCAAGGCTATCGGCGAATTCCAGGGAACCGGCTTCAAGGTCGCCGACATGGCCACGGACATCAAGACGACCTATCTGCTGGTCATGGAGGCTGCCTGGAAGATGGATCAGGGAACGCTCACGCGGCACGAGGCCTCGATGGTCAATCTCTACGGCTCGGAAATGATCGGCCGGGTCACCGATCATGCCGTCCAGATCTTCGGCGGCATGGGGATGATGGAAGAGTTTCCTATCCAGCGCTTCTGGCGGGACGCTCGGATCGAGCGGATCTGGGAGGGAACGTCGGAGATCCATCGCGATATCATCGCGCGCGATATCCTCAAGAACTACCGGAGCTGACCGATGGCCGTCGCCGCCAAGCGGACGAAGACCATCGTCGCCCGCCGCCAAGATCTGATTCAGGGCACCATCAAGTCGATCGCCGCGCTCGGGTACCAGGATTCGACGGTCCAGACGATATGCGAGGCCGCTGGCGTGTCCCGCGGCCTGATCGGCCACTACTTCGACGGCAAGGATGAGCTGCTCATCGAGGCCTTCCGACACCTCGTCGCCCAGGCGGACAAGCACGCCAGGGAGGCCGTGCGGGTGGCAGGTCGCGATCCGCTTGAACGGCTCCTGGCGGCGACGACGGTCACCTTCACGCGTGCCGGGGCGAGTCGGGACGAGTCCCTGGTCTGGATTGCCTGCTGGGGTGTCGCGCCATGGAACCCGGGCATGCGGGAATTGCACCACGCTATCTGGCGCCGCTATCGCGCCTGGATACAGCGAATGATGGAGCAGGCCGCACGCGAGCGCGGCATCGAGATCGAAGCGCGGCGAGCGGCGCTGGCCTACGCTCAGATGATCGACGGCTTCTGGCTGGGTTGGCTGATGGACAAGGACGCCTACACGCTGAAGGAGGCGGAGGAGATCGTGCGCGACTGGGTGTTAAATCTGTTCGGTGAGCGACCGGTGCCGCGACGAAATCCAGCCTCGAAAAAGGCTGCGCGACCCAAGCCATCACCCCTCAGACCGGTTCGGGCATGAGGTAACCCATGTTCACTGACGATCTCCTGCGTGACCGGCGGGTTCTGATAACGGGCGGAGGGACGGGCATTGGCCTGTCGATCGGACGGCGGTTCCTGTCCCTGGGCGCGGACCTCGTGATCTGCGGCCGGCGCGAGCAGGTGCTGGCGGAGGCGGCCGAGAGCCTGAAGCGCGAAACCGGCGGCAAGGTCGCCTACAAGAAATGCGACATTCGCGATGCCGCCCAGGTCGAGGAGCTGATCGAGTGGATCTGGCGCGATGCGCCGCTCGACGGGCTGATCAACAACGCCGCCGGCAACTTCATCGCCCAGAGCGAGACGCTGAGCCCGCGCGCCGTCGATGCCGTGCTCGGCATCGTCCTGCATGGCTCGGCCTATGTGACACTCAATTGCGGCCGGCGCTGGCTCGCCGAAGGCCGGCACGCCAGCGTCTTGTCGATCATCACTACCTATGCCTGGACGGGCTCGGCCTATGTGGTCCCCTCGGCCATGGCCAAGGCCGGCGTTCTCGCCATGACCCGTTCCCTGGCGGTGGAGTGGGGCGGGCGCGGCATTCGCCTCAATGCGATTGCCCCCGGACCGTTCCCGACCGCCGGGGCCTGGGAGCGGCTGGTACCGAAACCCGAGCTTGCGGCAGCCTTCGAGGCCAAGAACCCGATGAAGCGGGCCGGACGCCACGAGGAGCTGGCCGATCTCGCGGCGTTCCTGATGGCCGACAATGTCGGTTACATCAACGGCGAGGTCGTCACCATCGACGGCGGCGAATGGCTGCAAGGGGCAGGGCAATTCAACTTCATCGGTCCGCTGATGTCTGAAGCGGATTGGCAGTCGCTCAAGCCAAAGAAGTGAACCCGCGAAGCGGGTACCACAGGGAGGAGGCCCGGCTGTGCCAGCTCAATCAGAGCATGTTCAATCCGCGCGTCGCAGGAATCTGACGCGGCTGCTCAGTCCACGTCACATCGTGTTTCTCGGCGGCGAACGCACAGCGTGGGCAATCCGGACGTGCCGCGAGGCCGGTTACACCGGCCAGATGCTTGCCGTGCATCCGAAGAAGCCGGCCATCGAAGGCGTACCCTGCGTGCCGCGCGTCGCCGACCTGCCGGTCGCGCCGGACGCTGCCTTCCTCGGCATCCCGGCCGACGCGACCGTGGAGGTGGTGGGCGCGCTGGCCCAGATCGGTGCCGGCGGCGCGGTCTGCTACGCCTCGGGCTTTGCCGAATTGGGGGAGACGGGCCGGCGGCGGAATGAGGCGCTGCTGGAGGCGGCCGGCGATCTTGCGATCGTCGGCCCGAACTGCTTCGGCATCATCAACTACGTCAATCACGGCAGCCTGTGGTCGGTGCCGTACCCGACCACCTCCGTTGCCAGAGGGGCCGCGGTCGTGGGGCAGAGCGGCAATCTCTGCATCAACCTCTCGATGAATCAGCGCGAGGTGCCCTTCAGCTACATCATCAGCGCCGGCAACCAGGCGGTGCTCGGCTTCGAGGACTATGTCGACGTGCTCGTCGACGATCCCAATGTGACGGCGATCGGCCTGTTCCTCGAAGGCATTCGCGACATCCCGGCGTTCTCCGCCGCTTGCCGCAAAGCGCTGTCGAAGCGGCTCCCCATCGTGGCACTCAGGGTCGGCGTCTCGGAGCTCGGCGCCAAGGTGGCCGCGAGCCACACGAATTCGCTGGCCGGCCAGAACGAACTCTACGACGCCCTGTTCCAGCGGCTCGGCATCCTCACGACCCCGACCGTGCCGCAGTTCCTGGAGGTCCTGAAGGCGCTCTCCGTCGGCCGGTTGCCGAAGGGACGACGCCTGACCGTCTTCTCCAGCTCGGGCGGCGACAATGGCATGGCGACCGATTTCGCCAGCACCGCCGGCTTCGAGCTGCCGGCCCCGACGCCCGCCCAGACGGCCGCGGTCCAGGCGCTGCTTCCGGATTACGGCGTGGTTTCCAATCCGCTCGACTTCACGGCGGGCTATTGGGGCCAGGAGGACCGTCTGACGCCGATGTTCAAGTACATGTTGACCGACGCGCGATACGACCAGGCGGTCCTCGTGATCGATCACCCGCGCGGCCGCCTTTCCGATGATGTCGATCCGGCGTTGGCAGCAATGGTTCGCGCGCTGGCCTCGGCTACCGCCGAATGCGACGTGCCCGGGGCGGTGGCCTGCGTCAACCCGGAATCGATGCCGGAACGGATGCGGCGCCAGGTCCTGGATGCGGGGTTGGTGCCGCTGCAAGGCCTGCACGATGCCTTCGAGGTGCTCGGCCGCATGGTCGACTATGCCGCCTTCCAGAACCGCATCGCCGAGCGCGGATTGCCCGCCCTGCCGTTGCGGGCCCCATCACCCCACCCGGAGCTGCGGGTCGTCGAGGAGGCCGAGAGCAAGCGGCGGCTCGCTGCCTGCGGCGTGCCCATTCCTGACGGGCGCGTGGTCGGCCTTGCCGAACTGCGCGAAGCGGCCGCGGCTTATGCCGAGCCGCTCGCCCTCAAGGCCGTGAGCAGCGATCTGCCGCACAAGACCGAGGCCGGGGGCGTCGCCCTGGCGCTGAGAGGGGCCGATGCCGTCGTGGCTGCAGCGGAACAGATGCGCCGGCGGATCGCGTCCCACCAGCCCGGGCTCACGATCGATCGATTTCTTCTCGAGCCGATGGTCGAGAATGCCGTCGCCGAGATGCTGGTCGGCATCAAGATCGATCCCCATTTCGGTCCGGTGCTCGTCATCGGCGCCGGCGGCGTGTACGTCGAGCTGCTGCGCGACGCACGCCAGCTTCTGCTGCCGGCCGACCGATCGGAGATCGAATCGGCCATCAGAAGCCTCAAGACATTTCCGTTGCTTGACGGCTATCGAGGCCGCCCGAAGGCCGATCTGCATGCCCTGATCGCGGCGATCGAGGCAATCGCCGGATACGCCGCGACCCACCTGACCACCGTTGCGGAGATCGACGTCAATCCGATCATGGTCCTGCCGGCCGGTCAGGGCGTGATCGCCGTCGACGCCCTCATAGTCGAGCGCGCGTGATTGTCATGTCCCGAACCGTTCGAACCGGTACGCCAGTTCCGGGCCGCCTGTTCCCTCGTACGCGAGTTGGGCGATGAGCAGCGCGAACGGCTCGGTGTAGCGGGCGATCCGCAGAGGACCGGCATCGACCGGATCGAAACCCACGTCGCGGATCAGCCCGGCGGCGAGGTCCTTGGCGCGCCGGTCGTCGCCGCAGTACGCCAGACTCGGTCGGCTGGCCTTGCGCCTGGCTTCATACACGCCGAACAGCACTTCGCTCGGCACGGTGTTGAAGGCGGAGACGACCCGCGCCTTTGGAATCATCTTCGCGAGCTCCTCCGCGCCGGACGAGGTGTGAGCCAGGACGAGTGCGGTGTTGTCATCGTTCATCGGAAGCGAGCAGGTCACGATCACCTTGCCCGCCAAATCGCCGGCCTGATTCAGCACATCGTTCATGCGCGACCAGTGCACGGCCAGCAAGATCGCGTCCGCTTCCTGCGCCGCCTCGCGCGGTGTGCCGGGCTTCGCCTTGCCCTTGGCCTCCTGCGCGAGCCGCCTGAGCTTCTGCTCGCTGCGGGCGTAGCTGAACACCACCTCGTGCCCGGCGCGCGCGAAAAGCGTTCCGAGTTTGCCGCCCATCAACCCCGAACCCAGAATGCCCACGCGCATGCTGCTCTCCCGCTCAGCGACCGACCAGCTTCTGCAGATGTTCCGGGTACCGGGCTCCCTGCACCGTGACCTCCGAGACGGCGCGCTCGATCGCGCGGAGATCGTCCGACGTGAGTTCGACGCCGGCCGCGCCGATGTTCTCCTCCAGCCGGTGCAGCTTCGTGGTGCCGGGGATCGGCACGATCCACGGCTTCCGGGCCAGCAGCCAGGCGAGCGCGATCTGAGCCGGCGTCGCCTGTTTCCGGGCGGCAATGTCGCGAAGCAGATCGACCACGGCCTGGTTCGCCTTCCGCGCCTCCGGCGTGAAGCGGGGAACGATGTTGCGGAAGTCGTTGCTCGCGAACGTCGTGTTCTCGGTGATGGCGCCCGTGAGGAAGCCCTTGCCCAGCGGGCTGAAGGGGACGAAGCCGATGCCGAGTTCCTCGAGCGTCGGCAGTACCTCTTTCTCGGGCTCGCGCCACCACAGCGAATATTCGCTCTGGAGAGCAGCGACCGGCTGGACGGCATGCGCCCGGCGGATCGTCTGGACTCCCGCTTCGGACAGCCCGAAGTGCCTGACCTTGCCGGCGCGGATGACGTCCTTCACCGCGCCCGCCACGTCTTCGATCGGCACGTTCGGATCGACGCGATGCTGATAGAAGAGATCGATGACATCGGTCCTGAGCCGCTTGAGCGAGGCCTCGGCGACCTCCTTGATGTGCGCCGGCCGGCTGTTCAAGCCTTGCTGCTTGCCCGTCTTCGGATCCAGATCGAATCCGAACTTGGTGGCGATCACGACCTGCTTGCGGAAGGGAGCAAGGGCTTCGCCCACGAGCTCTTCGTTCGTGAAGGGACCGTAGACTTCGGCCGTGTCGAAGAAAGTGACGCCGCGTTCGACCGCCGACCGGATGAGCGAAATTCCCTGCTGCTTGTCGACGGCCGGGCCATAGCCGAAGCTCAGTCCCATGCAGCCGAGGCCGATGGCCGAGACTTCCAGATTGCTGCTTCCGAGTTTGCGCTTCTGCATTGCTTCTTCTCCTTCGAGGGGCGCCTCATCAAGCGAGGCTGACGGCAGGTCATCAGGCCCGGAGCCGCGGAATGCTTCGGGATAGCGCTCGAACAGGTCGGCGACGTTGCTGGTGTCGCGGACGGTTCCAACGACGCGTCCCCGCTATCTACAGACCGGTCATCTTCAAGGCAGCTTCAGGGAGCCGATCGCCCTTTAACGCGATCTTCGAAGCCGCCATATCTATTGCCCGGAGGTCGTCGAGAGTGAGTCGGACGTCGGCTGCGCTTAGATTTTCTTCGAGGCGATGCAGCTTCGTGGTGCCCGGGATCGGAACGATCCATGGCTTCTGGGCCAAGAGCCATGCGAGAGCGATCTGTGCAGGGGTGGCGCCCTTGCGCTTCGCTACATCGCGCAGCAAATCCACCAAGACCACGTTCGCCTTCAGCGCCTCAGGGGCAAAGCGGGGAACGCTGGCGCGAAAGTCCGAGCTGTCGAACCGTGTGGTGTCGTCCATCTTGCCCGTCAGGAATCCCGCGCCGAGCGGGCTGAAGGGAACGAAGCCGATGCCCAACTCCTCGAGCGTCGGCAGGATCTCGGCTTCGGGGCCTCGCCACCACAGCGAATATTCGCTCTGAACCGCCGTGACTGGCTGGACCGCATGCGCGCGGCGGATCGTCTTAGCGCCGGGCTCCGAAAGCCCGAAGTGTCTGACCTTGCCTTCCCGAATCAGGTCTTTGACCGTACCCGCTACGTCCTCGATCGGCACGGTCGGATCGACACGGTGCTGGTACAAGAGGTCGATGACGTCGGTCTTCAGCCGCTTCAGCGAGGCCTCCGCGGCCGCCTTGACGTGCTCCGGACGGCTGTTGACCCCGCCGCCGCGCGCTCCCGTCTTCGGATCGATGTCGAAGCCGAACTTGGTGGCGATCACCACTTGGCTTCTGAACGGCGCGAGTGCCTCGCCGACGAGTTCCTCGTTCGTGAGGGGGCCATAGGCTTCGGCGGTATCGAATAAGGTCACGCCGCGCTCCACCGCCACCCGGATCAGCGCGATCCCCGTCTGCTTGTCGACCGGCCGGCCGTAGGCATGGCTCAGCCCCATGCAGCCGAGGCCGATGGCCGAGACTTCCAGGTTGCTCTTGCCGAGTTTGCGCTTCTGCATCGTTTTCTCCTTCGAGATCAGGTCCGATATTGCTCGTCAGTGACCTTTTCCATCCAGTCGACCGTCTGGCCGCCGAGCTTTTCCACAATGGCGATATGAGTCATCGCCGTCGTCGGCGTGGCGCCGTGCCAATGCTTTTTGCCGGGCGGGCACCAGATCACATCGCCGGGCCGGATCTCCTCTTTGGGCTCGCC
>Ga0326726_10003068_pt1 | contig 15328 bp, 18 predicted proteins | sample MHFenrmetagenome_2_FD_207603 | JGI IMG/M metagenome (GOLD analysis project Ga0326726, IMG submission 207603) | Lab enriched peat soil microbial communities from Michigan Hollow, Ithaca, NY, United States - MHF15MN | ecosystem: Environmental > Terrestrial > Soil > Wetlands > Peat | place: USA...
CACAAGTATCACACCTTGAGGCCGCTAAATTGTTGAGTTATTACCTATCAGAAAAATGTCTCTGGCAATAGCATTTTTATCCCTGCCTTCAATGGGTATGTTACGCATCTCTGCCTCAGCAATGAGAAGGTCCCATGGCATTTCTTGAAGGAGCGGATAGCTATGAATGGGCGACTTGAAATACTGCTCAAGACTTTCACGTTTCAGTTCTTCTTCATCAAGTGTCTTAGTTGAAGCAAGGCCAAAAAATAATTTTATAATTTTTTTTGTAAACATATCACGACGGCTAATTCTATCAAACATATTAATGCCTCAGTAAACCGGTCTCTACTCGGATGCCATCCAGGAAAAAACACGCCTGGAAAGTGAATATTCCCGGCCCCGCGTCGGAGGCGAAGCCAGGAAACAGGACACACATGGAAGAAGAAATCAACACTTATACTAAAGAGCCTCCGCTTCTCGCTTTATGCGTTTGCCCGGCCAGCCATCCATAAACCAGTTATGGTACAGCATGACGTTGATAAAAAGGATCACCGGCGCCATTGGAAACTGCTGTGGATGAGAGTAGCCTGCCTGCGTGCCGAGGAGCTGGGGGCTGTATTTATAATAGGCCCAGTGCAGGCCGACAGCCACCAAGACTGTAATGACAACACGGATGAGAAGATTAACTTCCGTGCTGAACTTTCGCGGCCAATTGTCAAAGTAGAAATAAAGTGCCAAGGCTACCGTAAGGAGGATAACTGCAAGCTCCCCTGTATGAAGATATCGCCAGTCCGGCGCCATGATGCGCTTTGCTCCCTCAACAGAGACACCCCAGACCATGTCCTGAAAGAAAATGAATGTGAAGAAGAGAGTAAATGCTAGGAGCAGAATGAATAGAAAACCTGCGATGCCTCGCCAAGGCTGTGACTTTACAAGACGGAATGGATATCGCTCCAGGATAGTCTCCGTCAACCATACCGACACGGTGGCGCACATGATCCAGCCCACGTTGAAATTGCCGCTCAGCGTCCGGAAGGAATCATACCACCAGGGGAACGCCGCCGTATACTCCTGCCAGGGGTAGAAAAGAACACGATAGTGTGGATGCATGAAGATGAGATACGCATAGGTAGTAAGAAGAAAAGTTACGGCAAATACCGTTAATCCCTTGGCAGGTTGTTTCAGCTTGTGCCAGGGATAATTTTCAAAAGCGGAAGGCCAGATTGGACTCAGCCACGAGGCAATCGCCGCCATCATCAAGATGGCAAGAGATGAGTATTCGCGGGAGAAGAAATCAGAAAGCCCCGTTTTTTTCAGCTCCGGCCAGCTAAAGTACGGGATCGCCAGCCTCCCGAAAATGTTGTAGTAGAATACCCAGACGAGGAGTCCTGTCACCGCAAAATTGATCGCAATCAGAATCAGGCCTTTCTTAAGCGGGTGTGTTTTTTCCATCCATGTCAGTTTGAAAGGCCAGAAGTTGAAGATATAGACCTGCCAAATGGCGATGATGAGAAGCCAGCGTATGTACATATAGCCATACTGGGGCGTATACCAGCGGAGGACTCCACGGGGATCCATGAAAACCCACCAGAGGCCCATGAAAACAGCAAAAGCCAGGAGCATATCCAGCACGCCTCTTACTGCAGGTTGCTTAATCAGATTTGTTAACGATCTTTCCTCGAGCCACAATGTATCCAGAGCATTTGCACTCATTTTATCACCTCCCTGATATAATTAAGCGATGTGCAGTTCGTCCCCGTTACCCAGGTAAATATCCCGCTTGCTCATGTGACGGGCAGTACCCTTGACAACTGGGAGGCCGGCTTTGAGCATTTTCTCGGCTGTGATAAAGCCGGTACAGTGGTTACACCCGATCTTCTGTACGCCGTATTTGTTAAACGCCATAATCAGATCGTCATATTGGGGATCCCAATCCTCAAAAGGTGATATGTGAAGGCCGCCCTGGACAGCGTATATCTTTTCACCTCCAAGTATTTTCTTTCTCACTTCTTCCATATAGCTTATGATGCCCTGGTGACAGCAGCCGGTCACTAAGACAATCCCCTTGTCTTTCACATTAAAGACAAAGGCCTGTTCTCCGAAGACCCGGAGGATGATTGGTACGTCAAAGGTCATCAGGGCAATACCCGGGTAGAGGACATTGACCTGCTTGGAATCGAGGACGGTGACTTTCCCTTTGTGGGGGTGATCGTTCTTTACATTCGCTTTAGGAAAGCTCTTCCCCTTCAAAAGATCAAAGCCATCCTGATAGAATCCCTTGGGCACATACATGGGGATATCTGGGTAATGTCGCATGGTGGATTCAATGCCGAAGAAGTGATCGATGTGCTCATGGGAAATCGCTTGGAAATCAATCTCCTTCTTAGCTAGTTTTTCGGCAATTCCCTCTTCCTTAAATCTCTTGTCCATCCAATGGGGATTCCATCCCGAGTCCAAAAGGATCTTCATGACCTTCCCATCCATGAGCTCCGCCTCGATATAGGTGGAGAAACCCCCTAGATTGTCTCCCTGATAGCCAGCCTTTACACCCTCCCGGGTCCACGGGATCTCGTATTGATTGACCAGAAGGCCCCCCGCCTTCTTAACATCATTCAGGAAGACATTATTGTCATACCAGCTTGTCTCCGAGATGACCTTTATCTTCAAACTCTTAACCTGGCCGATGTCTACGGGGTTGAGTTTTTCTTTGGGCAAAAGCTGGCTCTTGAAAACGGTGGATGACAATCCCGCAGCGCCGAAATATCCCGCCATGGTGCCGACGGCCATCCCCTTAATAAATGAACGCCGTGAAAAATCTTTTTCCATTTTAGCAACCTCCTTTGCTATTTGGCCATAAGCAGCAATTGGTAGGTCAGCACGAAAAGAACGATGCCAACCAAGAGTCCCACCAGGATACCGCTTCCCCAGCCCTTCTCTTTTTTGACCTCCTTAACATCTTCTTCCATTGATCAAGCCTCCTTACTTAGTTGTTCAAATGCATTCCTTGCAGATCACCGTCAGGCACTAAGGCCAGAACATCTCCCTCTCGGCAGACTAGTTCCGTCTGGACGATGACCCTCTGTATATTAAGGGAAGGCTCCGTCTTGATATCCTTCCCGTCGTTTAAGAATCTCACTCCTCCTCCCTTCCAAATCTGTTCACGATTGACTTCGTATTGATGAAAAGAAGACCAGCTTTTTACAAGTCCCTGATAGATGTAATTACTGATAGCGAAACCGGGGTAATTTCGGTCGATTGTGCCTTTTCTGAAGAAGTTCAACGATTCACCCTCTCCGCCAGTGATGGTGTGGTCTTTCGTGATAGTCACCTGCCAGTTCGTCTGGGTCTTAATGCGTACAATGCTGCCTACAGTCTCTTTGAAGGCGATGTAAAGATGACCGGCATAGAAAAGATCTGGGGGTATGATACCCCTGCAGGCATAAGGGGGCGCGCCTGTGCTTTCTGCAAGGTCGGTGAATCGATGCTCTTCGTGGTTGTGAGAAAGACTGTGGCAGGGACAGCCGCCTCCGTCCGAGGGCGGAGATTGAAAGACATCACTTGCGCGGCAGCGCTTTTCCAGAAAGGACAATCCCTCGTACCACGGTTCGCTTTTATCTGGATAATATTTGATTACGAATTCTGCCAGCCAGTCATATCCATCTATAGCTTGCGCTCCGAGAAGATCGAGTTCATATACTCCGGCGTGCGCTGCATGCCAAAGATACCAGTATGGCCTGTCGTCAATCATATAGCTGATATATTTCAGCCCTGCAGCTTTCCTGAGTTTATCCTCAGAAAAAAGGACAAGCCAAAAGTGGTTCATCAACCCTGTAGCCTGTATGGTCCTGTCTTCTCGGCTACTTGTCATTTTTCTTAGTCTTACATTTGTTGCAAAACCCATAAAATTGTATGAGATGATTAATGATTGTGAAATTATATTTCTTCGATAACCCGACTTCCGTCTTTTTCAAGAGCGCCAACTCCTCATCGATAAAGTCCGCATAATCAATTACACGGCCGCAACCGGTACACACCAGATGATGATGGTGCGCCTCTCCCCGGGGACCTTCGGCAATCTCGTATCTGGCTCTCCCGTCACCAAAATCAAACTTATAGACCATACCGGTGCTGACTAGAACCTCCAGGGTCCTGTAAACGGACGTCAAACCAATAGCTGGGTAGTCGGTATAAGCTTTTATATAGATGTCTTCCGCGCTTAGATGTTCCTTCGCCGTTGCGAGAACATTCAAGATAGCTTCACGACCCTGAGTGATCCGGTAGCCGTATCCCTTGAGTTTCCCCTGTAACAGAGGCTGCTTCTGCGTGCCTTTCATTAATTATTCCCCCAATTGCTAATGGATGTCATTTTCATTTACTCATTCTAAGGGCGTTTGTCAAGGATTAACATTAGAATGTATGAGATTAGCGCGCCTCACGATTCATGTGCTTAATTTGCCTTGCAATTCCAGTATTCATCGGGATTTTAGAAGGAGTAAATAAGGATATACCCTATAGTAAATTGCTGTGCGTTTTCTTAGAGTAGGTTAAGATTTTTTCAGGGGGAGATACAATTTCGATATATAGAGTCTTCATAATATGTCTGGCACTGTTCATGCTGATCGGCGCAGTGCAGGCATCGGATCAGCTCCTCTATTTCGAGGCGCAGGGAATTGCCGGCTATTCCACTGCGATCAAAAAAACGATCTTCTACTCGATGAATCCGGATGCGGAGATGCAGAAGCCGAGCTTGGGCTTCGATTATTTGAAACGGTTCTCCGGTGAATCGGGCGATGTGGCTACGTTTGCCCTCCAGGGTCGCCTGGCCTTGACCGAGGATCTTGAAAAGAATGAGAACGGGAATGCCTATAAGCTGGAGCCGCAGATATACAATGCATATTTGAAGACGAAGACCCCCTGGACCTATGTATGGGTCGGTCACAACCGTCCTGCTTTCGGGCTTTCATCCTATTTCGACAGCCACGGTCTCATACTCAGAACCCTGGCCATACAAGGCTTCGGCTATGACCGCGACTGGGGAGCGGGACTTTACAGAGATTTTTCATGGGGAGATGTTTCCGCCAGTATCACGACCGGTTCGGGGATGCCCGTATATTTTAAAGGGGGCAATTATATGACCGCCGCCAGGGTCTCTTACGGCGTGCAAAGCCAGGACAATTTTAATTTGGGGTTTTCTGTGGCAACTGGCAATACACTCGATACGATGGGTTACAACCTGAGAGATCCTGAGCCACGGGAGATGAGGCTTGGAGGGATTGACCTTACTATTCTCAAGGACAACTTTGAACACAGGTTTGACGTGCTTGCCGGGAGGTGGCTTGACCAGGATACGTATGCAATGTTTTACCGGTTCGGTGTGAATCTGGACCAGGAAGGACGCCTAAAGATAGAGGCGCAGCCGACATATTGGAAGTTAGGGGAAGACAATGATTATCAATTGTCGCTCTGCCTTTCAAGCCAGGTAACCTCAAATTTGACGCTCCGGCTGGGTTTCACGTATGATCACAGCGCTGATGACAGCATAGTTGTCCTGCAACTTTACTATTATGCACCGATATGAAAGCAAGAATATATATCACAGACAGCACGGGCAATAGAGCGAATCTCCGCCACATGTTGAGGTACGCACTTTTGGCATTGCTTCTTATCCTTGGCGGGCATACGGCAGCCTGGGGTGCCGTAGGCTGTGATCTTAATGACCCTGACCGGGATGTGGCAAGACTTTTCCCCGAATCCACAGGGTATAAAACGATCTACACCTCGATCCTGAAGGTGGGTGGACAAAAACTTATGGCTACTGTGGAAACTCGCTTGGGGGACAAATTCCACGGCATTTATGAGACCATTGACGTTCCTTATACGATCTATGAGATATATAACAACAAGAAGAAAATAGGCTATATACACGGAGTAAATCAGAAGGGCCAGTTCGGGGGCATCCAGGTCTTTGTGAGCCTGGATCTGGAAGGGCGGATCAAGGCCTTCTATATACAGAAAATGACCAGTCAATACGCTAGGGCTTTACGTGATGCAAAATTCGGCAGACAGTTCATCGGTCTGGCTCTGAAAGATTTTGATCACTATGACGTAATCTCAGGAAAAGCATCCGGCAAGGTCGATGGGATAAAGAACCCGGCGCCGGAAGCGGCTACCGATTTCAAGGCTGCACTCAGAGCCACGAAAAAAAATCTCATCCTCATGGATGAGTTTATATACTCGTCTCAGTCTTCATCTTCTTCGGGAGGTATTCAGAAATGATCACGAAATTTCAAGTGGCTTTAAAAAATTTGCTGCGAAAAAAATCCGCAGCCTTCTCACGTGATCGGCATCGCGCTATTCTCATGGGTGCTTGCAAGATACTATAATACAAATGATAATCTTCAATGTATTGCTTAACCGAGACCTGTGTACTTGTAATTGAACTAACTAGACGAACTCTGTGGCTAACTCCCTGTAATTGAGCGTTCGTATTGTCTCTGTCGGTGCTGTTGTTTCTATACTCATTTTGTAAATTCGATATGAAAGTAGATTTCATTTATGCCATTCAAGGGGATCATTATATTAGCATGGTATTTCCTCTTCCGAGATTGACACGTTGCCTGAAGAAAACGACTATCAGAAATGAGTGCAATAGTTGAATTGAATTCAGTTCATGTACCGTGATCGGAGATTGCACTTGCAATATTCTTTTTTCTATGGTGAGTTAACGGCTCAAAAGAATCGGCGCTTTATAATCATGCAAGCCTCAAGCTGCAACATTCACTTACAGTTTTATTCCTCTTTTTGTGTTCCGTTGATTCCCGTAGCAAATCATAAGCGTCAAGATCGCCATCGATTGGTAAAGGATCCGCGCTTTCATAGAGATCGCGGGTGAATCTATTTTTCAAGAGGAGTGACGCGATGCAAAATTTCACATTCGACAATCCCACCAGGATCATCTTCGGGAAGGGAACGATTGCCCGCATAGGCAAAGAAGTCAAACGTTTCGGTACAAAAGTACTCCTTGTCTACGGTCAGGGAAGCATCAAGAAACATGGAGTTTATGATCAGGTGATCTCGTCTCTCAAGGAAGCGAACCTTTCAATTGTGGAATTTCCCGGCGTCAAGGCAAACCCTGTGCTGTCCTTTGCTCTTCAGGGGATAGAGCTTGCCAGAAGCGAAGGCGTCAACGTTGTCCTTGCCGTGGGGGGAGGCAGTGTGATGGATACGGCAAAGACGATCGCCGTGGGCGTAAAGGCAGATCCGGGAGACGAAATCTGGGAGTTTTTCACCTTCAAGAAAAAAATACGGGGCGCCCTTCCCCTCTTGGCGGTGGTCACTGTTTCCGCCAGCGCCTCGGAGATGAATCCCACAGCAGTCATTACAAAAGAAGAGGGGGCTCAGAAATACACGATCAGCTCTCCTTTTATCCAGCCCAAGGCTTCTGTCCTTGATCCAACTGTGCTCTTTTCACTCACAGCTGAGTGCAGCGCCTATGGCGCCGTGGATATTATCGCACACCTGCTGGAAGGATACTTCAACAACAGGGAACCGGAAAGCCCCCTTCAGGACAGGCTGGTCGAAGGCATTATGAAAACGGTCATGGAAAGCACGGAGGCAATCCTCAAAGATCCTCAAAATTACAATGCCAGGGCAAACATGATGTGGTCGGCGACATTGGCCTTCAACGGACTGGCAACGGCAGGCATGGGATTAATCGGTTATCCTGCGCACATGATGGAACATTCGCTGAGCGCCATTTACGATGTCGCCCACGGCGCCGGACTAAGTGTCATCCTCCCGGGCTGGATGAGCTATATGGTGAAGAAGAACCCCGCAAAATTTGCCCGGCTGGGGAGAAAGATTTTTGGCATCACTGAAACGGATGACATGAATGCGGCTGTTCAGGGGATCCATTGTTTGAAACGATGGTTTTCATCCATCGGCAGCCCCACGTCACTAAAAGATGCCGGCATACCCGAATCGGATATAGAGAAAATAGCAGAAAACTCAGAGGCGCTGGCCAAGCTGTGGGGATTGAAGGATTATACCCGGGAGGTCATCGTAGAAGTATTGCATCTCTGCAAGACATGAGAAGGGAGTCTGTATGAAGCGGTATGGAGATTTTATCACATCCGAGGAAGATCTCGCTTTCTTGACGGTAATCCGGAAATACGTCGACAACGAAATGATGCCGGTTCGTCTCAAGTTGGACGAAAATTATTCCGTCTTTGAAAAAGTTTATGAGGGGCTGGTGAAACTTGGTATCCAGAAGCGCGGCTTTTCTCCCGAATATGGGGGTCTGGGAATCCGGTCCGCAACCACGGTATGTGCCATTACTGAAGAATTATCCCGAGGGGACAGCGGCGTATCCCTTCATTCGCTTATCATTCCCTGGTGTCTCGCGGGAGCGATGGGCGCGCGCAACAAAGTCCTTATGGACAAGTTCATTCCCATGTTCTGCGGGAACACGCCACGCTGCGGCTGTCTGGCTATCACCGAACCGGCCGGGGGCTGCAATATCGAGGATGCGGCTGAGCATGGCCTTACCATTCGAACCAGGGCCAAACTGGACGGGAGCGAATGGGTGATCAACGGTGAAAAGATGTGGCCCAGCGGCGCCAGCGTTGCAGACCTCTACTGTGTCGTCTGCACAACCGATCCCAACCAGAAGAAAGAGGGTATGGCTCTCATCTATGTCCCCAAGGATACCCCCGGGCTTTCCTTTGGCAAAGCGGAAGAAAAAATGGGCATGAAGGTGACGGACGTGAATACGGCTATCTACTTTGATAACGTGAGGGTACCCAAAGAATATAGAGCCGGGGGACCCGGCATTGACTGGCAGCTTTTCAGGGCCAACATCGGCTGGGGGCGATTGACAAGCGCCCCCATGACGCTGGGAAACGCCCAGGCCGTTTTGGAGATTGTTATAGAGTATACCAAGAACAGATTCTATGGAGGGAAACCCGTCCGCAACCATTCCCTGCAGGCCGCCATGATCGCGGATATGGCGATCGGCATCGAATCCGCGCGCGCCTTTTACCTCTCCGTGGCAGCCATGTTCAACAACCGAAAAAAATATGGAAATCCCGGTGAGGACTATCTGATGGCTCGCGCCAGTGCGGCGAAGGTATACGCCTGTGATGTCACCGAGACGGTCTGTAACAGGGCCATGGAACTCATGGGTTCATATGGGTACGCCCGCGATTACCATGTGGAAAAATATCTGAGGGACAGTAAGATTATCCAGATCTGGCTCGGCGGCGGGCAACTGGGAAGGCTGGACGTGGTGCAAAGCTACTACCCTTACGTCGAGAGTCACAAATAACACACAAATATGAGGAGCAACTGATATGGCACTAAAGACACCCGAACAATATGAAGAGAGTCTGCGTAAGATGAATTTCAAAATCTACCTGATGGGTGAGCGGGTGGAAAATCCCGTGGACCATCCGATCATCAGACCCTCGATGAATTCGGTAAAGATGACATACGCCCTTGCCCAGAATCCCCAGCACGAGGACCTGATGACGGCGACATCGCACCTGACAGGAAAAAAGATCAACCGCTTCTGTCATATACACCGGAACACAGAGGATTTGATAAAGAAAGTGAAGATGCAAAGGCTTTTGGGGCAGAAGACGGGGGCCTGTTTTCAGCGCTGCGTGGGAATGGATGCGATCAATGCCGTGGACAGCGTCGCCTTCGAGATGGATAAGAAACTTGGCACTAAATACCATGAGCGATTCATCAAGTTCCTCTCGATGATGCAGGAAGAAGACCTCACGGTAGATGGCGCCATGACAGACCCCAAGGGCGACCGGAGCCTGCCGCCCGGCAAGCAGGCCGATCCCGACCTCTACACGCGCGTGGTGGAAAGAAGAAAAGACGGCATTGTAGTCCGGGGCGCGAAGGCACACCAGACAGGGGCCGTTAATTCACACTGGATTCTTGTCATGCCGACGATGACAATGACGAAGGAAGACAGCGATTATGCCCTTTCATTTGTTGCGCCTGCCGATGCCGAGGGCATATTTTATATTTACGGCCGCCAGTCCTGCGACACGCGGAAACTCGAAGGCGGTGAAATCGACGTGGGGAATAAAGAATTCGGCGGCCACGAAGCGCTAATGGTCTTTGACAATCTCTTTGTCCCCTGGGAAAACGTGTTCATGTGCGGAGAATACGAATACAGCGGCGCCCTGGTGGAAAGGTTTGCCGGGTATCACCGTCAGAGTTATGGCGGCTGCAAGGTAGGCGTCGGCGACGTACTGATCGGCGCTGCGGCTCTCGCTGCCGATTACAACGGTGTGGCCAAGGCATCCCACATCAAGGACAAGCTGATCGAAATGATGCACCTAAATGAGACCCTCTATGCCTGCGGGATTGCCTGCTCGGCGGAAGGGCATCAGACCGCATCCGGAAACTACCTGATTGATCTGCTCCTCGCTAATGTCTGCAAACAGAACGTTACGCGTCTCCCCTACGAGATCGCGAGACTTGCGGAGGATATTGCCGGGGGGTTGATGGTCACCATGGCCTCGGAACGGGACCTGCGCCATCCTGAGATCGGCAAGATAGTAGAAAAATATTTCAAAGGGGTTGCGTCGGTTCCTACGGAACATCGCTGCCGCGTACTGCGGTTGATTGAAAATGTGACCCTCGGGACGGCGGCAGTGGGATACCGGACTGAATCCATGCATGGCGCAGGCCCACCCCAGGCGCAGCGGATCATGATCTCACGCCAGGGGAATCTCGATTATAAGAAGAAGCTGGCTAAAGAAATTGCCGGGATTAAGGATTGAGCCTGGATGTAACATGAAAAGAGGGAGAAGATGCCAAGCGAAGAGAAAGACTTACTGGAAGAGTCCCTTACGGGCTACAAGGAAGAAATCGCGCCAATCACAAAGGCTACCCTGACTTGGAACAAGGATCTTATCTTTACCGGCACGACCCAACAGGGATATGAGATAGAATTCGATGCCAATGCCCAATGGGGTTGCAAACCGACAGAGGCTCTGCTTCTGAGTCTCGCCGGTTGCATGGGGATCGATATTGTAATGTTCTTACAGAAGATGAGAGTTCCACTGACAAGTTTCAAGATGGAACTTGTGGGAGAGCGAAATCCGACACCGCCACAGTATTTCAAGGCCATTGAGATCGTCTTGTACATGGGAGGGAAGAACCTTAATGCCCAGAAGGTTGATCGCGCCGTATCCTTGTCCCATGACAAGTATTGTTCTGTCTATAACTCCCTCCGCAAGGATTTGGAAATGAAGGTGCGATACCTGCTCGATGAATCAAAATAGCTGATCTCACGCCGCTACGTGCGGTTAAGAATCGAAATAAGGTAAAACTTATCCCTTCATGGGAGCAGCAGATGATTATCAAGGGATACTTTTCCCCGAGGCAGGGCATGTGATGAGATAGGTTCATTCTGGCCAGGACGGTTGAAGCCGCCACGGAATAAGCATCGGTACTTTTCGCTTGTATTCCCTGTATTCTTCTCCGAAATCCGCAACCAGATCCCTTTCTTCAAGGAACGCGCCGATACAAATCCACACGGTCCACAGAATATTGAACAAGAGTCTGTCCAGGGTGAGGTAAGGGTTCGACCAGATTATGACCAGTACAAAGAAATATAGAGGATGGCGTACCCAGCGGTAGGGACCACTAATAGTCAAGGGCATTTCTTTTGGTTTCTTGCCGCGGATGAGGCATTTTATCGCGCTGATGCCGTAAGGGTCGAAAAAGCCCAGGGCATTCGTTCCCCAGTAAAAGCCTACAAGCGAAGCTGCAAAGATCGCTCGCAGCAATAAGCGAAGTGAGCCTTTAGCTGTTGCAACCGTGCTGGATGATTCCTGCCAGAAGATGACAACTGCAAATAAAAAGATGCTTGAGGATATCGCGTAAAATGCGCTGACGTATGCTTCCGGAATAAACCGGGAGAGAAACCGGCGAAATGGTTTTCTTACCATTCCACTGTGCTGAAGGAAAAAAGCAACGGAAAGACAAAGATCAAAGAATAATATCCCGTTTTCGTCTAAACCCAGCCTTACCGAATGCAATGACCCGACATAGCAGAATATCCCAAACATAACCAGCGAACCGCTGCCAAATATATATGCGAGGAAAATCACAGTGTATGCTAGATACCTTTGCATCAATCTTTCCCAATCAAAAACTGCTCATAGCAAGAGATAAAGGTTCTCATGAACGTCTATATCGTAGAAATTCTTCACGGGAGGTAAAGAATCGCTTCTTGAAATTAAGGGCCACGAACGGAGAAGCAAATAAGCGACATTGATCATCGGAGTTTCGACATGAAGGGCTTTTTTTTCAGCAACAAGATCGGAGATGGTCTGAAGTATCTTCCTGAAGTCTGTCCCTTTTCGGGCGGTGTCGTTGTTCTCGCCGATACCGGTCAGAGAGAACGCCACATGGTCGATGCCGCTCGCGACAATCCTACTGATTTCTTGGCGGTTCAGCAGCATCCCATTTGTAGTTGTACCCACCTTGCATCCCGCTTTTTTTACACGGGCGACGATGTCAAAAAAGCGCTTATGCATCAACGGTTCACCCCACCCCTGCAGATGTGCCATCTTCGTCTTGGTGAAAACAGGTAAAAGTCTCTCGAAGGTATCGAGGGAAATATCCCTGTTGTCCCAGTGAGAGCGGTAGACAGTCCTCAGGCAGTATGTACAGGCGGCGTTACACTGCGAGGTAACCTCAAGCTGTATCCAATCAAGCCAGGGCATCCGCTCGAGTTCCCACCATTTCTTAAAATGATGGGCCAAGTGCGAGTGAAGCGTTGCTATCTCCATTTGCTATTGACCTATTCTTTGCAACTCATGTAACAGACCCCCGCAGGGGTCTCTACGGCATAGGGAAAATACTTTCTACGGAAATATAAGGCCACATTTACGAGTCCAATGAGGATGGGGACTTCCATCAAAGGACCAATGACTGTAGCGAAGGCCTGCCCGGAATTGATTCCAAAAACGGCTATAGCGACAGCAATAGCAAGCTCGAAATCATTGGATGCAGAAGTAAATGCGAGCGTTGCTGTCGTGGAATAATCAGCCCCAATCTTCCGAAATAAATAAAAAGTCGCAAAGAACATCACGAGAAAATAAATGCTTAATGGAACCGCAATACGGAAGACATCGAGCGGGAGTTGCACGATATACTCCCCCTTCAAAGAGAACATGACAACAATCGTGAATAGCAATGCAATCAGGGTGATGGGACTGATCTTCGGAATAAACTTCTGTTCATACCACTCCCTCCCTTTTGAACGGATCAATACGAATCTGGAGACGATGCCGCTGAAGAAAGGAATGCCTAGATAAATAAGGACCGTCTTAACCACGTCAGACATGGCCACATTAACCGTCATTCCTTTGAGGCCCAACCATCCAGGAAGGATGGTAATAAAGAAATAGGCGTACACGGCATACAGAAGCATTTGGAAGATCGCATTGAAGGCAACCAGTCCCGCACAGTATTCCCGGTTCCCTTCGGCGAGTTCGTTCCAGACAATGACCATTGCAATACATCGTGCCAAGCCTACAAGGATCAGGCCCACCATGTACTCTTGGTATGATGATAAAAAGATAACGGCCAGAATGAACATGAGGATGGGACCCACTATCCAGTTGAGGATAAGGGAAAAGCTCAGAATCCGAACATTTCGGAAGACCTTGCCCAATTCCTCATAACGGACTCTGGCCAGAGGTGGATACATCATGAGAATCAGGCCTATGGCAATCGGGATATTTGTCGTATCAACCTGAAACGCATTTATTACTTCCCGCACGCCGGGGTAAAAATAACCCCAGAGGACTCCGATCAGCATGGCAAGAAAAATCCAGAGAGTCAAAAAGCGATCCAGAAATGATAACTTTTTCACAATACCTTCGGGCATATATCCATCCTTTCTTTTAGTGGCGCTACCAGTTACAATTTGACGAACTCGTTTTCTATCCAGCTTTTTATTTCATCACGGATCCGTCGAAAACCTGCCATGATCTCCTCTCCTGTTCCAGTCAGGGCCTAGGGATCCTCAAAGCTCTTGTGAAGGATTCTTTTGCCGCCGGCAAAATATGGACAGGCTTCCTTAGCATGGTCACAGACGGTGACTACATAGTCAAATTGCCGACTGAAAAATTCCTGCATGCCTTTTGAGCGATGGGCTCCTATGCCGATGCCAATCTCGCTCATCACGCGAACGGCATAAGGGCTCACATCTCCCGGCTCGGTGCCGGCACTGTAGACTTCATAGAGGTCTCCATAACTGGCGCGCAGCAGACCTTCGGCCATCTGCGAACGGGCGGCATTATGGGTGCAGATGAAAAGCACCTGTTTCTTGTTCCCAGACACAGCAATATTCCACTCCACCACTACTTCTCTTCTTCAATCCACTTTTTAATTTCACCGACTGACGGAAGCCTTCCGTATGACTTCACCTTCCCATTTATGACCAGTCCGGGTGTGCTCAGTATGCCGTAGGACATCATCTGTTTCATATCGGTCACCTTTACAACATCGGCGGCGCAGCCTGTCTCTTTCGCGGCCAGCTTAGCATCGGCAGCCAATTTCTCACAGTTTCGGCAACCTGGTCCCAATATCTTAATTTCCATAGATTTACCCTCCTTTTACATAATTGCGTTGAACAGATAGCCCACGATAATTATGGCTACCGTCAGAATGGCGGCAAATATAACCAGAAGCTTTACTTTTAAAACCTTTCTCAAAATGACCATCTCTGGAAAAGAAATCGCCGTGACGGCCATCATAAAGGCCAGCACTGTTCCCAGAGGCATCCCCTTGCCCATCAAGGCCTGCACGATCGGGATCGTACCCGCGGCGTTAGAGTAAAGAGGTATTGCGATCAGGACGGCGAGAGGGACTGCAAAGGGATTATCCCGTCCTGCGTAAGTCGCTACGAAATCTATGGGCACATATCCGTGAATAACGGCGCCGACCCCGATCCCCAGAATTACATAAAGCGTCACCCGTTTCAGAATATCCTGCGTATGAAAAGACGCCAGTTGGAAACGATCCCTCCAGGAAAGATTGGGAATCTCCGTCTCGCCCATCCTGAGCTCCCACACGTAATCTTCAACCATCTTTTCTACGGCAGGGATGCGTCCCAGTATGATGCCGGAAATGATGGCAACAGTTAAGCCCGTTCCGATATAAATCAGGGCTATCTTTGCACCGAAAAGCCCCCAGAGAAGCACCAGTGCCACTTCGTTGATCATCGGTGAGGCGATCAGGAAGGACAGTGTCACTCCGAGGGGGACACCGGCCTCCAGAAAACCGATAAATACCGGTACTGCCGAGC
>Ga0326726_10003069_pt1 | contig 15326 bp, 13 predicted proteins | sample MHFenrmetagenome_2_FD_207603 | JGI IMG/M metagenome (GOLD analysis project Ga0326726, IMG submission 207603) | Lab enriched peat soil microbial communities from Michigan Hollow, Ithaca, NY, United States - MHF15MN | ecosystem: Environmental > Terrestrial > Soil > Wetlands > Peat | place: USA...
ATCAGGAAGCGCTTCGCGATCTGCGTCTTCTCGTATGTGATGTAGCCTGGGAGCTCGAGCACTTCCATTCGGTCGAGGAGCGGCGCCGGGATCGTGTCGCGCACGTTCGCCGTCGTTATGAACATCACGCGGGAGAGATCGAACGGAATGTTGACATAGTGATCCTCAAAAGAATTGTTCTGCTCGGGATCGAGCACCTCGAGGAGCGCCGACGCCGGATCGCCGCGGAAATCGGCTCCGAGCTTGTCGATCTCGTCGAGCATGAACACGGGATTGTTGTTCCCCGCAGTACGGATTCCCTGAATGATCTTGCCGGGAAGCGCCCCGATGTACGTTCTCCGGTGGCCCCGGATCTCCGCTTCGTCCTTGATGCCGCCGAGCGACATCCGCACGAAGGTGCGTCCGAGCGCGCCCGCGATGCTCTTCCCGAGAGAAGTCTTCCCGACTCCCGGCGGACCGACGAAGCAGAGGATCGAGCCCTTGAGGCTCTTCTTGAGCTTCTTGACGGAGAGAAACTCGAGGATTCGCTCCTTGACCTGATCGAGGTCGTAGTGGTCGGCGTTGAGAATGCGGCGCGCTCGCTCGATATCGAGGATATCCTGCGTCGACCGCTCCCACGGCAGCTCGAGGATCCAGTCGAGGTACGTCCGCGCGACGATATACTCGGCCGAGCTTGGCGACATTTTCCGGAGACGTCCCCATTCCTTGATCGTCGCCTCGCGAGCCGGGGAAGGCATGGCCGTTGCGTCGATCCGGCTCTTGAGCTCGTCGATCTCGACTGCGACGTCCTCCTCGCCGAGCTCCTTCTGGATCGCCCTGATCTGCTGCCGGAGGTAGTACTCGCGTTGCTCCTTGTCCATTTCCTTGCGGACGTCCCGCTTGATCTTCTCACCGATCTTCACGATCTCGAGCTCGCCCGTGATGAACTCATACACGAAACCGAGCCGTTTGACGGGATCGAGCATCTCGAGCACCCGCTGCTTGTCGCCGATCTCCATCGAGAGGTTCGCCGTGAGCATATCGGCGAGCCGTCCGGCGCTCTTGATGCTCGAAACGATGCCCTTGATCTCCTCGGGGTAGTTCTCGGAGGAATCGACGATGGCGAAAAAGGCGCTGACGGTGTTCCGCATGAGGGCCTTCGTGCGGTCGTCTGCCGGCTCCACCTCCGTCAGGATCGCCACACGCGCCCGCATGAAGGGCAGCTCGTCCGTGAACTGCCGGACCTCGATCCGCGCAAGCCCCTGCCCGATGATCCGGACGTGCCCGTCCGGAAACCTCGCCATCTTCTGGATGAGGAGCGCGCACCCGGTCCGGTGTATGTCCCCCGGCCCGGGGGTCTGCACGTCCTTGTTCGTCTGGGTGAAGACCCCGACGATCTTGCTCCCCGTGAGTGCCTCATCGATGAGCCTGATGAGGTTGGTGTCGGTGAGGATGAGCGGAATGAGCATGTACGGAAATACGACGGCGTCGTTGATCGGAATGATCGCGAGCTCTTCGGGTATTTCGCGCAGGAGATCGCTTCCCTCCGCGATGGCGTCGACTTCGGTACTCATTCGATAGCTGCGGCGCGACGGTTTCAATCGATCTCCACTTTTTTGACGTACTCACCCGGATCGAGCTTTCGAATCCGAATCTGGAGCAGGCCCTTCGTGTAGTGCGCGGATACCTTGGCCGGGTCCACCCGGCTCGGAAGCTCGATAGCCCGCTCGAAGGGTCCGCACTGGATCTCAAGCATGTGAAACTGCTTGATCCCCTGCGCGGCGAGGCTCCGTCTCGTGCCGCTGATGCGCAGCACCTTGCCATCCGTCACGACACCGATATCCCTGCCGTTCATGCCGGCGATGTCCACCGTCACGACGATTTCGTTCTCCGTCTCGATGATGTCGGTTGGAGGCTCCCATGTCAGATCGGAGTGAATCCGCACCCTTCCCCGCCCCGAGCGCTCGTTCATGAACGTTCCGAAGAGCTCGCGCAGCGGATCGTGCTCATCCTCCCCGGTGAGCCGAAGACGCTTGACGATCATTGACTGAAGTCCTTTCTCGAGAAGCTCTCGCACCTTTAGAAAGCGTATACATGAGAATAGTTTGGGGGGAGGCGCAATGTCAATTTGAAAAAGACCTGCGCGTCGCCGGGGAAAAACGGCCGGCCGCGCAGGTTCCCGCAGGAATCGCCCCGAGCACTCATCGGCCGCGGTGCGCGACCCTACTTTCTTCTCAGGTCGCGGGCGCTCGTCGCGGGTGTCTGCCGGGAGTTGTCCCCGACCGATACGATCCCCTGCCCCACATCCCGTTTCTGATCGATGGTCCACACCCGGAGCGTGTCATCGGCGAAGCCGAGCGTGTACACGAGCATCGCCAGCGAATCGCGGTCCTTGATGTAATAGATCCACTGTTCGCTGGGAGAGCTTCTCGTCAGGACGTACACGTTGGGCAGGCCCCACGAGGCGACAACCTCATGTGCGCTCATCCCCCGTACGATCTCGCCGTTCCTGATACAGTCATTGTGCGAGGCATCGGGGTGAAGTCTGATGTACTCTGCACGGGTGACCGCGGGCGTCAGATTCGCCCGTTCGACGGTCGAGACGCATGAACAGCCGTACGAGGTCGTGAGGAGCGCCACGGCGGAGAGGATCAGCATGAATCTCATGGCTGCGAGCCTCCTTGCGCTGCGGAATGGTATCGGTTCGATTTCGAGATTGAATAAGCGCCGCGCGAAAAAAATGCCATGAGTCTCTCGCCCATGGCACATGATTCTTCCAGGACTGGATATCCGGGCATTCCGGCATCACGGGAAACCTCCCATGATCACACCGACCCCTATAGGGGAGTATAGCCCGATTTTCTGAACTGTCAATGGGATGGGCCGGCGGAGGCGCGTTTCCCGTAGAGGGTCAGAACGACACCCGCGAGCTCCCACGACCCCGCGGGGGTGCCCCTGCGCAACAAAACCTTTGTGAGAATGTCTCCGGGATCTTTGTCCCAATTCCTGGTCCGGAGGTGCCAGATCCTCGTGTGCGACGCGAAATAGCCGTCCACCGCCGCGTCGGCACCGCTCTCTCCGAGGTGCGCCGGTTCGATGAACAAGGTCGCATTCGGCCCTCTATAGTAATGGGCGAACACTTCCTCGACGCCCGGGGCGAGCACGAGATCCCCCTTCGCCTCCTGCCCCATGACGATGCCCGCCGCGCCCCGAACGTCCTCCCTCGCGTATTTCGCGTTGAAGTGGTAGTTCACGTCGGAGACGATCATGAGACCGCAGGCTGCGGCGGCGACGAGGAAGCGCGCCGGCCTTCCCGACGGGAGTCCATGGACGACCAGAGCCACGTATAAGGGGAACGCGCACATGAGGTAGCGGACGTTAAAGACCTTGACGTTGAACGCAGTGATGACGGTGACCGACGCAATCGAGACCAGAATCACCGAAAGAAAGAACACGAGGCGGCCGGAGCGGGCCGAGCGGACCATCCCCGACACGAGGAGACCTCCGAAGACGACGAGCGTCGAGCCGATCGCCGCAGCGTGGCGCTCGAAGAGGGCAAAGGCCGGAGCACCGAGATGGAGCTCTCGCAGACTCGGGCCGAGAGAATAGCCCGCGGAAAAGGCATAGAGAGAGTAGGGGTATGACCACCGGCTGAGCGTGAGATCTCCCCTGAGCCGCTCTCCGGCCGAAAGCGTCGAGATGCCGACGACGTGGATCTGGCGAAGGAACGAGAGCTCCCGGTAGATCCACGGGGAGATGAGGAGGAGCACGATCCCCGCGGCGAGTGCGCCGAACCGGAGATGGTCCCCCCTGAACCTTCCGGTCAATGCGAGGTACACAACAAAGGCCGCGCCGAGAAACAGCGCCGAGAAATGAACGAGACAGGCGAGCGCAAGCACGGTTCCCAGGAGGACGCCGGTCCGCGTCGTCGGTCGCGCGTGAAACCGCTCGAAGGCGATGAGCGCGAGGAGGGACAAGAGAGAGAGCGGCGCGTAGAACCTGAGCTCCTGCGAGTAGTACAGATGGAATGGGTTCAACGCCATGAAGAGCGCCGCGGGGAGCGCGAGATCGGTTCTCCCGATCACGATGAACCATCGGTAGAGCGCGTACACCGCGAGCACGCCCGCGACCGCGCTCGGCGCGCGAAGCCACAGATCGGAGCTCGAGACCATGCTCCAGAAATGCATGATGAGCGAATAGAGCGGTCCGTGCACGTCGTACAGGAATTTCTGCCAGTACGGGACTCCCGCAGGCGCAGTGAACGCCTTGTATGAGAGTACCTCGTCTACCCAGAGCGACTGATGAGCGAGACGGAAAAACCGCAGGAACAGGGCGAGAGCGACCACGGCGCAGAGCACAAGCCGCCCGGATTTTGGCGCGTCGAGATCCCGCATGCCGCCTTTATACCGTATCGGCCGCGTTTTATCCAGCGCAAAAGCTCTTCCGGGGGAATCGCTCCCCCCCGGGTGCGATGCGCCCCAAAAAGCATTGTGAAAGAGAGGCCCGGAGATTACTCTCGGATCGAGGTCTTGTCATGACGGAGAACGACAGGGAGGGCGCGATCCGGATAGGCCCCGCCGGGTGGTCGTACGACGACTGGGTGGGCCCCGTGTATCCGGCCGGGAAGAAGGTCGATGAGCTCCTCACGATCGCCCGCTACTTCGATTGCGTCGAGCTCAACAGCTCGTTCTACCGCACGCCATCGGAGCGCCTCGTGAAGAACTGGGCCGAGCGCACCGCGGCACGGCCGGATTTCAAATTCACCGTGAAGGTGCTCCAGCGGTTCACGCACGAGCGCGCGGGCACGGCCGACGAGGCGAGGCGGTTCATCGCGACATTCGAACCGCTCCTCGCGCGAGGGGCGGTCGGGGCCTTTCTGCTCCAGTTTCCCTGGTCATTCCGGGATGCGGGGGACAGCCGCGGTCTGCTCGCGAGCCTCGGACGCTGGTTCGGGGATTTCCCAACGGCCGTCGAGCTGCGTCACGGTTCCTGGCTCGGCGCGTCAACGGAGACCTTCCTCGCCGAATGCGGCCTCGCCTACTGCAACATCGATCAGCCGGTGATCGGAGCCTCAATGCCGCCGACGGAGATCGTGACCGACCCCCGCCTCGCCTACATCCGCCTCCACGGCCGGAACTACCGGAACTGGATGCGACAGAACGCCGGGCGCGATGAGCGCTACGACTACACCTATCGCGAGAACGAGCTCGAGGAATGGAAGGAGCGCGCGCAGCGTCTCACCCGCCGCTCCGAGAATCTCTACATCATCACGAACAACCACTTCCGCGGGCAAGCTCTCGTGAATGCCTTTCAGCTCAAGTTTCTTCTGGGACGTGGGATGCAGGAGATGCCCGGGACCCTCATCGAGGCGTATCCCGTGCTCCGGAGCATCGCGATCGACTCCCGTGGACAGGGAATGCTCTTCTGAGAGCCGTGCGCGCGGCGCGCTACCGGTAGAGGAGGAGCACAACGATCTCGATGGCGAGGACAATCCCGTAGACGAGGAGTCTCTTCGGCCGCACGCCCATGAGCCTCCTCCCGGATGGACGGTGCCGCTCCATCTTGGGGGCGCCCTCATCCACCGACGTCATGCAGAATCCGCACACCGTCTCCCCCTCTTTCAGGGGAAATCCGCACCAGGTGCAGGTACGCTCGCTTTTCGGCTCCTGCACGCTCTCCTTGACTGGGGAAGCGGCGGCGCCCTCGATGATGCTCCCCTTGCCCCCGGCCTCCTCGATGAGCGTGAGGATGCTCTCGGCGCGGGAGCGCCCCGGTCCCGTCCAGACCGTGGCGGGGAGACTCGTCATGAGATGCTTCATCTTCGACAGGGGAGCCTTCGTGAGCAGCGAGAACTTGATCGTGAAGGTGTCCCGGGTCTCCACCTCGGAGCGGATGCCCTCGAGAATAACGGAGAACGTCTTCTTGCTCTCGAAGAGCTCCTCGGGGAGGACCGGGCGCTGAGCATTCTTCTCTTTTGCGTTCATGCCGGAAACCATGTCAACACCTCGGAAAGAGATCCCGTTCAATCCCTGCACCTTCCGTGCCAATAATAGAAAAGGAGCGGCAAGAGCCGCTCCTCATGGGAATCGCCGTGCAAAACCCATCCAAACGCTAACGGGCGCCACCTCCGGCGTCGGACGGGCCCGCGGTCCTCACGAAGGCGCAAACGCTCGGCGTTCTCCACCCTTCGAAACCGGTCGTGTCAACCGCCGATACCCTGTAGCAGTAGTAGAGGTTTCCGACGAGGAACGAATCCGTGAAAGCGGTGTCGCTCGTCGTCCCGACGAGCTGAACAATATCATACGCTTCGATGTACTGGTACACCCTGAATTCCTTGATCCCTCCGCGCGCCTCGGCAGGGTAGCTCCAGCTGATCGTGCTCGACTCATGCCCCCCGACGACCACAACGTCTTCGGGCATCGGGGGCGGATTGTACGCGAATTCGGTGGGCAGGTTCTCGTGATCCGTGCCGCACGAGAGGTACAAACCAACCGTTGCGAGCACCAGGAATAACGCACACCACCTCATGACGGCCTCTCCTTTTCAGAATGAAATTGATGCGGTAACGAGGAATCCGCCCGGTCGGCCCTCGAACGACAGCGGCGTCTCCCCTTTCTCATCGAAGAGGATCATGTCAACGACATTTACCGCCCAGACGCCGAGAGCGGCGTAGAGCGCCGTCTGCCGGTAGTCGTGGAGCCTCTCCGCGCTGTTCCATTTCGCGTGCATCTGATCGTATTCCTGCACGGCGTCCCCGATATACGTCGCATGCAGGTATAGAGCCCGCGCACGGTTATACTGCTCGACACTGCGGTCGTACTGGATGTCCGAGATGAGGAGCGTCGTCAGCGACACGAGCTCGGCGCTCAGAAAGATGGAGCCGCGGCCATAGTGACCGGCCCGCACCTGTCCCCACCCCGGCACGGCGACCGAATACCAGAGATTCTCCCCCCCGTACGCCTCGAACGAGGCAAACGCGAGGAGGAGCATGACGAAGAGAAAGAGGACCGGCTTCCGCATTGTGCTTACCTTCCTTTGTCGACCCGCCCGGGCGATCTCCCCCTCAGTACGGTTCTGGGTCTTCCTTGTTTCCCGAAATCGTCGCCTTCGCCCGACCCTTCACGGCGCCAACGTGGGCTCCGGCTCGGGGACGTCATCCCCGATCGTGTCGTCCACATCGACCTTCTCCTTCTTGCCGAGCTCGTGGAGCACGACGCCCCCTCCGAAACCGACCGCCACGTAGGTCGTCAGAATCCTCCAGAGAATCACGTAGACACCGATGAGCCCCTTCGACACGACGGCCGACATGAGAGCCGCCGAGCTCAGCTCCGCGGAGCCGCTCGCCCCGGGAGTCGGGAAGAAGTAGTTGATGAGAATGACCACCATCTGGAGGAGCACGACCTGGAGGAACGAGGCGTGCATCCCGAGGCTCCGCACGATAAAGTACGCGACGGCGAACTTCGACATGAAGCACACGCCGCTCACGAGAATACCGTAGATGAAGACATGAAAGTGTTTCTGCAGATAGTGGATCAGCTGGGTGTGGCAGCGATCGATCGCGTTGATGACGCCGTGCGCCCAGCTGCCGGTCTCGAGGTAATTCTTCCTCCGAACGTGGGAGACGACGCGCACGACGATCCGCGAGAGCTCCCGGTAGAACCCCGGGATCACGACCGAGACGACCATGAGGAGCGCAACGACGAGAAAGGACAGGATCCCGATGTTGAAGAGGTGCGTGAGCAGCCTCCCGGAGAGCGGAGCGGCCCCTTGGGACGCGAAAACGGCCGCCCCGGCGATGATGAGGAAGAAGGTCGTGCTGAAGAAGGCCATGAGGCTCGCCGATGTCGCCTCGACGGCGGGCATCCCCCCCGCGTAGAGCATCCAGATCTGTGCGGGCCCGCCCCCCGTCTGCGACGGCGTGATGGACCCGAGAAAATAGTTCGCGAGATTCGCCTTGACGCACGTCTTGAAGCGGATCGTCGGATGGAATACGCGGCTGAAGAGGTAGAGCCGGTACCCGCCCCCCACCCAATCGAGCGCGATGAACGGAATCGTGCAGAGGAGCCACAGGGGCTCAATGTCCCTGAAGGCTTCCACCGTCAGATGGGAATGCGTGATGAGAAAGATGGCGATCAGGCTCGAGATGCTCAAGAAGGTGAAAACCTGGAGCCCTCGCCGGATCTGTTTCCTCGTTATTTGATAGCTCATGTCGCCCACGCCCCCCGTATCGGAGAATAATAGGCAAGAAATTCTGCCGAGGCAAAGAGAATTCTCCCGTTGCCCATTGACAGGCGCGGTATTACTTTTATACAGTAACCCGCTACGGGTACTTATGTTCACGCGCACGGTGCAATCCAAGAAAACGGAACCTGGAGGTTTGTCGAATGATCCAGGTGGAAAACCTGACAAAGTACTACGGGGTCACGCTCGGGGTCAAGGGGCTCAATTTCCAGGTCGACACGGGTGAGGTTCTCGGATTTCTCGGCCCGAACGGCGCCGGCAAGACGACGACGATGAAGATGCTCACCTGCTACCTCCCTCCGACCGAGGGCACGGCGAAGGTCTGCGGATTCGACATTCTCGAACAATCAATGGAGGTTCGGAAGCGTATCGGGTACCTCCCCGAGCGCAACCCCCTCTACGTGGACATGACGGTCGAGGGGTACCTCGACTTCGTCGCGCATGTCAAGGGCGTTCGACCGGCGGCTCGGCGCGGGGAGATTGATCGCGAAGTCGAGCGCTGCGGGCTCGGAGCCGTCCGCCATCGGACGATCGGGAAGCTCTCGAAGGGATTCCAGCAGCGCGTCGGCATCGCGCAGGCGATTCTGAACGATCCCGAGATCCTCATTCTCGACGAACCAACGCTCGGCCTCGATCCCAAGCAGATCATCGAGATCCGGCAGCTCATCCGGGACCTCGGCCGAGATAAGACCGTGATACTGTCGAGCCACATCCTCCCCGAGGTGAGCCAGGTCTGCAATCGCGTCATCATCATCAACCGCGGCGAGCTCGTCGCCGTCGACACGCCCGACAACCTACGCTCCCGCTTGACGACGTCGACCGTTCTCACGGTTGCCCTTCGGGACGAGGCGGGCGTCGCGGCCCGTGCGAACGCGCTGGCGGCGAATATCAGCGGCGTCCTCCACGTGAAGGAGGGACCGTCGTCCCCGGGAGTGCGAACCCTCGTTATCGAAAGCGCCCCCGATCGGGATGTCCGTGAGGAGATCGCGCGCACGCTCGTCGGAGAAAAACTCCCGCTCCTCGAGCTCTACCGTGAGGAGCTTTCGCTCGAAGACATCTTCCTGCAGCTCGTCACGGAGGAGGTGAACTGAATGAGAAAGCTCGGCGCGATCTACCGGAAGGAACTCGAGTACTACTTTCAGTCGATAACGGCCTACGTGATGATCGGCGTCTTCCTCCTTCTCTCGGGGTACTTCTTCTACAGCATCTTCCGGTACTACAACTACCTTTCGTACCAGGCGGGGCGAGAACCTTCCCTCGCCGCGAGCCTCAACCTGATCGAGGGGATCATGAGACCGCTCATGGGTAACGTGAGCGTCGTGCTCCTCTTCACCCTTCCGCTGCTGACGATGAGGCTCCTCGCCGAAGAAAAGAAACAGGGGACGTTCGAGCTCCTTCTCACCTATCCGGTGAGCGACATCGAGGCGATCCTGGGCAAGTACTTCGCGGCCCTGACGGTGTTCGCCGTCATGCTCGGGGGAACGATCCTGTATCCGGTGATGCTCGCGATCTACGCGAACCCGGAGCCGGGCCCGCTCGTCACGAGCTACATCGGACTCTTCCTCATGGGGATGAGCTTTATCGCGATGGGCGTCTTCTTCTCCTCGATCACGAGCAGCCAAATCGTCGCGGGGGCCGCGACCTTCGTCGTCTCGCTCTTCTTCCTCATCATCGGATGGGTTGCTCCCTTCGTCGGACCGACCCTTTCGAAGGTCATCACGCAGTTCTCGCTCCTCGAGCACTACGACACCTTCGCGAAGGGAATCGTCGATCTCGGGGACATCACCTTCTACCTCTTTCTGACCGTGTTCTTTCTCTTCATGACGCTGCGATCCCTCGAATCTACGCACTGGAGGAGCTGACGATGGAACGGTTGAAACTGATCCTCGGACCGCTCGGGCTCGTCCTCACGCTCATCGGCGGCGTGACCTACGGAATCCTCTATTCGAGCGGCTGGGTGGCCGTGATCCCGCTCGTGGCGGGGATCGCGGCGATAGTCGCCTCCGCGGCGCTCAACCTTCGAGGCGCTCGCACCGAGGGCTCGAAGAGGAGTGCCCGCGCGCGCGTGAACGCCGCTCTCTCGATCATCGCGCTCGCCGCTATACTCGTGTTCCTCCAGACGATCGTCTCGCGGCACAGCGTTCGGTTCGATTCCACGTCGAACAGACGGTTTTCACTTTCGGAACAGACGGTGAAGGTTCTCACGTCGCTCAAGAAGGATGTTGATTTCACCTGTTTCTTCAAATCCGACGCTCCCGAACGGACGCAGCTCGCCGATCTCCTGAGGGAATACGCAGGGGTGAGCCCCCGCGTGAAGTACGTATTCATAGATCCGGACAAGGAGCCCGTCGCCGCGCGGCGCCACAAGATCAAGAGTTACGGGACGACCGTCATCGAGAGCGACGGGAACGAGGAGCAGATCCCGGAGATCACCGAGGAGAAGCTGACGAACGCGCTGCTGAGGGTGACGCGCGAAACGAAGAAGATCATCTATTGCCTTACGGGGCACGGCGAGAAATCGATCGACGACACGCAAGCGAGCGGTTTGAGCACCTTGAAACAGTCGGTCGAGGCCGAGGGGTACGCGATCAGGAACCTCCTCACGCTCCGCGATTCGATCCCCGCCGATTGTTCGGTTCTCGTGATCCCCGGGCCCGAGAAAGACATTTTCCCGCCCGAGCTCGCCATGATGGAGCGCTATCTGGCGCGTGGAGGCAAGCTCCTCGTTCTCGTCGATCCGGTTACGGAGATCGCGCGTCTCGACAGCCTCGTCGCCGAATTCGGGATCGATATCACAAACTCCATCATCATCGACAGGTTCGGCAAGCTTCTCGCGGGAAACTACCTCACCCCCATCGTGAATAAGTATGAAAAGCACCCAATCACGGAGAACTTCAGACTCGCGTCCTTCTTCCCGCAGGCGCGCGCGCTGGCGATCGCGAAGAACAAACCCGCGGGCGCGGAGGCACGGGTGCTCGCCTCAACGGGGGAATCTTCATACGCCGAAACGAACATCGCCGATGTCCTCAAGGGGAAGACTCAGTTTGAACCCGGACAGGATATCGCGAGCCCGGTGAACGTCGCCGTCGTCGCGACGATGGACGCCCCTCGCGCGGCCCAGAACGGTCCCGACAACAGGGCGCGCCACAGCCGCGTCGTCGTCTTCGGGGACAGCGATTTTGCATCGAACGCCTACATCACGCTCTCCGGCAACAAGGATCTGATCCTGAACACGATCGGATGGCTCGCCGAGGAGGAGGATCTTATCTCCGTCCGCGCGAAGAACCCGGTAAGCCAGCCCGTCGTGCTGAACGTGAGACAGGGGCGCGTCGTGTTCTGGCTGCCCGTCGTCGCGGTGCCGGCGATCGTCGGTCTTATCGGCGTGCTCGTGGTCTTCAACCGGCGAAGATCGGCCTGAGGGAGGACACCGGTGAGGATCAGGACAACGACATGGATTCTGCTGGCCGCGCTCGCCGCTGTCGCCGCCTATTTCTTCCTCGTCGATCAGAGGGCTCAACAGGCGAAAGAGCGCGAGCACCACGAACGCGCGAAACTCTTCCCGTACGCGCGCACGGACGTCGCTCGATTCATTCTCATCAACCCTCTCGGAGAACGGGTCGGGGTCGAACACGGCGACTCGGGTTGGAAGGTCATATCCCCCGTCGAGGCGCCCGGCGATAGACCCGCGATCGAGTCGTTCCTCGACCAGGTCGTCCCGGGCCGGACCTCGGGCGAGATTGCCGACGTGCGAAACCTCGCGGACTACGGCCTCGATAAGCCGTTCGCGACGCTCATCATGTTCCACGCGGGGGCCGCGGCCCCCGATACCCTCTTCGTCGGCGACAAGACACCGACGAGCTCAAATACGTACGTGCGGATCGGAAGCACGAAAGATGTCGTCATATCGAGCATGCTCACGCACAACGTGATGAACAGGGGGCTTTTTCACTTTCGCGACAAGAACTTCCTTCCGCCGGGCTACGAATCGATCAACGCCCTCGCGATTCGCACGGGACGCGGAACGCTTCGTCTGAAGAAGGAAGGCGCGTTCTGGTGGTTCGCGGAGCGGCGTGTGCGCGCCGACCGGACGAAGATCGAGGCGTACCTTTCGCGCCTCACCGACGCCGTCATCTACGCGTTCGTCCGGGAGGACACGAAGGATCTCGCGCCGTACGGCCTCAAGGCCCCCGCGCGCGCGATCACCCTCTCGAAGGATCAGGAAACGGTGGCTATCGCGTTTGGAAAGGAAGAGAATGAACTCGTGGACGTGGTGCGGACCGGGCTCGACAAGGTCGTCCAGATCGACTCCTCGTTCCTCGACGTCTTCACGTGGAACGCCGCGAACCTGCGCGCCATGAATCTCACCTTCTTCTTAGAAGACTCCGTGAAGACCGTCAGATTCGAGACGGGCGACACATCGGCCGTCTTCAAGAGAACGAAAACGAAGTGGAGCACGGCGAGCGGCGATACGGTCTCCATCAAGTGGTTTGAGGTCAACGGGCTTCTCCGGAAGCTCGATGCATTGAGGTTCAACAGGATTCTCGCGGAACCGCTCCCGCCCGGCGAGCCTCGCACGTCTCCGTTCCTCGTGCGCGTGACGCTCGAGGGCGCGGGGGGCTCGGTGCTCGATCGTATCACGATCGCTCCGGCGGCCGACAACGCCGAGACCGGAGCATCGACGTCCGCGAACGCCGTCGGCTCTCTCCCGACCGGCACCGACGGCGAATTGAAGGCGATCCTGAAGCGCATCATCGCGCGCTGAGCCGGACCGCCGAGAGGCGCCGAGGCGCAGAGAGGAACGTCCATGTCTCAATCCGACGATAGCCCGCTCGACGGCTGCAGTCGGGGGCGTCCGGCGATCGAGGGGGATCGGAGGTTCACCCGGCGCGCCTTTCTGCGAGGCTCCGCCGTGCTCGCCGCGGCCGCCGCCGTTAATCTACCTCTCCCGCTTCGGTCGACGCCGAACTCCGTCGAGGCCCGATACTATGAGAAGCTCGGATCGAGGCACGTCCACTGCCTGCTGTGCCCGCAGGATTGCCGCCCGGCGGACGGCGAACGCGGGCTCTGCCGGGTCCGCGAGAACAGAGGGGGCACCTACTACACCCTCGTCTACGGGCAACCGTGCGCCATCCACCTCGACCCGATAGAGAAGAAACCGTTCTTTCACGTCCTGCCGGGCACGGAGGCGGTGTCGCTGTCTACCGTCGGCTGCAACCTCACCTGTAAGTTCTGCCAGAATTGGCAGATCTCTCAGTCCCGCCCTGAGGACGTCGAGACGCGCTACACGGCCCCCGCCGAGATCGTCGATCAGGCCCTCTCGCTCCGCGCCCCGACCGTTGCCTACACGTACGCCGAGCCGATAATCTTCATCGAATACATGGAGGACATCGCGAAGCTTTCGCGCGCGAAGCGGCTCCGGAACGTCGTTGTCTCGAACGGCTACATACGGAAGGAGCCCCTCCTCGACCTCTGTAATCTCGTCGATGCCATCAAGATCGATCTCAAGGCGTTCGAGGACCCCTATTACCGGAGTATCTGCGGAGCCACGCTCCGTCCCGTCCTTGATACGATCCTCATGATCCATTCGCAGAAGGTATGGATCGAGCTCGTGTACCTCGTCGTACCGACCCTCAACGACGGCGAGGCGAAGATCAAGGAGATGGCCCGGTGGATCGCATCCAGTCTCGGGCCGGACGTCCCGCTGCACTTTTCCCGCTTCTTCCCCCAGTACCGTCTCGAGAATCTCCCTCCGACCCCCGTTTCCACGCTGGATATGGCGTACGAGACCTGCCGCGAGGCGGGCCTCCACTACGTGTACGTCGGGAACGTTCCCGGTCACAAGGGGGAGAGCACGTACTGCCCGAACTGCTCCAGGAAGATTATCACGAGGGGCGGCTACAGGCTCGAGAGCATCGACGTGAAGAACGGCACGTGCCGCTTCTGTGGACAGAAGATCCCCGGAATCTGGGAGGCGTGAACATGAGCAAGGTTGTTCTCTACGGCTGCGCCGCGCTCCTCATCGCCGCGTTCGCGAGCGCTGCGGGGGCGCAGAAGGATGGGAGCGACATGGAACAGATGGTGCGCAAACCTGCTGTCGCCGGACAGTTCTACACGGATGACGCCGGAGCGCTCAGGAAGGAGATCATCAGCTACATGGACTCGGCCGCGGTTCCGGCGATCACGGGCGACATCGTCGCGATCGTCTCGCCGCACGCCGGCTACCAGTATTCCGGGCCGGTCGCGGCGTACGGCTACCGCCTCGTGAAAGGGACCTCCTACGACGTCGTCGTCGTCATCAGCCCGAGCCACGTTGAGTACTTCCCCTACGCCTCGGTCTTCCCGGGAACGGCCTACCGGACTCCTCTCGGCGATGTCCCGGTCGACGCGGCGCTCGCGAAGCTCGTCGCCTCGAAGAGCAATCTCGTCAGATACGACATGAAGGGGCACGACGTGCGCCCGATGCAGAGAGGCGAGCACGCCCTCGAAGTCCAGCTCCCGTTTCTCCAGGTCGCCCTCGGGAGCTTCAAGCTCGTCGCAATCGTCATGGGGGACCAGAGCGAGCAAACGGTCGAGGCGCTCGGGAGCGCTCTCGCCGCCGCGCTCAAGGGCAAGAAGGCCCTCATCGTCGCGAGCAGCGACCTCTCGCATTTCCACACCGACCGCCAGGCACGGAGTCTCGACGGCGACTTCGAGAAGCGTCTGAAGGATTTCGACCCGGCCAAGCTCATGCAGGATCTCGCGTCGGACGCTGCCGAGGCGTGCGGCGGCGGCCCCGTGGCGGCGGCGATGATCGCCGCCAAGGCGCTCGGCGCGACGAAGTGCGTCGTGCTCCATTACGCGAACTCGGGGACCGTCACCGGCGATACGGAGAACGTCGTCGGATATGTTTCGGCGGTCATGGTGAAGGAGAAGGCGTCGTCGGCCGCCGGCACGGCCTCCGGCGCGGGCGAATCGCGCGCGGGAGGCGCCGCCGAGAAGACGGCGAGCGCGAAGAAAGGCACGCTCGCCGAGGGCTCCGATCTCACGCGAGAAGACAAGATATTTCTCCTCAAGCTCGCCCGGAGCGCCGTCGAGGCGCAGTGCACCGGAAAGAGGCTCACGATCGC
>Ga0326726_10003070_pt1 | contig 15326 bp, 15 predicted proteins | sample MHFenrmetagenome_2_FD_207603 | JGI IMG/M metagenome (GOLD analysis project Ga0326726, IMG submission 207603) | Lab enriched peat soil microbial communities from Michigan Hollow, Ithaca, NY, United States - MHF15MN | ecosystem: Environmental > Terrestrial > Soil > Wetlands > Peat | place: USA...
TACCCAGCCCTCAAGGGAATCATGGCGGCCAAGAAGAAGCCGATGGACATAAAGCCCACGGCGTTAGCCGTGGGCTCGGACGGCGGCATCGCAGTCATGGCCCTGACCCTGCCGCCCGAACGCAAGGCGGGAAGGATCGTGGGGGAGGGCGCAGCGGCCGTGCCGGAGTTGGTGCGCCTGCTGCACGAGGAGGCGAAAGTCCTGTGAGCGCCGTTCTCGCGGTGCTCGAGCAGCGGGACGGCGCGTTGCGCAAGGTCTCGTACGAAATCGTCACGGCAGCGCGGCGGCTGGCGGACGTACTTGGAGGAAGAGTGGACTGCCTCGTCCTCGGTTCTGGATCCGTGGCGGGCAGCGACCAGCTTGGCCGCTTTGGCGCGGATGCCGTAATTACCGCGACGCACCCGGCGTTCGGGCGGTATGCCCCCGAGGGATACGCGGACGTGATTGCCGCCCGGGCTCGGGCGGGCGGATATGACGCGGTGGTGTTCCCCGCGAGCGCGACTGGGAAAGATCTCGCGCCGCGCGTCGCGGCGAAGCTCGGCGTCCCCCTCGCCGCCGACGTCACGGACGTGGCAGCGGCGGACGGGGCTATCACCGCGATCCGCCCGGTCTACGCCGGGAAGGCGCTTCTCAAAGTGGCCATCGCGGCTCGGCCCGCGGTCCTGTCGCTCCGGCCCGGCGTGTTCACCCCGGTCGAGCACGCCCGAGCCGGCACAATCGAGAGCGTCAGCGTCGAGGCGCCGGAGCGGGGCGGCCGGGTGGTGGTCCGGGAGGTGAAGGCTGCGGCGGCCGGGACGCTCGACGTGGGGGAGGCGCCGATCGTCGTCTCGGGAGGACGGGGACTCCGGGAGCCCGCGAACTTCAAGCTGCTGGAAGAGCTCGCACAGGCGTTTGGGGGCAAGGCAGCCGTCGGCGCCTCGCGCGCTGTGGTTGACGCGGGGTGGCGACCGCACGCAGACCAGGTGGGGCAGACCGGGAAGACCGTGAGCCCCACGCTGTATGTCGCGGTCGGCGTCTCCGGAGCGATCCAGCACCTGGCCGGTATGCGCACCTCCAAGGTCATCGTCGCCATCAACCGCGACAAGGACGCGCCGATCTTCAAGGTGGCGGACTATGGGATCGTGGGCGACCTGTTCGAAATCGTGCCGCGGCTTACCGAAGAGATTCGGAAGCTCCATGGATAATTGCGGAGTGCGGAGTGCGGAGTGCGGAATCGAAACCTGCGGGTCAATTCCGCATTCCGCATTCTGCATTCCGCATTTGTCATGATCCTCCCCGCCACCTACCAGCCGCCCCTGCCGCTCGACCAGCTCCTGCTGCCGGTCGGCGCTCCCGGTGCGGGCGAGCGGATGGAGCTCGACGTGCTGATCGTCGGCGCGGGGCCCGCGGGCTTGGCATGCGCGATCGAGCTGGCCCGCCTCGCCCGGCACCACGGCAACGAGCTCAACATCGGCGTGCTCGAGAAGGCGGCAGCCTTGGGCGAGCACTCGCTGTCGGGCGCGGTCGTCAATCCACGAGCCTTTCGTGAGCTATTCCCCGACGTGAAGGATGCAGTCTTCCCGTTCCGAGGGCGGGTCGGCAAGGAAGCCGTGTACCTGTTGACCCCTGAGAGCCGACTGCGCCTGCCCGTTCCTCCCACCATGCACAACGAGGGTCATTACGTCGCTTCGCTGTGCGAGGTCGTGAGCTGGCTCGGGGCTCAGGCGGAGGCGCTGGGCGTGAACATCTTCACCGGATTTCCCGCCGCGAGCTTGCTTGCGGATGGAAACCGGGTGGCGGGTGTGCGCACCGTCGCGACCGGGCTCGACCGCGATGGGCAGCCCCTCCCGAACTCTCTCGCGCCCACCGATCTCATCGCGAAGGTCACGGCACTCGCCGAGGGGACGCGAGGGTCGCTCGCGCAGGCGTACCTCGAGTGGCAGCAGGTGCCGTCGCAGAACCCGCAGATTTTCGCTCTCGGGGTGAAGGAGGTCTGGGAGACGAAGCGGCCGCTCGACACGGTTGTGCATACGCTCGCCTGGCCGCTTCCGGCCGACGCGTTCGGTGGGAGTTTCATGTATCCGCTGGAACCGAACCTGGCCGCGCTCGGGCTCGTGGTCGGGCTGGATTACCGGGATGGCGGCCTCGACGTGCACGTGCTGCTCCAGCGCATGAAGCTGCACCCCCTCTTCCGGGAGTACCTCGAGGGTGGCGAGATGGTCGAATGGGGGGCGAAAACGATTCCCGAGGGTGGCTACTACTCGGTGCCGGCCCGCCGCTCTGGGGAGGGCGTCGTCATCCTCGGCGACTCGGCCGGCTTCGTGGACGTGCCGTCGCTCAAGGGGATTCATTATGCTATGCAATCAGGGATGTTCGCCGCGCGGGCGATCCACGCGGCGCTCGTTGCCGGCGACCCGTCAGCAGTGATGCTCGGCGACTACGACCGAATGGTGAATGAGTCGTTCATCATGAAGGACCTGTACCGGACTCGCAACATGCGGCTCGCGTTCAAGGACGGCTTCTACGCGGGGGGTGTGAAGGCGGGGCTAATGTCGCTCACCGGCGGCCGGTTTCCCGGTGGGCGGATCGCGATGGAGGCGGATGCCGAGATAGCCCGGCGCGTGAGCCCAGCCCCGGGCGTGAGCCCGGGGCCATTTGTCCCGGATGGCCGCCTCACCTTCTCGAAGGTGGACAGTGTGTTCAAGTCGGGGAACGCCACCCGAGACACCATCCCCACGCACCTCGTGGTGGGACAGGACGTGCCGCCCGATGTGGCGCAATTCTATTCCCGCATGTGTCCGGCGGGAGTCTACGAGGTTGCGGACGGGACACTGCGGGTGAACGCGCCGAACTGTGTCGACTGCAAGGCGACGGATGTGTTGGGGCCTCGCTGGACGCCCAGGGAAGGTGGAAGCGGCCCAAAGTACCGGCGGATGTAAGGCTGCGCGTCTATTGGTCGATGGCGGTCAGGTCAAGGATCAGGAGTGCGGACCCGGGGCTCGGGTCCTGCGCGCCGAACGCGTACAGCCGCCCGGCGATGGTGGCGAACTTGCCGGTATGAACGCCGCCCGAGTTGCTGGGGACCAGATAGCGCGCGACGTATGTGGGCTTGGCGGGGTCTTTGAGACTGTAGAACCAGAAGCCCGCGTTTGGACCGCGCTCCGCCGTGAACATCAGGAGCTTGCCGTCGGGGCTCAGCTTGATGTCGCTCACCGTTCCGATCCCCGCGGTGATGATGGAATCCGTGAGCGCTGGCGTTCCGGAGGCGTCGAGCCTCCAGACTTTGACGGCGTTGCCGACGATTCCCGTCGTCCTCCCCGAGCCCCAGGTGCCGGTGTAGCCGAACCCGTTGTTCCCCACAGCCAGGTCCGAGCTGTACCGTTCGCGCACGTTGTCGCCTCCGCCGAGCACGCTGAACTTCCCGCCCGCGAGCCCGAGCTGCCAGAAGCCGCTCAGCATGTCGATCGCGTATAGAGATCCGTTCAGGAGCTGCACACCCCACGTATAGGTGCTCCCTTCGCCCCCGGGGCGGATGCTATCGATCAAGCGGCTCGAGAGGTTGCCCGTCAGGTCCCCTGATACGTCGAGCGCGACCACTCCCTGATTGTAGTAGGCGGCGTAGAGGATTTGCGCGTCTTCGTCCATCCAGAAGTTGTGCGTACCGGCGCTGTCGAGATGGAACGATGCGACCTCGTTCGGATGCGCGAGATCGGACACGTCGAGGACATGAATGTCCCCGAGCGACCTCGCGCCGATTGTGCCCGGCCCTTCTTGTCCGACGAAGAGGTACTTCTTCTCGCCGGTGTGCGGATTCCAGAACCACCACGCGTTGTGATCCTCACCCCCGGGCGTGACGTACGTGCTGACGAGCCGGGGATTGTGCGGGCTGCCGCCCGCGATTCCGTTCCCCACGTCGTAAATCATCACTCCCGTGTTCCAGGCGCAGACGAACGCCAGGCCGTCGCGCACGAACGTGTCGTGGATGCCGTAGTTGGCAGGAATGTCCACGGAGGCGGCGAGCAGCACCCCTGACTGGCCGCCTGCGGTGGGTTGCTGCCCGGCGTCCGGGTTCTCGCAGGCGAGGCACGCCGCGACTAAGGCGGTCACGCCGAGGCGGAGATGGCGCTCACCGCGCACGGCTGCTCATCTGCATAGGCATGCCCGGCATATCCATTGGAACCCCGTAGCGACCCATACGGTGTCCCCGCATGCCCCAGTCGAGCCACAGTCCGATGCTCACAGCTCGAAACGTATCGCTCCCATATACTGCCACGGGGTCGAAGAACCCCTCACCAACCGTCGCGATCTGGCCGAATGAGACCTCTACGAACGGTTCCAGCGTGAGGCGCCGTGCCGGCGTGCCGAGTCGTACGCCGTATCCCGCGGTGTGAATCGACCAGCGCGTGATGCCGAGCAGGGAATTGTCGAGCGGAGGGCGGACGGTGCGGAACGGGTCGTCGAAGGTGCGCGTCTCCTCGGGGCGCTCGGTGCGCTCGAACCGGTAGTAGGGATGGTGACGCCCCGTGGTGAGGGCGGCTTCGAGGAGCACGCTATGAAACACGAACGCCCCCTCTGCCTCCGAGGTGCGGGCCCACTCGGCGAGTCCGTAGAAACGGGCGCTGCCTATCGGGCGGTCGGCCAAGAGCGAGCTGCTCCACTTCCGGGCGTCCGGTCCCGCCCCGCCAGGGTGTTCTGGAGAGTGGACCAGGGCGGTGGACGCCTGCCACTCGAGCCCCGAACCGGGGCGCAGGGTGAGGCGCACGGCCCAGGAATCCCCGAACCGGCTGAGGTCGGGCCAGTCGCTTGGGCTCGTCGGCTCATCGCCGTTGAACAGCGACGCTTCGACCGTCGCCGGACCTGCCTCCACGGCAACGATCGCCACCGCGCGCTCGAGCAGTTGGCTGAGATGGTGGTTCACGGGGAACCGCTCGACCGGCCGGCTCATCGGGTCGTCGGTCCCGAACGGCACGAACCCTTTCCCTGCGCTGAAGGTTGTGCGTGCGGCGCCGTCGAGCTGGCCCAGCAGGTCTGGAAGCGAGAGCATCAGCTCGTGGACGTAGGTGTGCGGATGGCGCCGATCGATGTAGCCCTCTCCCCAGGCACCGGGCGTGAGCTCCCCGTTCGGCATCGTCCATCCCTCGAAATTCGCCGACGTGTGGAGCAGCAGGCGGCCACGAGATGCGCCTAGGTCGAGCATGAGGATCGGCTGCACCAATCGCGCTTCGCCCAGCATCCCTCCCCCCGGGATCGGATCCACTGCCGTGTAGATCAGGATGCCCTGGCCGGAGAGTTTGGCCGTCGGAGCTTGTGCGGGGAGCAACGTCAGCGGTGCCCATGCCCCGGTGAGGGCGAGGGCGGCGACGCGGATCACGGCGTGCCGGCGAGTCCCGACATCTTGATACCGTCCACGATGAACTGCACGGCGATCGCGCAGAGTACCAGTCCCATACAGCGGGTGAGGATGCGCATACCCGTCTGGCCCAGGCGTCGTTCCACCAGGGTGCCCGCGGCGAGCGTGAGATAGGAGACGACCGCGGTCAGGGCGATGGCGCCGTAGACGGCGAGCGTGGTAAGCGGCGCGCGCGATTGCCCCGCGAGCACCATGACGGTCGAGATGGCCCCGGGGCCAGCGAGCATCGGCAGGCCGAGGGGAATGATGCCGATGTCTTCCTTGAGCGTGCCCTCCTCGCGCTCCACCGGAGTCTCCTGCTGCTGGCTGCGACGCGCCTGCACCATATCGATGGCGTTCATCCCGATGAGGACTCCGCCCGCGATCTTGAACGCGCCGATCGTGATCCCGAACAGTCTGAAAATGAGGCTGCCGCCGAGCGCGAAGAGGGCGAGCGTCACCCCGCAGGTCCAGGCGCCACGGCGAGCCATGGCGCGGCGGACTGCTGGCGTGTCGCTTTCGGTCATGGCGAGAAAGCTCGGCACCGCGGCGAACGGATCCACGATGAAGAGCACCGACGTGAAGATGAGGAGCAGCTCGTTGAGGAGCTTGAGAGCCGTCGCAGTCTGCCCCACCATCAGCTGGCGGCCAGTACCACGCGATCCTTGCCGGACCGTTTCGCTTCGTACATCGCGCGATCGGCCCGGCGGAGCAGCTCCTCGGGCGCGACCGTCGCGTCGTGGGCGGTGGAGACGAGGCCGATGCTCGCCGTGACCGAGGGTGTGCCACGGAACAGCGTGCGGATGTCGGTCGCGAGGCGGGTGGCGACAGCCTGGGCGACCGCGCCTTCGGTCTCCGGCATCAGCACCGCGAACTCGTCGCCTCCCAGACGCCCCACGATGTCCGACTGGCGCACCGCACGCTGCGTGGCGTTTGCGACCAGCCGTAAGACCGCATCGCCGGTCTGGTGGCCGTGCTGGTCGTTCACGGCTTTGAAGTCATCGAGATCGAGATAGAGCAGCGCGAGAGGGCGACTGTAGCGCCGATTGCGCTCGAGTTCCTGGGCAAGACGCTCCGAGAATGCGCGGGTGTTGAGCGCGCCGGTCAGCTCGTCCTGGGTGGCCAGCCGCTCCAGGTCCGTCTGCGTGCGTTGCAGCTGCGCGAGGCCGGCCATGGCCACGCCCAGGACGACAAAGTATGCCGCCTCGTTGACGAGGCGGACGGCCACCGACGTATCGAGTGGCATCTGGTCGAGAGCGGTCATGTAGCGCAGCAGGCCGGTGCCGACGGCGACGACAATGCCCCAGGTGAGACCGTCGTGCCACGTGACGAGCAGCACGGGGACGATATACAGGATGCCGAGACGCACGTTGGGGGGAGTGTGGCCGTTCAGCCAGTACACGATCGCGACCAGTACGGTCGCGGCGACCAGGCGCAGCTCGCGGCGGAGCGTGGGACCCTTGGGCAGGCGCATCAGAACGGTGGCTGCGCCACGTGGCAAGGGTCGTCGAGCACGAGTGCGGGTAGCGTTTCTCCAACGGCGACCGCCGAGCGGTCTTCCGGTACGATCAGCAACGCATTGGCGCGGGCCATGGAGGTGAGGATGCCTGACCCTTGCGGCCCCGTCAAGCGTGCGGTCAGGACGCCGCCCGGGCCCTCGGGCGCGACCGTCGCGCGCAGGAAGTGCCGCAGCCTAGGGCCCAGCGTGATGGGCTCCCCTACGCACGCCGTGACCGTGCGCCGGAACGGCAGCGGGTGGCCGAGCAGCCGCCGGATCACGGGTCGGACGAACAGCTCGAAGGTGACCATTGTGCTCACGGGGTTGCCAGGCAGGCCGATCCACGGCGTGCCGCCCAGCAGGCCGAACGCGACCGGTGCGCCTGGGCGCATGCGGATACGCCACAGCTTCACGTCGCATCCCATCTCGGTGAGGACGTCACGCACCAGATCGTGCTCGCCCACGCTCACCCCCGCCGTGGTCACGAGCAGGTCCGCGCCCGCTGCCCCGGCGAGGTGCGCCCGGAGACTCTCCCTGGTGTCGCAGGCGATCCCCAGATCGATGGGCACGCCGCCGCTGCGGCGGATCAGGGCGAAGAGGGTGTAGGAGCTCGAGCTCGCGATCTTGTCGCCGGCGAGAATCTCGGGCGAGCGGTCCAGATCCACAATCTCATCGCCCGACCCCATGAAGGCGACGCGCGGAGGGCGATGTACCAGCGGTGTGCCGTGGGCGATCGATGCCAGCACGCCGAGCTGCGCGGGGCCGAGCGCCGTCCCGGCGGTCAGCACGCGGTCTCCCTTCCGGATGTCCTCTCCGCGGTGGCGGATGTTGCGCCCGGCGTCACGATCGTCGAGGATCGCCACGCGCCCGTCGGGGAGTACTTCAGTGTCTTCCTGTCGAATGACGCTGTCGGCGCCGACTGGAAGGGGCGCCCCGGTGAAGATCCGCGTCGCCTCCCCCGGCGTGAGCGCCCGCTGCGGGAATCGGCCTGCGGGCACCGTCTCGACGACCCGCAGCGTCATTCCACGGTCGCGCGTGGCCCCGGCAACGTCCGCCGCGCGCAGCGCGTACCCGTCCATCCCGGAATTGTCCCACGGCGGAAGGTCGATCGGACTGTCGACATCCTCGGCCAGGACCAGGTCGAGCGCCTCTCGCAGCCCGCGACGCTCCGGCGGCAGAGGTGTGCACGGCTCGAGCATGAGGCGCGCGGCTTCCGTCGGGGTCAGCATGTCGCGGAGTGAGAATCCTGGCAGATCATCGTCAGTAGCGACGGCGGCGCTGCTTTTCGAACACCACGTCGAGCCCGATGGCGAATACAAAGTTGTTGATGAAGGCACTGCCGTGAGGCGGAACCAGCACACCGCCGGAGCCGCTCGGGTCCGCGGTCCCCGTGACAATCGGGATTTGCGCCAGAACATCGCGCCCCTCGAGCCACAGCTGATAGCCCGTCCCCATGGAAACCGCGACACCTGCGCCGAACGTCAGCTGCAGCGCCGTGTTGGTGGGATTCGGGTCCGCGACTACGAGGACCGGGGAAAGGTGGTCACCGTTGGTGTACGCGCCGACCATTTCGATCGTGCTGTGGGTGCGGGTGATCACACCCGCGGCGGCGCGGAGGTAGGGATACGTGCCGCCGCCGGGAGTGAAACGTTCGACTACCCCGAACGATACGCTGACGGCGCTCATCTCGATTTTTTGCCGGTCCAATGTGGCGCACAGCTCTGGGTCGAGGTCGCCCGGGTACAACGGCTGGGTCTGGCGGAAGCCGCACCGGCTCTCGGTGCCCATCCCGAGGAAGGCGATCTCGCCCTGGAACCCCAGATGCGGCCCCGGAAAATAGGTGCCGGACACGCCGACGACGAAGCTGGGGTTGAATTCACGCTGCAGGTCGAGGGTGTCGTACATGCCGGGAGCGGCCACGACGACCGTATCGGGGTTGAGCGTGCTGGGCACGAGAACCGCGTACGGTTGGTGGTTGAGGGTCCACAGCGGCCGCCCGACGCGATACCCGGCCAACACCGTGAGATAGAGACGGGGCTCACTGGGCGTCTGCGCGGCAAGGAGGGACCCCCACGCCCAGACGAGCGTCAGGGAGGCGAGCACAGGCGCCGGGGCAGGGCGCATCACACCCCCAGCTCTTGGTGGTCCACCATCAGACAGCGGTCCATCACGCACGGGATGCCGGCGGCCTCCGCGCGGGCGCACGCCGCGGAATCCCGTACGCCCACTTGCAGCCAAACGAGCTTTGGCCTGATGGCAATCGCTTCGTCCACGAGCGGGCCGACGAACTCGCTGCGACGAAACACGTCGACCACATCGATGCGGCATGCCTGCGCCGCGGCGGACAAGCTCGGGTAACTCGGCTCGCCCAGGACGCTCTCGAGCATCGGATTCACGGGGATTATCCGGTATCCCACCGTGCGCAGGTAGAGGGCTACCTGGTGGCTCGGTCGCGCCGCATCCGGCGATAGCCCGACGACGGCGATCGTCTCCGTAGCTCGCAGCAGAGCGCGCAGCGCATCCGGCGTCACCCCTCGGCCCGGAGCGCGTGCGGCGGGTGCGCGTCCTCAGGGTTCGCCGAAGTATTCCGAGTAGAGATGGGCGTCCTCCTGGATCCGCACCGCGTGCATCACAACGCCGGGGGGCAGGCGCCCGGCGAGCCTGCCCCAGACATACACGGCCAGTGCTTCACCTGTGGCAAGCCACCCGCCGTCGCTGAATTGAGGCGCCGCCTCACCGATGTGCCGGCCGGCGAAGCGAGCCGTGATCTCCTCGGCCAGGAGGGCATCCAGCGCGACGAGGCTCATCACGCCGCCCGTCTCGGCCGCGAGGGGTCCCTTCACCGTCACGCGGCACTGATAGCGGTGCTCGTGATCGTCGGCCGCCTTCCCAAATTCGCGGGCGTTGCGCTCGCGCGACCAATCCCCGCGGCGAATGCGGTGCGCGGCGGTAAACTCAATGACTCTGGTAAGGTAGCTGATCGGCATCGCTGGGACTCGCGACCGGCGAGCGCCCTCGCAATCGCGGCGGCGCGTCGGACGCGTTCGCTAGAATGTCCACGACAGGCCGAGGTTGAACCATGGGTGGTCGGTCCACTCCTTTTCGTCCGCTCCGATGGCCAAGATACGGCTGCCGTCAGGCGCTGGCTGCTTATAGGCGAGCGGGTAGTGCACCTGCCAGAACTGCCAGCGGAAGTCGGTGCGCACCGCAAGCTGGCGTCCAAAGTACCAGCGGATGCCGAACTCTCCTCCGACGATGGCCTGGACGCCGAACTCGTACCCGCTGGAATCGACGGGCGGGTTGTTCGCGAAAATGGCACCAGCGGAACCACCAAGATATGGGGCCAGGCCGTGCCACGTTTTGGCGCCCGAGAGCATCACGTCCATTCCCCCTTCGACGATTCCGACATCGGTCTTGATCGGCCCCGATATCTGGCTTCCGGCATTCTTGGTGGGATCGGCCACGTAACGCGACAGCCGGCCGTACGTGCCCGCCAGGAAGAACGCCAGGTCCTTTCCCATGAGTACCTGAAAGCGAGCCCCCACCGTGGGGCCGTCCGACGGGCCGACGCCGACGACCCCGCGGTCGCCGATCAAGTAGCCACCGCTCAGGATCAGCGTTTGGCCGCGCTTGACGTCCCGGTACGGCGACTGGTCGGGAGGGTAGCCGACTTGGGCGGGCAGGCGGGTCGGCGGGTAGGCGATTAGCAGCGCTATCGCTCCCAGGATTGCACCAGCACACCGTACCAACCACCCGCCCGACCGCCTGACCGCCTGACCGCCCATCATTCATCCGCCTTTCGTAGGTCCCGCCCCGTCATCTCAGCAGGTGGTTCCAGCCCGAGCATCGCGAGCACCGTAGGCCCGACGTCGCGGAGCGAGCCGCCATGGCGCAGCGGGCCCACCCCATGGTCTCCGACGATCACGAACGGCACCGGGTTCGTCGTGTGCGCGGTATGCGGACCATCCGTCGTGGGGTCGATCATCAACTCGCAGTTGCCGTGATCGGCCGTGATGAGCAGCGTCACTCCGGCACGCTCCGCGCTCTCCACAACCCGCGTGAGACAGCGATCCACCGCCTCCACCGCTTTCACGGTCGCGCTTAGTACCCCGGAATGGCCAACCATGTCCCCATTGGCGTAGTTGCAAAGAATGAAGTCGTGCTGGCCGCCCTCGATGGCCGCACAGAGCACGTCGGTCAAGGCCGGAGCGCTCATCTCCGGCTGCAGATCGTACGTCGCCACCTTGGGCGATGGCACCAGCAGGCGCTCCTCGCCGGGATACGGAGTTTCGACGCCGCCGTTGAAGAAATACGTCACGTGCGCGTACTTCTCGGTCTCGGCTGTCCGGAACATAGTCTTGCCGCGCTCCGAGAGCACCTCTGCGACGATCCGAGACAGCACGATGGGCTCGAAGGCCGCCGGAAACGGGAATGTCTGGTCGTACTGCGTCATGGTCGCGAGGCGCACAATGGGCCGGTCCCGGACGTCGAACCCGTCGAACTGCTGGCCGCCGAGCGCCCACACGATCTGGCGCATGCGGTCGGCGCGGAAGTTCACGCAGAACACACCATCACCGGTCTGGATGCGCGGCGTGCCGTTGATCACCCGCGGCCTGACGAACTCATCGGTCTCACCCGCCTGGTACGCGCGGCGGATGGCGCTCACCGGATCCGCCGCGGGCTCGCCAACGCCGCGCACCATCGCGTCATAGGCGAGCTTGATCCGATCCCAGCGCTTGTCGCGATCCATCGCGTAGTAGCGCCCGATGACGGTTGCGACGACGCCTTTCCTCTGTTCCCCGTCCCCCGTCCCGAGCGCCTCGACGAGCTGCTCCATGAACCCGAGCGCCGACTGCGGGGGCGTGTCCCGCCCATCGAGCCACGCGTGGATTGCGACGGGCACGCCGAACGCGTTTCCGAGTCGAACCGCGGCCAGGAGATGCGTGTCGAGGGCGTGCACGCCCCCGTTTCCGATCAGGCCGAGCAGGTGCAGGGTCCCACCCGTCCGTTGGAGCGACCGGCAGAGGTCGACGAGCGGGGGCAACCGGAAGAACTCGCCCGTCGCGATGGCCTGCGTAATCCGCACCATGTCTTGCGGGACGACGCGGCCGGCCCCGAGGTTCAGATGTCCGACTTCGCTGTTGCCGATCTGGCCTTCCGGCAGCCCAACCGCCAGCCCTGAAGCGTGCAGCAGGGTTCGAGGAGCGCGCTCCCACAGACGGTGCCAGGTGGGCGTGTCGCCTAACTCGATGGCGTTGCCTTCGCGGCCAGGGCGGAAACCCCAGCCGTCGAGGACGATGAGGCCGACCGGGGTGCGTTGCCCACGCCGCTTCGCCATATTGGAGGGGATGCAATGTAGCCAAGTCCTTCACGCTCTTCCAGTTGTCGTTTTCCTCGCGCCGGTAATCGCTGCAGGCGATGTGCTGGGAGCACAGGAGCGCTTTCGGGTGACCAGCGAAAGCGAGTGGTTGTACCAGCAACCTGAGGGAAAGCGTCTAGCGCAAGTCGTCAAGGGCGCCGAGCTGGCGGGCGGCGAGGCGCGGGACGAGTGGCAGGCTGTCACGCTCGACGGGTGGATCTTCGCGGCTTCGGTGGGCGCGACGGCGCGGGCGGGAGCCGACCTGGCGGTCACGCGCGCACCCGAGGAGAACCTGCGCGATGCTCCCGGCGGAACGCTGATCGCCAGGCTGCCCGAGGGGTTCCTGCTTTCCAAAGTGGGCGAGGATCACCGCTGGGTTCACGTGCAGCGCATCGGGTGGATCAAGCGCGAGGCGCTCGAGGCCGTGGCGGCGGTGGTGAGCTCCCGGGCCGCCACTGGGCAGGCCGGACTTGCGGCCAACGAAGGACGCCCCGTCGCCGCCCCATCCGACTCGGGATCGGCGCCGGCCGAATCGTCCCACGTGCAGCCGGTGCACCGCACGACCCTGTACCGCGCGCCCGACGGCCCGGAGGCGGGCACACTCGGGCAGTCCACGACCCTGCGCGTGCTGTCGCGCTCCGGGGATTGGACGCGCGTGGAGATCGAGGGATGGGTGAAAACCAGCGACCTCGCGACGGAGGGACCGGGCGTCCTGGTTGGCATCACGGCCGCCGAGCTGCGAGCCGATCCTGAGCGGTACGTGGGGCAGTCCCTGCGTTGGACCCTGCAGTACATTGCCATCCAGCAGGCGGACGAGCTGCGCCCGGAGATCCCCGCCGGCGGCACGTACCTGCTCGCGCGCGGGCCCCTGCCCGAACGCGGCTTCGTGTACGTCGTCGTCCCGGAATCCAGGAAGTCGCTTGTGGCGTCCCTCACGCCGCTCAGCGTCATCCAGCTCACGGCGCGGGTGCGGGCGGGCCGCAGTCACTACCTCGGCAACCCGGTGGTCGATCTGCTGTCGCTCGAGGTGCAGTCGCAGCCGTGAACGACGTCCTGCGCGAGCGACTGCAGCGCCTGCTGGATGCGCTTCCGGACGACAAAGCGTACCAGGTGCTCGACTACATCGAATTCCTCGAATCGAAGTACGCGGCGCGACCGGCCGGCGCGCCGGCGTTCCAGAAGGTGGCCGAGGCGCTGGAAGACACGATGCGCGCGGGGCGCGTGCCGGTCTCGATTATCGCCCGGACCATGGACGCGGTGGCGAAGGCCGGGTCGCTGCTCGACCGCGTGGCGGCGGCCGGCAAGGCGGCCGTCGAGGAAGCCAAGCGCAAGCCGGCCGACCCGCCACCGGTTGAGGAACCGCCGCCTCCCGGATAACTTTCGCCATGGGAAGCCTCCGCCCCGACGTCGCTCTGACCTTCGACGACGTACTGCTCGTGCCGCGGCACTCGCGCGTGCACCCCCGCAGCGTGGACGTCCGTAGCCGCTTCACCCGCACGATCTCCCTCAACATCCCGCTCGTCTCCGCCGCGATGGACACGGTTACCGAGGCCGACATGGCTATCGCGATCGCGCGCGAGGGTGGAATCGGCGTGCTGCACAAGAACATGCCGATCGATCGTCAAGCGGCGGAAGTGGACCAGGTCAAGCGCAGCGAGTCGGGGATGATCCTCAACCCGATCACCCTCGGCCCCGACCGCCCGCTGCGTGAGGCGCAGCAGTTGATGGCCCGCTTCAAGATCTCCGGTGTCCCCATCGTGGATGGCGCCGGCAAGCTCATCGGGATCATCACGAATCGCGACCTGCAGTTCGAGCGTCAGCTCGATCGCCCGATCCGCGAGGCGATGACGAAGGACAACCTGGTCACGGCGCCGGTGGGCACCACGCTCGATGAAGCCGAGCGCATTCTCGGGCAACACCGCATCGAGAAGCTTCCCGTGGTGGACGGGCAGGGCCTGTTGAAGGGCCTCATCACGATCAAAGACATCTTCAAGCGCCGGCAGCATCCGCATGCGAACAAGGACCAGCACGGTCGGCTGCGCGTCGCCGCCGCCGTGGGTGGCAACAAGGAGGCGTTGGCGCGCGCCCGGGCGCTGCTCGATGCGGGGTGCGATGTGATCGTGGTGGACTCGGCGCACGGCCATTCCGACGGCGTGCTCGAGACGGTGGCGTGCCTGCGCGAGGCGTTCCCCGACGCCCAGCTCGTAGGGGGCAACGTCGCGACGGAGGAGGGGGCGCGGGCGCTGGTGGAGCGGGGCGTGGACGCGGTGAAGGTCGGCGTCGGGCCGGGCTCTATCTGCACCACGCGCGTTGTGACGGGCGTTGGGGTGCCGCAGATCACCGCGATCACGGCGGCGCTGGCCGGCGCCGGCGACGTCCCGGTGATCGCCGACGGCGGCATCAAGTACTCGGGTGACGTGGTGAAGGCGCTGGCCGCCGGCGCGTCGAGCGTGATGATGGGGTCGCTGCTCGCGGGAACCGAGGAGAGTCCGGGAGAGTCGTTCCTGCTCGAGGGTCGCCGCTTCAAAGTCATCCGCGGCATGGGCAGCCTGGGCGCGATGGAGGAGGGGTCCGCGGATCGCTACTTCCAGGAAGGGGAAGTGTCGCCGACGAAGCTCGTCCCCGAAGGAATCGAGGGACGCGTCCCGTACAAGGGGCCCGTTGCCGACGTGATCTTCCAGATGGTCGGGGGCCTGCGCAGCGGGATGGGATACTGCGGCGTGCGCGACATCGGGGCGCTCCGCACCGAAACGGCATTCATTCGCGTCACGTCGGCGGGGTTGCGCGAGTCCCACCCCCACGACGTCATCATTACGCGCGAGGCGCCGAACTACAGCATCTGAGCGCCCGCCGCCCGGCGGGCGTTCGCTTGACAGGTCACTGGCCTGGGCCTACTCTAGCGCCGCGTATCGATCCGAACCTCCCCTGTCGCCCGAGGATCTCATGGATCTGTTCCGGCGCAAGAGTGTCACCGACCTGCAGGCTGAGGCCCTCACCGACCACAGCTTGAAGCGGGCGTTGGGTGCCCTCAACCTGACGATGCTGGGCATCGGCGCCATCATCGGTACCGGCATCTTCGTCCTGACGGGGACAGTGGCGGC
>Ga0326726_10003071_pt1 | contig 15323 bp, 9 predicted proteins | sample MHFenrmetagenome_2_FD_207603 | JGI IMG/M metagenome (GOLD analysis project Ga0326726, IMG submission 207603) | Lab enriched peat soil microbial communities from Michigan Hollow, Ithaca, NY, United States - MHF15MN | ecosystem: Environmental > Terrestrial > Soil > Wetlands > Peat | place: USA...
GGCAGCGCCGCCTGGACCAAGGCGCTCGGCCTGGAGCTCGATCTCACCGGCGGCGGCATGGGATTGCGCATGAAGCGCTTCTCGATGCTGGTGGATAACGGCGTCGTGAAGCAGCTCAATGTTGAGGCACCCGGCAAGTACGAAGTGAGCGGCGCCGATACCATGCTCCGGCAAATCGGCTGAAATGAGGCTCGCCCACGCCGCGGCCGGCGCACTGCTGCTGCTCGCCTCCTTCGGCGTGCAGGCGCAGGCCGCCAAGCGCGTCGACTGCAGCCAGGCCGCCAACCCGGCGGCCTGTGAGGAGCGCGAGCGCGTGCGCAAGGAGCGCGCCGACCGGCTGCGCGACATGCACCGCAGGGCCGCCGAAGTCTGCAAGACCCGCCCGGCCCAGGAGCAGCGCGAATGCATGCAGACCGAGATGTGCCGCGAAGCCAAGGATCCGGCGCGCTGCGAGGAAAACGCCCGCAAGAACGCCGAGCGCCGCGACAAGGTGCTCGAGGCCTGCACGGGCAAGCAGGGCAAGGTCCTGCAGCAGTGCATGCGCGAGGAATACAAGAAGCTGCCGCACGAAAAATAGCCGCGCCCGGCGCCGCGCTTGAACCTTCGCGCGCGGCGCTGCTCCAAAGGCGGTACCCTCGCCGCCCGAGCCGATGAAAAAGCTGATCGCCTGCCTGCTGCTCGCCCTCGCCCTGCCCGCGCTCGCCCAGGAAGCGCCGCGCAAGGTCACCGAAGTCGAGGGCGTCGCCGAGTACCGCCTGGATAACGGCCTGCGCGTGCTGCTGGCGCCGGATGCGAGCGCCGACACCGTCACGGTGCACATCACCTACCTCGTCGGCTCGCGCCACGAGGGCTACGGCGAGAAGGGCATGGCGCACCTGCTCGAGCACCTGCTGTTCAAGGGCTCGACGCTGCACCCCGACGTGAAGCAGGAGTTCACGCGCCGCGGCGCGCGCTGGAATGGCACGACCTCGTACGACCGCACCAACTACTTCGAGACGCTGCCCGCCGCCGAGGAGAACCTCGACTGGGCGCTCGGCATGGAAGCCGACCGCATGGTGAACTCGTTCGTGCGCAAGGCAGACCTCGACAGCGAGATGAGCGTGGTGCGCAACGAGTTCGAGATGGGCGAGAACAGCGCCGGCGGCGTGCTGTTCCAGCGCATGCAGCGACTTGCCTTCGCGTGGCACAACTACGGCAATTCCACCATCGGCGCGCGCTCCGACATCGAGTCGGTGCCGATCGAGCGCCTGCAGGGCTTCTACCGCACCTGGTACCAGCCGGACAACGCGCTGCTGATCGTCGGTGGCCGCTTCGACGCGCCGCACGCGCTTGCGCTCGTCGCCCGCCACTTCGCGCCGATCCCGCGCCCCCCGCGCGCACTGCCGGCGCTCTACACCGCCGAGCCCGTGCAGGACGGCGAGCGCACGGTGACGCTGCGCCGCGTCGGCGACACGCCACTGGTCGCCGCGATGTACCGCGTGCCGGCGGGCGCGCACCCGGACTACCCCGCGGTGGACGTGCTGGTCGAGGCGCTGCGCGTCGCGCCGCAAGGACGCCTGCACAAGGCGCTGGTGCAAAAGGGTCTCGCCAGCCAGACCTGGGGCGGCGAGCGCGCGCTGCACGACCCTGGCGTCATGTACTTCGGCGCCGTCTTGCCCAAGGGCGCCTCGCCCCAAGCCGCGCGCGCGGCCCTGCTCGCGGTGCTGGACGGCGTGCGCAAGACGCCCCTGCGCGCCGACGAGATCGAGCGCGCGCGCACATCGCTGCTCAACGAGGTGGAAAAAGCGCAGCTCGACGGGCGCGTCCTGGTCAGCATGCTGTCCGAATTCGAGGCAGTGGGCGACTGGCGGCTGTTCTTCCTGTACCGCGATCGCCTGCGCGCAGTGACCGTGGCCGACGTGCAGCGCGTGGCCGACACGTATTTGCGCTCCGCGAACCGCGTGGTCGGCACGTTCCTGCCGACGCCGAACCCGCAGCGCGCGGAAATTCCGGCGACGCCCGACCTGGAAGCCGCGCTCGCGGGCTACAAGGGCAGCCACGCGCTCGCCGCCGGCGAGGCCTTCGCTGCGACGCCGCAGAACATCGAGGCGCGAGTGCAGCGGCGCGTGCTCGCCAATGGCATCCGCACCGCGCTGCTCGCCAAGCGCACGCGCGGCGCCAAGGTGGTGGTGCAGCTCAGCGTGCATTGGGGCGACGAACGCAGCAAGGCGGGCCGTAACACGGCCTGCGCGCTGGCGGGCGGCATGCTCCTGCGCGGCACCGAGCTGCACACGCGTGCCGAACTGCGCGATGCGTTCGACCGCCTCAAGGCGACAGTCTCGGTCAATGTCGATGGCGCGAGCATCGAGACGCAGCGCGAGAATCTCGACGAGGCGCTGCGCCTGGTCGCCGAGGTGCTGCGCCGGCCGTCGTTCCCCGCCACCGAGTTCGAGGAGCTCAAGCGCGCCTCGCTCACTGGCGCGGAAACGCAGCGCAGCGACCCCGCCGCGATCGCAGCCGAGCAACTGCAGCGGCACCTGACTCCTTATCCGAAGGGGCACTGGCTGTACGTGCCGTCGCTGGAGGAGCGCATCGCGGCGCTGAAGGCGACGGCGCTGGCGGACGCGAAGGCGTGCCATGCGCAGCTCGGTGCCACCGGCGCCGACTTCGTCGCCGTGGGAGATTTCGACCCGGCGGCCCTCTCCGCCCTGGTCGAGAAGCTGTTCGGCGACTGGCGCAATCCGACGGCGTACGCGCGCATCCCGGCGCGGTATTTCGAGCGCCCGGCGCTCGAGCGCGAGGTGCGCACCCCGGACAAGGCCAACGCCGTGCTGCGCGCCGGCCTGAGCCTGAAGATGCGCGACGACAATCCCGACTTTCCCGCCCTAGTGCTCGCCAACCAGCTGATCGGCGGCGCCTCGAATGCGCGCCTGCCCGCGCGCATCCGCGAGAAGGAAGGCCTCTCCTACAGCACCTACAGCTGGTTCAGCGCCAGCCAACTCGACGAAGCGGCAAGCTTCAACATCTCGGCGATCTTCGCGCCGCAGAACAAGGCGCGCGTGGAAACAGCAATGCGCGAGGAGCTGTCACGCGCAATCGCCGAAGGCTTCACCGCCGAGGAAGTGGAATCCGCCAAACGCGGCCTGCTGGAAGCGCGGCGCCTGGCACGCACGCAGGACGGTGCCCTCGCCGCACGCCTGGATACGTACCTGTTCGTCGACCGCACGTTTGCCTGGGATGTGGACTTCGAGCGCCGTATCGCCGCGCTCACTCCTCAGGAAGTGCAGGACGCGCTCAAGCGCAACATCGATCCGGCGAAGCTCGCCGTCAGCAAGGCCGGCGACTTCAAGTAGCCCGGCGAGGCGCACCGGGCGGCGGCGCGCCTCAGAGAAAGGTCACCGTCCCCACCGTTGAAGAAGCGTGCAAGCCCCCTAATGTTGTGGTGAACGGCGGCCCTTTGACAGGCCTTGGGTGGGCGCGGCGTTCATGGCCTGTCCGTTCCACCTATTGTCGGGCTGCTGATACATACGGGCGCCAGAACTTAACAGCCTCTCGTCCAAGACTGACCGTGTCTATTGCTTCCACTCCCATTTCCTTTGCTTCGTGCGGCGAAAGGCGGGCATCAAGAGATTCCTCAAAGTAGCCCGGGTCAATATAGTCGGCCTCGACATAGCCGGACCCTGCAGCGTTCTTCGCAGACTTGTGTCTTGAATCGTCCAAGAGAAAGTGCTTCGCGCCGTTAGCTAGGTGAGAGACGATTCGAAGTAGGCAGGTCTTCTTCACGAGATCACGTCGGCCGAGCCAATCCGGCAAATGCTCCACGGTTACAAGGAAATTGAACGCGTGCCGAGCATCACCAGGTGACGCTTCCATGGCCTCTAGATCATCTTCAATCTTGCGGAATAGATCGGCCGTCGTCCGCAATTCGAAGAAGTCGATATGCGTCGCCATTCGGATAGCAGCTATAGTCGGCGTTGAGCGGCCGCAGTGAGCGCATGCGAGCCAGGGGTCCGCCCAAACGTGACGTTGGACGACACAACGACGTTCACGCTAGCGGTTTCCCAGACCAGACCGCCTCACGTACCCACGGGGTCACTGACCGCCACATTCGACCAAAAATTCCTCGGGGTCGCGATGCCGAGAAGGTCCGACTCACGCGCGTTCCCCACCGAACGATTACGCAGTCGTGCACAAGTTGCGTGATGAAATCGAGAGCCTGGCAGGCAATCTGGCCAACGCGCTCGGTCACGTCGCCCGTGTGGGCCATGAAATGCTCGTGATGTGGCCCAAAGTAGACAGTGATTTCATCCCAGTCGAAGGACACCGTAAGGCGACCCAGCACTGGCGACACCTCGGGATACTCCAACTCGAATTCGGATAGATCACGCCAAGTGACCCCTGGCATGAGCGCGGAAGAATCTCGAAGAAAAGCCACTCTGAACTCTGCCGCGTACCCGCGAGGCCTCTCCGCAGTCACCTCGGCTCGTCCAACGTGCGTTGGTAACTCGTTAGTGGACAGATGCCGGTCTGCAAACGGCCTAAACATAATGGCCACTGTCATCCCCCCTAGTAGCTCACTACGTTACGCCCCGTGAGGACTGCCATCAAATCTGAGAGGGCGCCCAGTGATCTCGGAAAGCGATGGTTGCCAAACATCGGAGCGGCGAAAGCCCGGCGGCGGCGTGAGGGGACCGCATCGTGCCGCGCCGAGCCGGGTCGCGGGCGGAGGGAGCACGGCGAGGATTGTCTGAGCCCTGAGCGGCGGTTGCGAGGGGCGAGTTCCGCAGCCGTCCGACGCTCGCGGCAGTGAGGCGAGGAATCTTCGCGGCACTGGGGAGCGCGCCGCCGCCGGGCTTACGCCGCTTCGCCGAAGAACTGCTGCGAGCGGCTAGCGCTTCTTCAGCAGGTCGCGGATTTCTTCCAGCAGCACTTCCTGCTTCGGCGGTGCGGGAGGCGCGGCGGGCTCTTCCTTGCGCAGGCGGTTGATGAGCTTGACCGCGACAAAGATCGCCCAGGCGATGATCAGGAAGTCGAGGCAGGTCTGCAGGAACTTGCCGTACTTGAGCGTCGCCGAGCCGACGGTGATCGCCAGTCCCGAGAAGTTGATGCCGCCGATCAGCGTGCCAAGGATCGGCATGATCACGTCTTCCACCAGCGAGGCGACGATCTTGCCGAAGGCTGCGCCGATGATCACGCCGACGGCGAGGTCGACGACGTTGCCCTTCATGGCGAAGCTCTTGAACTCCTGCAGCATGCTCATGCGCGTCTCCCTGGTTGTCAGTCGATCGGAAGGTACTGCACGTCCAGAATCTCGAGCTGCTCGGCGCCTGCGGGCGTGCGCAGCGTCACCGTATCGCCATTGCGCGCCTTGAGCAGCGCGCGCGCCACCGGTGAGTGCCAGGAGACGCGACCGCGCCCCGGATCCACCTCGTCGGAACCGACGATGGTGAGCGTGCGCTCGGTGCCGGCGCTGGAGCGAATCGTGACGCTGGCGCCGAAGAACACCTGCTCGGTGTCGCGCCCGGCGCTCGCCACCACCTCGGCGTTCTCCAGCCGCTTGATGAGAAAGCGCACGCGCCGATCGATCTCGCGCAAGCGCTTCTTGCCGTAGATGTAGTCGCCGTTCTCCGAGCGGTCGCCGTTGGCGGCCGCCCACGACACCGTGCGCACCACCTCCGGGCGCTCGACTTCGACGAGCTGCTTGAGCTCCGCCTTGAGGCGCGCGTAGCCCGCGGGCGAAATGTAGTTCTTCGCCCCCGCCGGCTCCTCGTGGGCCGCGAGCGGCAGCTCCTCCTCGAGCTCGGATTCCTTGACAAAGGCCTTCGACATGGATGCGTGATTCTACCCGCGACGCAACTTGCAAGGCCGCAGGGCCTCGCCGAGAATCCCGCCTCCGGCGCACCGCGCCCCCGGGAGACCTGCGTGGCAGTGATCGAGCGAACCATCCACAGGGACGACCTGCTCACCAGGATCCGCATCCGGGAGATTCTGCTGTTCGGCCTGATCGCGCTCACCGCGGTGTTCGCCAACCTGCCGGAAGACACCATCAAGGAACTCGGCATCAACCCCGACTACCTCGTCGCCGCGCTGGGCTGCGCCGTGGTGATCGGGCTGTTCCTGTACCTGAGGTTCTTCTTCTTCCTCTCCGTCGTGCTGCTGATCCTCGGCGCCAACATGCCGGAGCAGATCGCCGAGCGGCTCAACATCTCCAAGATCCCGCTGCTCCTCGCGCTGGTGGCGCTGGTCGGCATTTCGCTGGTCAATTACGTGGTGAAGCTGATGCCGACCGGGCTGGAGCCGCGGCCCAAGGAAAAGAGCACCGAGGGCGTGCGCGCCATGTTCTACGCCATCGAGAAGAACAACCTGCCCTACGCGCAGAAGGTGCTGTCGATGAACTTCGACGCCAACCTGCGCCACGAGAACGGCTACACGCCGCTCGCCTACGCGGCGATGAAGGGCAATCCGCAGATGGTGGAGATGTTCCTGGCGCAAGGCGCAGACCCGAGCATGCCCACCCGGGAGGGCGACACGCCGGCGGAGCTCGCGCTGCGCATGGGGCACACGGAGGTCGCGGACATGCTCAAGCGCGCACGCCAGGACCTCGACGCGCGCGCCGCGCGACCGGCTACGCAGACGCAGGGCTAGGCGTCCCGGAGGCGGTGCGCGACCGCGCGGCAAGCCCCAGTTCTCATGGCGAACCGGCGGCTTGCGGGCGGCGCGCTTCGGGGTGAGAATGCTGTATATATATGCAGTCTGATGCATCCTCTGCCGACATGAGCGAAGAGGCGGTCGCCGCGGTCGCCGCGCCGCAGGCCATCTGCCGCGACGCCCTGCTGGAGAAGTACGCCAAGGGCACCGAATCCACCGTCGAGGAGGTGCGCCGCCGCGTGGCGCGCGCCCTCGCCCAGGCCGAGCCGGAGGCGAAGCGCGCCCTGTGGGAACGGCGCTTCCTCGGGGCATTGCAGGAGGGCTTCATCCCCGCCGGCCGCATCAATTCCGCCGCCGGCGTTCAGCTGCAGGCGACGCTCATCAACTGCTTCGTGCAGCCGGTGGGCGACTCGATCTCCGAAGTCGTGGACGGCAAGCCGGGCATCTACACGGCGCTGCTGGAGGCGGCCGAGACCATGCGCCGCGGCGGCGGCGTGGGCTATGACTTCTCCGCCATCCGGCCCAAGGGCGCCGAGGTGCGCGGCACGCAATCGCGCGCGAGCGGCCCGGTGTCCTACATGCGCGTGTTCGACCGCTCCTGCGAGACCGTGGAGTCGGCCGGCGCGCGGCGCGGCGCGCAAATGGGCGTGCTGCGCTGCGACCACCCCGACATCGAGGAGTTCATCCACGCCAAGGACCGCGGCGACCTGTCGAATTTCAACCTGTCGGTCGGCGTCACCGACGCCTTCATGCAGGCCGTGGCAGCGGACGCGGAAGTGGAGCTGGTGCACAAGGCGAAGCCCTGGCCCGCGCCCGAGGTCTACCAGCGGCCCGACAGCCTGTGGGTGTATCGCAAGATCGCGGCGCGCGCGCTTTGGGACCAGATCATGCGCTCGACCTACGACCACGCCGAGCCGGGGATCCTGTTCCTCGACCGCATGAACCGCGACAATAACCTCGGCTATTGCGAGACGATCGAGGCCACCAACCCTTGCGTGACTAGCGACACCTGGGTGATGACCCGCGAAGGACCCCGCCAGGTCGCGGAACTGACCGGCAAGCCATTTGAGGCGATCGTCTCCGGCAAGTGCTACGCCACCGAATCGGCAGGATTCTTCGCGACCGGCACGAAGCCCGTCCTGCGCCTGCGTACCCGCGAGGGCTATCAGGTGAGGCTCACCGCCGACCATCCCGTCCTGCGCGTTTGGCGCTCGACGCGGTACACGCGGGAGACGGAATGGGCGAAAGCCGGCGAGCTCCAGCCCGGCGATGTGATCGTACTGCACGACCATCGCGCGCTTGCAGGCTGGGTTGGCTCTCACAGCGAGGCGGAAGGCTACTTGATGGGCCTGCTGCTCGGCGACGGCCATCTCAAGGAAGACAAGGCGGTCCTCGGCGTGTGGGACCCGCATCTCCAGCGCGAGGCAAACGGTGGGCTGCGCTTTTCACCAGGGGTGCAGGGCATCATGCAGGCCGCTCTCGCTGCCGCGGAAACGCTGCCGCACCGATCGGATTTCCGCGGCTGGCAGGCAGAGGTGGCGGGCCAGGACGGCCATTTCCGCCTCGCGCTCGCGTCGCTGCGCGATCTCGCACTCGAGCTCGGCATGCGCCCCGGCGAGAAGGAGATCACGCCTGCGCTCGAGCGCGGGTCCTCCGCCTTCTATCGCGGGTTCCTGCGCGGCCTCTTCGATGCCGACGGCTCGGTGCAGGGCGACCAGCGCAAAGGCGTTTCGGTCAGGCTCACGCAGGCGAGCGAGCGAACGCTCGAGGCCGTCCAGCGCATGCTGGCGCGTCTTGGCATCGCCTCGACCCTCTACCGTGATCGGCATCCGGCCGGGCAGCGAGAAATGCCCGACGGCAAGGGAGGCCGGCGCGCCTACGACTGCGCAGCAATCCACGAGCTCGTCATCAGCGGCAGCAACCTCGCGCGCCTCGCCGAGCGCGTCGGTTTCGCGGACGCGGAGAAGGCGGCGCGCCTCGAGAAGCTGCTCGGCGACTACAAGCGCGCGCTGAACACGGAAACCTTCACGGCGACAGTGGAAAGCGTGGACGCCGACGGTGTGGAGCCGGTATTCGACGTCACCGTCGCCGGCGTGCATGCATTCGACGCCAACGGCCTCTACGTCCACAACTGCGCGGAGCAGCCGCTGCCGCCCTACGGCTGCTGCTGCCTGGGCTCGATCGACCTCACGCGCTTCGTGCGCGAGGCCTACGCCGAGGGCGCATCGTTCGATTTCCAGGCCTTCGCCAAGGTGGTGGGCATCGCCGTGCGCATGCTGGACAACGTGCTCGAGGTCACCGCGTGGCCGCTGGAAGCGCAGCGGCGCGAGGCGATGGCCAAGCGCCGCGTCGGTCTGGGCTTCACGGGCCTGGGCGACGCGCTCATCATGCTGCGGCTGCGCTACGATACGCAGGCCGCGCGCGACATGGCCGCGCGCATCTCGGAAGCCATGCGGGACGCTGCGTACCGCGCCTCCGCCGAGCTCGCACAGGAGAAGGGCGCGTTCCCGCTGTTCAACGCGGACCTCTACCTGTCCGGCACGAGCTTCGCTGCGCGCCTGCCCGAGGAGATCAAGTCGCTGGTGCGCCGGCACGGCCTGCGCAACAGCCACCTGCTGTCCATCGCGCCGACCGGCACCATCAGCCTCGCCTTCGCCGACAACGCCTCCAACGGCATCGAGCCGCCGTTCTCCTGGACCTACACGCGCAAGAAGCGCATGCCGGACGGCACGCTGCAGGAGTTCGAGGTGGAGGACCACGCCTGGCGCCGCTACAAGGCCTCGGGCGGCGACATGGAGCGGCTGCCGCCCTATTTCGTCACCGCGCTGGAGCTCACGGCAGCGGCGCATGAGCAGATGGTAGCGGCTGTCGCGCCGTACATCGACTCGAGCATTTCCAAGACGGTCAACGTAGCGGAGGACTACCCCTACGGCGACTTCAAGGACCTCTACTTCGTCGCCTGGAAGTCGGGCCTGAAGGGCCTCGCCACCTATCGCCCGAACAAGGTGATCGGCTCGGTGTTGTCCGTGGACCGCCCGCAGGATTTCACCGAGGACGACGTCAACCGCCGCATCCGCATCAAGTCGCTGCCCGAGCCGGTGCTCGCCAGCCTGCGCTGGCCGGGGCGCCCGGAGTTCGTCGCGGGCAACCTCGCCTGGACCTACATGATCGAGCACCCGCAGCACCACTTCGCAGTGTTCGTCGGCGAGGCCGAGAACGGCACGCCGCACGCTTTCGAGGTGTGGGTGAACGGCAGCGAGCAGCCGCGCGGCCTGGGCGCGGTGGCGAAGTCGCTGTCGATGGACATGCGCGCCAACGACGCGGGCTGGCTGCGCCTCAAGCTCGACACGCTCGCCAAGACCGCGGGCGATGACGCCTTCGACATGGCGTTCCCGCCGCACGGCGAGAAGCGCCACATGCCCTCGGTGGTCTCCGCGTTCGCGCAGCTGGTGCGCTGGCGCGTCGAGCAGCTGGGTGGCCTCGACGCCGAGCGCCAGGCCGACGCCTTCGCCGCGAGCGTCACACCGGTGCTGGATGCCATGTTCAGCCTGAAGGAGCCCAAGACCGGCGCCGACGGCACCATGTCCTGGTCGGTGGACGTGCACAATCCGCGCGCCGGCGATGACTTCGTGCTGGGCCTGAAGGAGATCGCCCTGCCGGACGGCACCACGCGCCCCTACTCGATGTGGCTTTCGGGCGAGTACCCGCGCGCGCTCGACGGCCTGTGCAAGCTGCTTTCGCTCGACATGCGCGTGGTCGATCCGGCGTGGATCGGCATGAAACTGAAGAAGCTCCTGGACTTCCCCGAGCCGCTCGGCGACTTCCTCGCCTTCGTCCCGGGCTCGAAGAAGCAGCGCACCTGGCCCTCCACCATCTCCTACGTGGCGGCGCTGGTGCTGCACCGCTACGCGCGCCTGGGGCTCCTCGACGAGGACGGCGTGCCGCTGCAGAAGATGGGCATCCTCGCCACGCCGGCGCAGGGGCGCGTGCCCGTGATGCAGGGCGCCAAATGCCCGGAGTGCGGCAGCCACACCCTAATTCGCAAGGACGGCTGCGACTGGTGCAGCAGCTGCGGCTACACCGGGCTCTGCGGATAGAACCGCGACGCGCTTGGGGCATTGGCCCCCGTGCGGAGCCTGGCGTCGGCGCCTTCCCCAGCGACGCGAATACCCCTCGCCGTCAGTCCTCGGGCGTCGAAGGCCTGCGGAACTCGCCCTTCCTGCATCTACGGGCTCAGGCAGTCCTCGGCCTGCTCCCTCCGCCCTCGATCCGTCTCGGCGCATCGCGATGGGGACCCCTTGCGCCGCCGCCGGGCTCCGCGCCGCCGCCTGCGAACTATCGCAGCTGCCGCATCACCATTCGGCTCGCTACGCCTTGATCCGAAAGGTCATTGACAGCAGCCCAAAGTGAACACGCCTAGGATAGGCCGCAATTCTTCCAAGTATTAGAAGTCAGGCTGCGCGAATGACGCATGTATTGAAGGCATACGCCCGCGAAGTGAGAACGGAGCTCGATGAACTCCTTGGGGTCAATGTTGTGCTTCGCGAGGACATACAAAGCCTGCTCGACGCGTATCCCGACAATTGGGGCCATGGTATTTTGCAGCGCGCACTTGTTCGCGCATGCTGGGCTCACGTCGACGCGGTGGTATTTGGCCTTAAACGCATCACACTCCGTGCTGCAGAGCTTGGCTCGGAGCCAATGAGCGCGGATGAGCACAAATTCCTTCTTGAGCGCTCCTTCGTGGTTGATTCGAGCGGTGGCGCAAGGAAAAAGACCGAATACGCGGAAACGAAGGACAACGTAAAACGAGTGCTCAAGCTTGCGTGCACCAAGTTCAACCTAGGATGGGCACCCGACTTTAGCGGAAAGGAATGGTTGGAGTTCGGCCAATCTCTGGAGCTACGGCACCGCGTTACACATCCCAAATCGCGCGCTGATCTGGATATTGCGCCAGAAGAGATCGAGCTTCACCGACGTTCGTTCCTTTGGTTCTCAGGGCTCTTCAATACGCTTCTCGAAAAGCTAAACGAGAAGCATGGGCCGTCACAGGTCAACGCGACCGCCTAACAACGCGGTGGTGTGCGACGCTATCGTTTCGGCGCTTCGCGCCTCCGCGCGCGCGCCTCACCGCGAAAGTTGAGCACCCGCAGTGCACGGAGGTGCGGCTCGTCAACCACATTGCCGCGGCGATGCGCGACGCCGAAAGCGCGAAGCGGTTCTGTAGTCCGCGATGTCGACATTTGACGCTCGGGGTTTGAGCGCGATAGCTTGCCTGCGCCTGGGGAGAGCCGGCAGCGCGTGCAGCGCGCAGGCAACGGCGAGGAGCCCGGCGGCGGCGCAAGGGGTCCCCATTGAGGCGCGCCGAGCCGGGCCGCGGGCGGAGGGAAGGAGGCCGAGGACTGACAGAGCCCGTTCATGCAGCAAGGGCGAGTTCCGCAGGCCCCCGACGCAGGCGGCTCGGAGGCGAGGGACTTTCGCGTCGCTGGGGAAGGCGCCGCCGCCGGGCTGCGAGCCGGTGCCTACGACCGCCTATTTGTCGGGGAACGCCACTAGCCAGAGCAGGCCGGCGACTGTCTTGGCATCCGTGATGCGGCCGTCGCGCACCATCTCCCGCGCCTCGGCGAGCGGCAGGGTGATCACTTCCAGGAACTCGCCCGGCTCGAGCTTCTGCTCGCGCAGCTCGAGGCCCTTCGCCAGCCACAGCTCGATGCCCTCGTCGCTGTAGGCGATGGCGTTGTGGATGACGCCGAGTCGCCGCCAGACGCCGGCCACGTACCCCGTCTCCTCCAGCAGCTCGCGCTTCGCGGTATCGAGGTGCGATTCCCCCTGGTCGAGCTTGCCCGCAGGGATCTCGATGAAGTCGCGCCGGTGCGGATAGCGGTACTGGCGCTCGAGCAGCACGCAGCCGTCGTCGAACAGCGCGACGATGGCCACCGCGCCGGGGTGCCGGATGTACTCGCGCACCGCCTCCTTGCCGTCGGGCAGGCGCACGCGATCGCGGTGCACTTTGAGCAGCCGACCGGAGTAGACCTCCTCCCCGGCAACAAAATGCTCCGTCAGGTCCTGGCGTGGCACCGCGCTAGAGCGACTTGATGGCGATGAAGCACCACTGCATCAACGGCTGCGGCAGGATGCCGAGCGCCAGCAGCGCCAGCGCGTTGACCGACAGCAGCCCGCGCGCCGGGCCCGGCCCATCGGCCACGGGGCCGGCAGGCGCGTCGCCCGCCGCCGCCTGCGCTGGCTCGTCGAAATACATCAGCTTGACGACGCGCAGGTAGTAGAAGGCGCCGATCAGCGAGAAGATCACCGCGACCACGGCCAGCCAGATCTGCCCCGCCTGCACGGCCGACGACAGCACGGAGAGCTTGGCGTAGAAGCCCGCGGTCGGCGGCACGCCGGCGAGCGAGAACATCACCACCAGCATGAGGAACGCGGCCCAGGGGTCGCGCCGGTTGAGGCCCTTCATGTCCTCCAGCCGCTCGCACTCGAAGCCCGCGCGCGACAGATGCAACAGCATGCCGAAGGCGCCGAGCGACATCAGCACGTAAATCATGGTGTAGAACATCGCCGCGCTGTAGGCGTCGGCGGCGTTCAGCCAGTTGCCGCCGACCACGCCGGAGAGCAGGCCGAGCAGCATGAAGCCCATGTGCGCGATGGTCGAATAGGCCAGCATGCGCTTCAGGTTCGACTGCGCGATCGCCGCGAGATTGCCGATCGCCATCGACAGCACCGCCATGATCGCCAGCATCTGCTGCCAGTCCGCGGCGAGACCCAGCATGCCGTTGACCAGCAGGCGCATCGCCATGGCGAAGGCGGCGAGCTTGGGCGCGGTGCCGAGCACCAGCGTGACCGCGGTGGAGGCGCCCTGGTACACGTCGGGAATCCACATGTGGAACGGCACAACGCCCAGCTTGAAGGCGAGGCCCGCCACCACGAATACCAGCCCGAACACCAGCAGCGTGCGCGCGCTGCTCGAGGTCGCGGTCATATTCTCGATCTGCCGCGCCACCTCGTGGATGGTGAGCGTACCGGTGGCGCCGTAGATCATGGACATGCCGTACAGCAGCAGGCCGGAGGCGAGCGCGCCGAGGACGAAGTACTTCATCGCCGCCTCCACCGACGCCGTCGAGTCGCGGTTGAGCGCGACCATCGCGTACAGACAGAGCGACAGCAGCTCGAGGCCCAGGTACACGCTGAGGAAGCTGTTGGCGCTGATCATAATCATCATGCCGAGCAGCGCGAACAGCAGCAGCGTGAGCAACTCGCCGCGCAGCAGGCCCCGGTCCTGCAGGTACTGCCGCGAGTAGGCGAGCGCCGCCGCGACGGCGACGTAGGCCGCGAGCTTGAGCATGTGGCCCATCACGTCGGCGGCGAACAGGTCGTTGAATGCGTAGGCCAGCTTGCCGGCGGTGCCTGCCCAGACGGACAGCGTCGCCAGCGCGCAGGCCAGCAGGATGAGCTGGGCGAGCCAGTAGCTGGCGCGGCGCCGCTCGTCGTTGACGAACAGGTCCACGATCATCAGCGTGCACGCGCCGGCCAGCAGGACGATCTCGGGCAGCGCGACCATGAAGTTTTGGAACATGTCAGAACTTGGGCTGCGCGACGTGCCGCAGCAGCTCGTCGACGGAAGCGTGCATCACCTCGGTGAGCGGCTGCGGGTACACGCCCATGGCGAGGACCGCGATGGCGAGCAGGCCGAGCGTCACCTTCTCGCGCGGGTTGAGGTCGGCGAGCGCCGCCACGTGCTCGTTGGCCACCGCGCCGAAGATCACGCGCTTGTACATCCACAGCGTGTAGGCGGCGCCGAAGATCAGCGTGCTGGCGGCGGCGAAGGCGAGCCAGAAATTCTTCTGCATCGCGCCCATGATCACCATGAACTCGCCGACGAAGCCGCTGGTGGCGGGCAGGCCGCAGTTGGCCATGGCGAACAGCATCAGCAGCGCGGCGAACTTGGGCATGGTGTTCACCACGCCGCCGTAGTCCGCGATCATGCGGCTGTGCATGCGGTCGTAGAGCACCCCGACGCACAGGAACAGCGCCGCCGAGACGAAGCCGTGCGAGATCATCTGCACCAGCGCCCCCTCCACGCCCCAGGAATTGAAAACGAAGAAGCCCAGCGTCACGAAGCCCATGTGCGAAATGGAGGAATAGGCGATGAGCTTCTTCATGTCGGTCTGCACCAGCGCCACCAGGCCGATGTAGACCACCGCCACCAGCGACAGCGCGATCATCAGCCAGGCGAGGCTGCGCGAGGCGTCGGGCAGGATCGGCAGCGTGAAGCGGATGAAGCCGTAGGCGCCCAGCTTCAGCATGATCGCCGCCAGCACCACCGAGCCGCCGGTGGGCGCCTCGACGTGCGCATCGGGCAGCCAAGTGTGCACCGGCCACATCGGCACCTTCACCGCGAAGGCGAGCAACATGCCGAAGAACAGCCACTTCTGCGCCCCGAGCGCGAGCGGCAGCTTGTGCCAGTCGAGGATGGCGAAGCTGCCCGATTTGCCGTACAGGTAGAGCAGCGCCACCAGCATCAGCAGCGACCCCAGCAGCGTGTAGAGGAAGAACTTGACCGCGGCGTACACCCGGTTCGGCCCGCCCCAGACGCCGATGATGATGAACATCGGGATCAGGGTAGCCTCGAAGAACACGTAGAACAGCACCCCGTCCAGCGCTGCGAACACGCCGTTCATGAAGCC
>Ga0326726_10003072_pt1 | contig 15323 bp, 16 predicted proteins | sample MHFenrmetagenome_2_FD_207603 | JGI IMG/M metagenome (GOLD analysis project Ga0326726, IMG submission 207603) | Lab enriched peat soil microbial communities from Michigan Hollow, Ithaca, NY, United States - MHF15MN | ecosystem: Environmental > Terrestrial > Soil > Wetlands > Peat | place: USA...
TCGGACCTCGGCCCGAGCCCGGCCGCGAGAAATAGCCTAGAGCAGGAGCCGTGAGCCAGCGATGTGCCTCTAAGCCGCCGTCAGCATTTTCTCATGGCTCTTGCTCACAGCTATTTCTCGAGGCCGGGCTCGCTTCCGCGTCCGCGATGCGCAAAAGAGAGAACCCATCGAACGTCAGGGCTTTCGCGCCTTTACGGCTTGACCATTTTTGGGGGCGCATCCGCGAACGTGTAGCCGTACCCGGTCTTCGGGCACTTCACCGCCGAATTCGTCGGGCTGAACATGCCGTTCGGGTTGTCCTTCCAGAGCCAGACGTGCAGATCCCAGTGGTGCAGCTCGGCCGGCATGACCGGAGCGTGTCCTTCCATCGGCCCCATGAGCTGGTGGCCGAGAATGCTCGGCGGCGTCTTCGCAATCTCGGTGGGTACGAACCATTCGGCGCCCGTGAGCACGAGCTTGTCGCCCACCGGCTCGTAGAGTAGCACCTGCGGTTTGGTCGAGTCGAGCTTCGGGCTCACGTAGGACATGTTGATGAAATGCACGCCCATGGCGCCGGGCTTGTACTCCATGCTGCCGTGCTCGGTCCCGCCCGCCGGGAAGTCGACGCAGCCAACGGTCGAGTAGTAGCCGTCGCGCACGGCGGTGATCGGATCTTTGTACTTGTCGAGCGCTTTGCGCACCGCGTTGATCGCCGCGACGTTCATCACGCTGCCCTGCTGCTTCGCCTGCGCACCGAGCTCTGTCGGTGAGGCCGTCGCGAAGGCGGCGACCACGGTGGCGAGGCATGCTGCGGTCGAGAGTGACCGGGTGTATCCGTTCCGCATCGAAAGGATCCTTGGTTGACGATGACGGAGCATCTCGGAATGCGCCGCGCAAGTCAAGGCATCCTGTGCTCATTTGACGCGCGTCGCAGGCGTCTCCGACCCCGGCGAGCAAGGCTCCGGCCAGAAAGTAGCGTCGCCGAGGCGCGCGGTCGGCCGCGCGGTGATGCGGACGTCAGTCGGGTTTGTACGGCGCCTTGATGCGAACAGGCACGCCCGTCGCCCCCCAGTGAATCCGCATCACCGCTTCGTCGCGCAACACGACGGGGAACTCGATGGCCAGCGTCTCCATGTGCGACGCCGTCTCCGTCGCGACATCGACCCGCAGCACGTCGTCGCCTTCGCCCGGATACGGCCGGTGAAACACGTGGGCCGCGCGGCTGAAGACGACCGTCCACGGTCGATGCTCACGCGGAACGAGCCACAGCGTGTATTCCCCCGCCTTCAACTCGTGCCCTTCGATCTGCACGTCATGGTCGAACGCGACGCGCGTGGCCGAGTCGGCGCCGGGATTCCAGATGCTGTCCCACGGCACGAGCTGCCCCCACAGCGCGCGTCCGCGCGCGACGGGCCGGCCGTACGAGACCGTGATCGACGTGAGCGCCACGTTTTGCTGAACGGTCCCGCGCTGGCTGAACGGGTAGCCTTGGGCGTGAACGGAGAGAGGCAATGCGAACGCGACGGCGCCGCAAAGGATCCGGGCCGTGCGGCCCACCGCAGAGTGGATTCGCATAGACACCAAGGTAGACGACATTGGCGCGGATTCCGGCCGCCGTCGCGGGCGAACCTTACCAACACTTTGCTCGTTCCATACGATCATGCCCGTTGCGCCGCTGGAAGATGCGGTCAGCGAGTCGCGACACCGCACCAGCACCGCGCCGGCAGCGTGACGCCGTCCGCGCGGGTGAACGGAACGAGCCTCTCATCGATCGCACTGCGAACCTGCTCGCGAGACTCGTCCGTCAGCGAACGAATCAGCGGGCCGAGCGCGGTGACGTCGATGAGAAAGTCCCAATAGCCGCTCGCATCCTTGAAGCGCCAGGCCATATCGACGGCCTCGATGCGCGTCGACGCAAAGCCAATGCTTCCGACCAGCGATTCGAGTCGTGCGCGATCGCCGAGCGCGAGGATGCCCGGCTGCCATCCGCCGCTCGGTTTCGGCAAATGCCCCATCTCCACGAGGACGCGCGCGGGAAGGGAGGCGAACGGGTTCTCCTCGGGCCCGGTGAACACCGCGAACACGAGACGCCCACCGGGCAGGAGCACGCGCTTGCACTCGCGCAGCGCGGCGGCCGGATCGGGCATGAGCATGAAACCCCAGCGGCAGATCACGCCGTCGAACGACGCGTCAGGGAGATCCATCGCCTGCGCGTCGAGCACGCGGAAGTCGGCGCCTCGGATTCCGAGCTCGGCGGCTCGCTGGCGCGCGGCCTCCACCATGTCCGGAGACAGATCCGTCGAAACCAGGCGCCCCCCTCCGTTGCCGAGCAGCGGTGCGACGAGGAACCCCGTGTCGCCCGGACCAGCGGCGATCTCCAGCACGCGCTGCCCGCTTCGGGGCTCGAGGTTCCTCACGAGCCATTCGTGAATTGGGCGCGACGCCGCGAGGAGCAACTCGCGCTGATCAAACCACGCTCTGGCCTGGCTGTCCCAGTCCTTTCGAACATGCTCGGTTGCAGGGTCGGTCATGTCAGCGTTTTAGTCGTGCCCGGCCGGTCACTGCCGACCGGTGCTGTTGCGATGATTTGCTTTGCCCGCTCGATCACAGGCCGGTCGACCAACTCGCCGTTGTGCGCGAATACCGCGTCTTGTGGCCGCGACGCCAGTTCGTCGAGCAACGCGCGCGCCCACGCGACTTCTTCATCGGTCGGCCGGAACGCTTCGTTCGTCACGGCGATCTGTTTCGGATGAATACACAGCTTGCCGCCGAAGCCGAAGTTCCGGCTCCGCGCAGCGTGTCGTTTCAGCAGCTCCTGATCGTCGATTGAGAGCGTGACCAGGTCGACCGGCGGGGCGATGCCGGCGACCTTCGACGCGAGCACGACCCGCGAGCGCACGGCGTCGAACGCGCCGTCGGCGTCGTGGATGCCGGTGTCGAGCGTGAAATCCAGCGCGCCGAAGACGAGCCGCTCTACTCGCGGTGAGCGGGCGACGTCCAGCACGTTCCACAGCCCGGAGGCGGTTTCAATGATCGGGACGATTACGTGCCGCGGCGCGATCGCCTTGGCCGCTCGCTCGACGTGCGCGGCGCTTTCGGCCTTTGGCAGCAGGATGCCGCGGATCGCAAGCGTGCGCGCGACGGCGAGATCGTCTTCGAACCAGGGCGTCAGCGCGCTGTTCACGCGCACGTAGACCGGCACGTCGCGCGGAATCGCGGCGCTCGTCAGGCCGTGGCGCGCGTCGACCTTCTCGTTTGGCGCGACGGCGTCCTCGAGGTCGAGGATGATCCTGTCCGCGCCGCTCCCCGCGGCTTTCGCGAAACGATCGGGTCGCGTCGCGGGGACGAACAGCCACGACCGCGCCGGAGCCGTCGCGTCGGTCATCGCGAGGTCCACGCCTCCGCCTCCACCGCGCGCGCGCCATCGTTGTCGGTCGACCACAACTTGAAATGGTCCGCACCCTCGGCCGGTGCGCCGTACACCATGAAGTCGGACGTGTCGAACGTCGGCCGCATCGCCTTGAATTGAAATCGCCGAACGCGCCCGGCGCTCACGTGCGCTTGCAGCAGATCGAGCAGCAGCGTGGCGATGAGCGGTCCGTGCACGACGAGCCCCGCGTACCCTTCGACGTGCGTCGCGTACCGTCGATCGTAGTGAATGCGATGCGTGTTGAACGTGAGCGCTGAAAACCGGAACAGAAAAGTCTCGGTCGGTCGAACCGTGTGTCGCCACGTCCCGTCGACACCCGCGGCCTCGTCGCGTCGTTCACTTCCTCCCGCCGCCGGCGTCCCCCCCCCCGGCTCGCGATATACGAGGTCCTGCTCTTCTTCGATCGCGATGCCGGCGTCAGTGCTGAACCGATGGCGCACGGTCACGAACACCAGCGCCGACTCGCGTCCTTGTTTCTCCTCGACGGACTGGATCACGGACGCGCGCTCGACGCGCTCGCCGATGCGCAGCGGTCGATGAAACGTCACGCGACTTCCCGCCCACAGCCGCCGCGGCAACGTCACAGGCGGAAGGAATCCGCCGCGCCGCGCGTGTCCGTCCGGTCCCAGCTCGGACTCGCGGGCGACCGCGGGCGCCAGCGCCCAATGAAATCCCAGCGGCGCCGCGTCCCCATCCTTCGGTGCTTCGGCCACATGATCGAGCGTCGCGTGCCACGCCGCGACACGACTCGGCGTGACCCAATCCGCCGCCGTCTCCGTGCGCCCGACCCAGAGCTTCCAGTCGTGGTCTGCGCGTACGAACTCAACCCCCACCGTGACTCCTCGTTTCCACCTCGGGATTCTCGTCCGACCCCCGGCTGACATCAAGTCCATCACCGCATCCCAGCCGCCCTCGCGCCGTGCCATATTCGATGAATCCGGGCCACAAGGACCTCCCTTGGCGCACGAAACGCACGAAGAAATCCGAGAGGCGATCCGAGCCCTCTGTCAGAACTTCCCGGGCGCCTACTGGCAGAAGCTCGACGCCGGGCAGAAGTATCCTGAGGAATTCGTCTCGGCGCTCACGTCCGCCGGCTGGATGGCCGCGCTCATCCCGCAGGAGTACGACGGCGCCGGGCTCGGGCTCGCCGAGGCCTCGGTCATTCTCGAAGAGATCAATCGCAACGGAGGAAACTCCGGCGCCTGCCACGGGCAGCTCTACAACATGGGCACGCTCCTTCGCCATGGATCGGAGGAACAGAAGCGCGCCTATCTGCCGCGCATCGCGCGCGGAGAGCTGCGTCTCCAGTCGATGGCGGTCACCGAGCCGACGACCGGCACGGACACGACCAAGACGGCGACCCTCGCTGTCAAGCGTGGCGATCGATACGTGGTGAACGGCCAGAAGGTCTGGCTCTCGCGCGCAAACCATTCGGACCTGCTCATCCTGCTCGCGCGCACGTCTCCGTACACCGCCTCCGCACGCACAGAAGGCATGTCGCTCTTTCTCGTCGATATCAAGGCGGCGCTCAGAAACGGGCTCACGCTCCGCCCGATCCGCAACATGGTGAACCACGAGACGAGCGAGGCATTCTTCACCGATCTCGAAGTCCCGGCGGCGAATCTCATCGGCGAGGAAGGGAGGGGCTTTCGCTACATCCTCGACGGGCTCAACGCCGAGCGCGCGCTCATCGCCGCCGAGTGCATCGGCGACGCGCGATGGTTCGTCGACAAGGCGACAAAGTACGCGAACGAGCGCGTCGTCTTCGACCGGCCGATCGGCCGCAATCAAGGCGTCCAGTTTCCGATCGCCGAGTGTCACATGGAGATCGAGGCGGCGGACCTCATGCGGTGGAGAGCGTGCACGCTGTTCGACAACCACGAGCCGTGCGGCGCCGAGGCGAACATGGCGAAGTACCTCGCTGCCAAGGCGTCGTGGGAAGCCGCGAACGTGTGCCTGCAGACGCACGGCGGCTTCGGCTTCGCCGCGGAGTACGACGTCGAGCGCAAGTTCCGTGAGACGCGCCTGTATCAGGTCGCGCCGATTTCCACGAACCTCATTCTCTCGTACGTGGCCGAGCACGTGCTTGGGCTGCCGCGCTCGTTCTGATATGCGCCCCCTCGACGGCATCACGGTCGTGGCGCTCGAGCAGGCAGTCTCCGCACCGTTCTGCACGCGGCAGCTCGCCGACTACGGCGCGCGTGTGATCAAGATCGAGCGGCCGGGCGAAGGCGATTTCGCGCGCCGGTACGATCGCGCGGTGAATGGGCTGTCGTCGTACTTCGTGTGGCTCAACCGGTCGAAGGAGAGCGTGACGCTCGATCTCGCGCAGACGGAGGGACGGGAAGTGCTCGATCGGTTGCTCGAGCGCGCGGACGTCTTCGTGCAGAATCTCGGTCCCGGCGCGGCGGGCCGCCTCCGTCTCGATTGGGCAACGCTCTCCAAGCGGTTCCCGCGCCTCATCGTCGTCGACATCTCGGGTTACGGCGACGGCGGCCCGATGTCCGATCGCAAAGCCTACGACCTGCTCGTGCAGGCCGAGAGCGGATTGTTGTCGGTGACCGGCTCGACGGACACGCCGTCGCGCGCCGGAGTGTCGATCGCCGACATCGCCGCCGGGATGTACGCCTATTCAGGAACGCTCATGGCCCTCATCCAGCGCGACAAGACGGGTCACGGCACGCGCGTCGGTGTGTCGATGCTCGACGCGTTGGGCGAGTGGATGAGCCAGCCCGTGTACTTCGCGAAGTACTCCGGCCAGGCGCCGCCGCGCACCGGCGCCTCGCACCCCACGATCGCTCCCTACGGCCCCCACCGCGTCGGCGACGGCAGTGAGGTGTTGCTCGGCATTCAGAACCATCGCGAGTGGTCGCGCTTTTGCGCGGAGGTGCTGGGGCTGCCCGATCTCGAACATCACACACACTTTGCCGACAACACGCGACGCGTCGCCCACCGCGAGGAGTTGACGCGGATCATCGAGGAGGCGTTCGAAACGCTGTCGGCGGCGGAGGTCGTGCGGCGGTTGGACGCGGCGGGAATCGCCAATGGACGGCTGAACGACGTCCACCAATTCGCGACGCACGATCAGCTGCGTTGGCGCGATCGCTGGCGCTCGATCGAGACCGGCGCTGGCCCAGTGGACGCGCTGCTGCCGGCCGCCGACCTCGCCGGCGTCGACGCGATCATGGGCGACGTGCCGACGGTCGGCCAGCACACGGACTCGGTGCTCGCCGAGCTCGGTTACGACGCCGCTACTATAGATAGGATGCGCGCGACGGGGGTCATGTGACGACGACAACGATGAACGCAACAGGGACGCGGGCGCTGGCCGAGTTTGTGGCGGAGCTCCGCTACCACGACATACCGGCGCACGTGATCGAGGGGACGAAGGATCTGATGGTGGATTGGGTCGGATCCGCGCTCGCCGGAAAAGGCGCGCGGCCTGTCCTCGCGCTCGAGCAATTCGCCGCTGAGATGGGGCCACGCGACGGACCATCGGAGCTGCTGCCGAACGGCGGGAGCACGAGTCCACTGTTCGCGGCGCTCGTCAACGGCGCGGCGTCGCACGTGGCCGAGCAGGACGATGTGCACAATGCCGCTGTCTTCCATCCGGGCACTGTGGTGTTCCCGGCCGTGCTGGCCGTAGCGCAAGCGGAGGGCGCGTCGGGGCGCGATCTGCTCGTCGCTTCCATCGCGGGCTACGAGGTGGGAATCCGCGTCGGTGAATTCCTCGGCCGATCGCACTACAAGGTTTTTCATACGACCGGGACCGCGGGCACGCTCGCCGCGGCCGCCGCGGTCGCTCGTCTGTTCGGCCTCGACGCCGACGCCACACAGCACGCGCTCGGCTCCGCGGGCACGCAGGCCGCCGGCCTCTGGGAGTTTCTGCGCGACGCCGCCGATTCGAAACAACTCCACACCGCAAAGGCGGCGGCCGACGGATTGTTGGCGGCTTATCTGGCACGGGCGGGCGTCACCGGCGCGCGGCGAATCCTCGAGGGTGCGCAAGGCCTGGCCGCCGGCACATCCACCGACGCCGATCCGTCGCGGCTCACCGACGGACTCGGCACACGCTGGGCGACCGTCGAGACTTCCTACAAACTGCACGCCTCATGTCGCCACACGCACCCCGCGGCCGACGCGCTGCTGTCGTTGATGGAGCAGGAGCGCCTGTCGCACGACCAGATCGCGCGCGTCACGGCGCGCGTCCATCAAGGTGCGATCGACGTGCTCGGCCAAGTCACTGAGCCGACAAGCGTCCACCAAGCCAAGTTCTCGATGGGCACAGTGCTCGGTCTCATTGCCGTGCATGGCAGCGCGAGTCTCGACGACTTCGAGCACGCGCTGGACGACGCGCGTGTCTCGGCCTTCCGCGATCGCGTGCGAATGGTGCTCGACGACGAGGTGGACTCCGCCTATCCGCGACGATGGCTCGGACGGGTCGACGTCGAGACGACGGATGGCCGAGTGCTTCGCGGGCGAGTGGACGTGCCGAAGGGAGATCCGGGGAATTCCCTGTCACGATCGGAACTTGCGGAGAAGGCGGTGCGGCTGGCGCGGTTCGGCGGAGCGGCGACGGAGGCGGAAGTTCGCGGCGCGATCGATCGGATCCAGAGATTGGACTCAACCGAGAGGGTACAAAGAATCGTTCGGTGATGGGCGTTTGAAACCCGCTTCCGTCCCCGCTCGTAACTTCCCCCGAGCCCTCCCCTCCAGGAGCCCGCCCGTGCACCAACTCCTCTCCGATCTCCGCGTCGCCTTCCGTCGCGCGCGTAAGCGCCCCGGCTTCACTCTCGTCGCGCTGCTCTCGCTCACGCTCGGCATCGGAGCGAACACGGCGGTGTTCAGCCTTGTGAACGCGATTCTTCTCCGCAAGGCGCCAATACCGCAGTTGGAGCAGATCGCCGAGGTCTATCAGAAACAGCCCGACTTCCCGTACGCGCCCTTCTCGTATCCCGACTACGTGGATTTCCGCCGCGCGACAGCGGGGACGTTCTCGCAGATTTCGATCTCGCTGTTCACCGTCGCGGCGCACGACGTCGGCGATCACGTCGAATCGCTCATGGGCGAGCTGGTGAACGGCGACTACTTCCCGCTGCTCGGCCTTCGCCCCGCGGCCGGCCGCCTCCTCGGCCCGCAGGACGACGTGACGCCCGGCGCGCATCCCGTCGTCGTCCTCTCGCACGATTACTGGCAGCGCACGTTCGCGAGCGATCCATCCGCCGTTGGACGCTCGATACACCTGTCGGGGCGGGATTACACGATCGTGGGCGTGGCGCCGGCGTCGTACACGGGAATGGTGAACGGCATCGCACCGGCGGTGTTCGTGCCGATCCAGATGATCAACCAGCTGCAGCCGGACGTGCGCGACCAGCTCAAGCAGCGCGGGAATCATTCGGCGTTCCTCAAAGCACGCCTCGCGCCGGGTGCGACGATGGTTCAGGCGAAGGCGGTGGCCGACCGGTTCACGGCGGACATGGCGCAGAAATACCCGGCGAACTGGCCGAGCGGCACCTCCCTCACCGTGATGCCGGAGACCCAAATCGCCGTCAATCCGCTGCTCGATTCCGTCGTCGTGCCCGCCGCGGCGGCATTGATGATCGTCGTCGGACTCGTGTTGCTCGTCGCGTGTGCGAACCTCGCGAGCTTCCTCCTCGCGCAGGCGCGCGACCGCCGCAAGGAAGTGGCGATTCGTCTCGCGATTGGCGCCAAGCGCAGCGTCCTCGTGCGACAGTTCCTCGTCGAATCGCTGTTGCTTTCCGCCGCCGGTGGCGTGGCGGGCGTGATCGTGTCGGGCGCCGCGCTGCGCGCCGTGCTGCACGCCGATCTGCCGCTGCCGCTCCCGATCACGCTCGACGTCTCGCTCGACTGGCGGGTGCTCACGTTCACCGTCGCCGCGTCGGCGATCGCCGGCGTGCTCTTCGGCCTCCTGCCCGCGCTGCAGGCGACGCGTGCGTCGGTCGTCGAAACGATCAAGAACGAGAACGCCGACGGCGGCCCGATGCGCCGTTTCACCATGCGCAACGCGCTCGTCGTGGGGCAGGTCGCGGTCTCGCTCACGCTGCTCATCACCGCGCTCCTTTTCCTGCGAAGTCTGCAAGCGCGCGCCACGGTGAACCCGGGCTTCGGCGCGGCGCCGGCCGGAATGCTGTGGCTCGCAATTCCCACCGACCGGTACGATTCGACCAAGCGCCGACAACTGCTCGACGACATCGAGCATCGCATGGCGCGGATTCCAGGCGTCGTGACGGTGGGCGCCGTCGACAACATTCTGCTGAATCCGCTGGGCAACCAGGGCAAGGGCATTCGCGTGCCCGGCGTCACTCCCCCGAAGGGGCAGACGTCATTCGAGGTCGACTTCGCCGCCGCCGACTCGGGCTTGTTCGACGCGATCGGACTCACTATCATCCGCGGCCGCGGCATCACCGCCGGCGACATCCCCAACGCGCCGCGCGTGGCTGTGATCAACGAAGCGATGGCGAGGAAGTTCTGGCCCGGCAAGGACGCGGTCGGCCAGACTTTCAGCACCGATTCGGCCACCTATCAAATCGTCGGCCTCACGCATACGACCAAGGTGCGCACGCTCGGCGAAGACCCGCGTCCTTTCTTCTTCGTCCCGTTTGCGCAGGAGTTCGCGTCGACCGCGATGCTCGTCGCGCGCACGAACGGGGACGCCGACCGCACCGCGGCGCAGATGCTCGCCACGCTGCGCGAGATCGACCCGAGTCTCATGGCAATCCAGGTGAAGACGATGTCCCGCCACCTTGCGGCGATGCTGCTCCCGGCGCGACTCGGCGCGATGGCGTTCATGCTCTTCGCCGCGCTGGCACTCGCGCTCGCGATACTCGGCGTGTACGGCGTGGTGAGCTACGCCGTGGCGCGCCGCTCACGTGAGGCCGGAATCCGGTTGGCGGTCGGCGCGCAGCCGAGCGCGATCGTGAGACTTCTGATGCGGGAGGGGATGGCGCTCGTGGCGATCGGATCCGTGGTGGGCCTGTTGTTCGGATTCGGCGCCGCGCAGGTATTGCGGACGCTCTTGTACGGAGTCGGGGCAGGTGATCCGATGACGTTCATCGCCGCGCCCGTGTTGCTGGTGCTGGTCGGGGCGGTGGCGGCGTTTCTGCCGGCGAGACGGGCGGGGAGAGTCGATCCGGCAGGGGTATTGAGAGCCGAATAGCGTTGGGGACCGAGGGCGAAGAAAACTGACGTTGTTGGTTGAGAGTAGTCGGTTGAGGGTGTCGGGCAACTGATGGACCTGGACAGGTTCTACGCCGTTCGCGGAGCGCGAGGGTCTGGTCTCCCCGACTCCATAGCGAGCCCTGTCCCGACAATCAGTCACTAAGAACCCCAAACCGAATACCCTCAACCCAACAACTTTCGTTTTTCTTGGCGCCTCACGCTGTGGCCGATGTCGCCACACGCGAGCTCGTTATCGCGGCCTCGCGACACCCCATTCCTCTCTTGCCATTTCCCGGGGATCAGCCCACCCTGTACGGTGTACGTGAGCCGCACCCGGAGGCCGCCATGCGCACTCGAGCTGTCGCTGTCCTCGCCTTGCTCGTCGCTCCCCTCGCGCTGTTCGCGCAGGCGCGCCCGCCGGAGACGCATGCTCCTCCGCGCCCCGCGCCGCCCCCCGTACGTCCGACGTCGCCCTCGCCCCAACCCGCCGCGGTGTCGCGCGAGCTCCGATATCGTCGGGCGCGATGGTCCGCCGAGGCGTATTCGGTGATCACCACCGCGCAGGTGCCGACCGATGCTGGCCTCTCGCGCTACACGAGCTTCGGCAACGGCCTGCGCGCCGACTATCGCTACACCGACCACTGGTCGGCGACGATCGACATGACGGCGTCGTACCTCTTCTCACCCGCCATCACCGAGACGGGCGAAGTCGGGGCGCGCTACGCGCCGCTGACCCTGGATCACGAGCTCCGTCCGTTCTTCGACGCTCGGCTCGCGTACATGCACATGTACGACTCTTACCAGTCGAACATCGGTCCATCCCTCAACGGCGGCTTCGGCGGCAGCGACTACGCCGACGTCAACCGCTACATGCGCGGCTTCGGCAGCGCCATCGGTGCGGGTTTCGAGTTTCCTCTCACGCAATCGCTCCAGCTGACGAACGAACTGTCCGCCGTGCGGAGCCGCATGACCGCCTATCGCCTGACCGCCGCGCTGCCGACCGGCACTACCTATTGGATGACCGCCTTCCGCTACTCGATCGGCGTCAAGCTCAATCCCGTGCGGACGATGCACCTGGATCAGAATCCGATGAAGTAGCGGGTGGACTTCAACTTGGTTCACTTACAACCAACCACTGCCGTTGTTGCCGTTTGTCAGAGCCTGGTCTGCGGGCTCGTATCCCCTCTGCTCGCCGCTCGCCCGCGCTTCTCCGAGATCCGCTCCACCACGATTCCCACTTCGCGATCGGTGATCCCCTCCCCTCGCTCGATCGCCCGTGCAAGATCCGCTTGCGACACGATCCCCACGCACTTGTCGTTGTCCATCACGAGGACGCGCCGCACCTGATTGTCCGACATGAGTCGCTCGACGTCCTTCACATCGGCGTCGGCGCGGACGCTGCACAGGTTGCGGGAGGCGATTTCGCCGACCATTGCGTTGAGGTTCGTGCCGGTGGCGAGCCCGCGGACTACGAGATCCCGGTCGGTGACGATGCCGACGACGCGTCCGTTGTCCACGATCGGCACCGCGCCGCAGTCGTGGTCGCGCATCGTCTTGGCGACGCTGACGATCGAGTCGTTCGACGAACAGAAGCAGGGGTTCTTCGTCATGATGTCGGCGGCTTTCATCTGAGTTTCTCCGGTAGGCGCGTTGCGGCCGACCTCGGCGCGAGGCGACCATCTGAATTCCCGCAGCGAGACGCGTGCCCGACGCGCATCACTCTGCGCCAGCCGGACTCATCGAAGATCGGGTCGCGAAACGCCTCGGCGCGCCGAGATATTGAGGCGACTCGAGCCGAGCCCAAGTGGAGACACGCGCGATGCGAGTGGCGACGGGAGTCGCGAAACCTGGTCCCGCCCGGTCTCGTCGATGGACGCATTCGGCTCATGGTGCTCGTCAACAATGGGGTCGGGATCGTCGGCAGCAACTCGTTCGGCGTCGCGCAATACATCCAGCCGGGCTATTCGGTGCTGCCGCACACGCGGCTCCCGTTCCGCATCGCGCTCGGCACGAGCGACGGCTACGGCGACAATCGCTCGTTCGACGGGTACGGCTTCGATGTCGACATCCTGCTGACGACGCAGGCGGATCAGGCGCCCGAGAACATCCTCGCGCTGGCGCGGTATCTCGGCGGCCAGTAGCGCGCCGCGGTCAGGGCGTGACGTTGACCGTTATCGCGTCCCTGACGCTCGCGTCGGCCACGGCGCTGGCGGTGATGATCGCGCTGCCGACACGTCGCGCCTGGATGAATCCGAGGGCCGGGTCCACCGTCGCGACGTTCGTGTCCGACGACGCCCACCGAACGCCTTCGCTCGCCGATGAGGCGCAGGACTGAACGCTGGCGGTGGGTTGCAGAGTCTGACCGACGCGGAGTGTCGTCGAATCCGGCGTGACGATCACCGACCGAACGCTGCACGTGTCCGAGCCTGAGCCTTGACCGGGGCCGAGTCCGGCGATGTTCGTGGTCAAGGCGGTGTCGCAGGCGGCGATCGAGATGGCGAGAACGAACAGCGCGGCGAGTTTCATGTCTGCGTCTCTGACTGGGCGAGCTCAACAAGTATACGAAACGGGGCACTTTACCGGGTGCCCGTCGTCACAGAAATCCAGCAAAGAAAAGTTGCACGAAGAAAAAGACTCGGCTTGCGAGGGGCACGAGCGCCTCTTCGTGACTTCGCGCACGGCGGCAATAGTGCACTCGGGAAAAAACTCCTCGGCCGATGCGCTGGTTCCTTCTCATTGCCTTCGCGTGCGCGGTGTTGGTCACCTGCGGGCGCGAAATGACAGAGGAAGAGGTTCCTCTATTCGCCGCCGTCTACGGGACGGTGCGCACTGCCACGGGCGCTCCGGTTCAAGGCGCGCAATTGAAGGCGGTCGCGTTCGTGGAAGGGTGCTCCGGCGCTACCGTCGGCGTCGGTTATGCGACGAGCGACTCGCTTGGGAACTACCGGGTTCGAATTCTGAGCCTTGGAGGGGCTCAGAATCCGGCGTGCGTGGGAGTCTCGGCCGTCGGCGCGCCGCCCGGCGACTCGACGTCGGTGAACGGGCCGACGGTCGCGTTTCTGCGAGGGGTCGAGGTCGGAGCGGAGGACAGCGTGCAGGTCGACATTCGGCTGAAGTCGACACGATAGGCGGCATCGCGCGCCGCGGGGGCGTCAGGTCGGCAAAGGGCGCCCACGATTGTGGGGGCGTGGAATGGTGCTACGCCTTGGCCTGACCTCTCAGCACTCAGGCAGTCCTGACGCCTGGGCCGCGCCCGCGATGCCATTCTGGTGAGACAGCTCCAAAGCAGTTCACACGTCTCGCACCTCGATGCTCGACGCTCGATGCTGGTCTCACGCCTGATCACCACTCCCAACATGTCGACCCAACGCCGTCCCGCCCCATGGGTATTGACGCCTTATACCCCAACCTATAAGCTGCTTATATCCAGCCCCGTCCCGGAGCCCGCGTGATCAAGCGCAACGAGAAGCCCGCCCTCGCCCGTATCGAGCTCCTTCAGGGCACCCTCGACCTCATCGTCCTCCAAACGCTTCGCTGGGGCCCTCGCCACGGGTACGGCCTCGTCCAGATGATCGACGCCACGACGCGTGGTGTCCTTCAGGTCGACGCCGGCGCGATCTATCCCGCGCTCCACCGCCTCGAGCGACAGAAGCTCATCAAGGCCGAGTGGACCGTATCGGAAAACAAGCAACGCGTCCGCGTCTACCGGCTCACGCCCACGGGACGAACGCGGCTCGCCGACGAGCGGTCGCGGTGGGAGCAGATGACGACCGCGATCGCGGAGCTGTTCGTGCCACCGGCCGCCGAGGAGGGTTGACCATGTTCTGGCGAAGCAGGGACTCGCGCGCACGCGAACTCGACGCCGAGATGCAGGCTCATCTCGACATGGCGACGCGCGACCGCATCGCGCGCGGCGAATCACCAGACGAAGCGGCGCGAAACGCGCGGCGCGAGTTTGGCGACCAAACCACCGTGCGCGAGTCGACGAGCGACATGTGGAGCAGCGATTGGCCGCACCAGATCGCCCGGGAATTCAAACACGCCGCGCGCAGCCTCGCCCGCGTCCCGGTCTTTTCACTCGCCGCGGTGCTCACCCTGGCACTGGGCATCGGCGCGAACACGGCGATCTTCAGCGTCATCAACGGGGTCGTGCTCCGACCGCTGCCGTTCGCGAAACCGGACCAGCTCGTGTACATCACGAGCCAGTTCCCCAAGATGAACCTCGACCATTTCGCGCTCGACGGCGCGGAGTTCATCGAGCTGCGCGAGCGCAATCATTCGTTCAAGGAAGTGGGCGCGTACGCGGTCGGCGCGGTGAACGTCGGCGCCGATGAGAGTCCTCGCCGCGTTGCGTCGGCCATCGCCTCCGCGAGTCTCTTTACCGCCATGGCCGTCCCGCCGCTCGCCGGGCGCACCTTCCACGAGGACGAGACGCTCCCCAACGGGCCGGCGGTCGCCGTGATCTCGCGCGACCTCTGGCAGACCGCGTTCGGCGGACGTTCGATCGTCGGCCAGCAGATTCAGGTCGATGGCATTTCACGAACTGTCATCGGCATCATGCCCAGTGGCTTCGACGTGCACGACGAGGGGGTGCAGGTCTGGACTCCGCTCATCCTCGATCCGGCGAACCGCAATCAATTTCGCGGCGGCCACTACCTGACGCTCGTCGGCCGGCTCAAGGACGGCGTGTCGCTCGAGCGGGCGCGCAGCGATCTCGAAACGATGCTCGTTCAGT
>Ga0326726_10003073_pt1 | contig 15320 bp, 12 predicted proteins | sample MHFenrmetagenome_2_FD_207603 | JGI IMG/M metagenome (GOLD analysis project Ga0326726, IMG submission 207603) | Lab enriched peat soil microbial communities from Michigan Hollow, Ithaca, NY, United States - MHF15MN | ecosystem: Environmental > Terrestrial > Soil > Wetlands > Peat | place: USA...
TCGGCGCGGGAAAAGTGGCCGGTAGATGCGACAGGACTTCAGCAAGCGCGGTCGGACCGCCCGTTGAGACGGCGATCGCGACGACGTCGGCCGTGATAGCGGGCCCGACCGCACGCAGCATCGACGGACGGTACGCGGCCGGCGCGGCGGCGTCCCGTTTGGCCGCGCCCGACTGCGTGGGCCCCAGCCTGCACAGCGATTTGATCTTCGGAATCAGGTCTTCCTGAATCCGCTGCTGCGCGCCGGCTTTGCCCGTGGCCACCGCCGGCTTGGTGACGTAATCGGAGGCGCCGTGGTGGAGCGCCTCGAGCGTGTCGGCGGCGCCGCGCTCGGTGAGCGCACTGAACATGATGACCGACAGGCGCGGATAGGCCTTGCGAATCTCCTTCAGCGTCTGGATGCCGTCCATCTCCGGCATCTCGACGTCGAGCGTGACGAGATCGGGGCTCAGCTGCGCGATCTTCTGCAGCGCGATGCGGCCGTTCGCGGCTTCTCCGATGACTTCGATCATCGGATCGGCGGCCAGCACGTCGGTCACCATCCGCCGGATCAACATCGCGTCGTCGACGACGAGAACTTTGGCTTTTTTCATGGGCCTGGTGGCACCCGTCCGCCGTAGCACATCCCTGCACACGGCACCGGGTGCGATGCTCCGCCATGCTCCGCAACGTTCGTACCCGTCACGCGCCTGACGGTGACACCACCCGCAAGTCGCTGCGACATCGCAGCTTCTTCCTGAGTGATACACGAAGCCGCCCCGCTCGCGAATCAGGCGCGAGTCTGAGACGCGGAATCCTGTCCAACAGCGGTACTCGGGGGCTCGGGACGCGGGACTCGGGACTCGAAGAGTTGGTCTGGTAACTCGAGCCCCGAGTTGCGGGGCCCGAGTCCCGGGTCGAGACGGCCGTCCAGCACACAGACGGAAACGGTCTCGATTCGAGGCGCTCGTCCGAGGGCTCCAGGACGCGGAACATGCGGCAGCGCGGTCACTTACGCCTTGCGGCGCCGAATTGGGCGCGCGGGGCACAGACGTTGCGATATCCGTACGCGATGCGACCAGTCTCAGAACCCGACCGTCAGGAATCGCAGCCGAGCGCTCCAAGACTCCTGATCGTCGAGGACGAGATCTCGACGGTGTTCGCGATGCGGGAGTTCTTTTCGTTCAACGGCTACCGGGTCGACTGCGCGTCGGGCGAATCCGACGCGATGGCCCTCCTCGACCGAAGTCCCTATGACGTCGTGATCACCGACCTGCACCTCACCCCGCATCGCTGCGCCGAAGGCATGGCGGTGCTGGCACGCGCCCGCAGCCGGAATCCGCGGGCTCTCATCGTGATGTTGACCGCATACGCTTCGGAAGGGTCGGAGCACGAAGCTCACAGCAACGGCGTGAATTTGTACGAAACCAAGCCGGTCGGCCTCGCGAAGCTGGCCGCATCAATTGAAGCCGCACGAAGCGATCGATCGATTCACCAGCTGTCGAAGACACGCGGGGAATGGGGTGGTTCATGTCCGGAGTAAGCCAGTCGCTGCGAGACGGCATCGCCGCCGCGCAGGCGCGGCAATTCGACCGCGCGCGGCCGTTGCTGGAACAGGCGACGGCGGAAGCGCCGTCCGATCCGATCGGTTGGTTCTGGCTGGCGATCGCGTCGCCATCAGCCGGCGACGCGATGCGCTGCCTCCGGCACGTGCTGGAAATCGACGCCACGCACGAGCAGGCACGGAACGGGCTCGTCACCCTGCTCCAGACCGAAGCGCAACGCCTCGCCGCCGCCGGTTCCCGCGTCGAAGCGCGCGACCTGGCCGCCGAAGCGACGCGTCTGACGCCGGGCGCGCAGTCGGTGTGGCTGGCCTTTGCCGCGCTCAGCGACGATCAGAAAGAGCGGCTCGAAGCGTTGCGCAAGGCCGTGGCCATCACACCCGACGACGCGCAGCTCCGGACGCGGCTGCGGCAGGCGCTGCTGGCCAGGGGCGTGATGCCGTCGATCGACCGCGCGGAAGCGCGCGCCTGCTTCAAGGAAGCCGCGGCGATCAACCCGAACGACCCGCGAGTGTGGCAGGCCCTGGCCAAGCTCGCCGACACGCCGGGCGAAACCGTCGATGCCCTCCGCGAACTGATCCGCGTCGCGCCGGACCAGCCGCACGGTCACTTCGCGCTGAGGAACGCGCTCGTCGCCGACGCACGCGCCCTGGCCGTAGCAGGGCGCACCGACGAGGCCCGCGCGCGGTGGCAGGAGATCGTCTCGACGTCGAGCGGCGACGTCGAAGCCTGGCTCGGTGTCGCCGCCACGGCGTCGAATGAAAGCGAAGCCGTCCAGGCGATCGAGACGGCGCACAGGCTGAACCCTGCGCACGAAGGGGTCATCGAAGCGAAGGCCCGCCTCGAACGTTCGAAGATCGATCCGGCAACGGTCGCGCCTCCCGTCGACGCCTTCGCGCGATTCGACGCGCCCGCCGACAGCGCCGCACCCGCTGACGATCCGTTTGCGCAACTGGACTCCACACTCGATGCGTTCGCGCAGCTCCCGGAGCCCACCGAGGCGGCCGCGCCGACGTTCGCCATACCAGCACCCGCGGCGCCTGAGCCGGCCGTGGATCTCGAGTCCGCGCTGGAGGAGGCCGCCGCCGTCGAACCGGCGCCCGTCGACCAACGGGAGCAGGCGGTCGCGCTCGACTTCGACGCGGTGATGAAGTCGCTCGAAGCGCCGATGCCGGCAACGGCCAGTCAGCAGCCCCCGGTTACCAGTCCCGAGGCACCAGTCGCCAGTCATCAGTCACCAGTCGCCAGTCCTCTGTCAGTCGCCAGTCCACAAGTCACGAGTCCGCAGGCGGCGGAGGTGGCCGCAGTGGCGCCGGCGGTTGTCGAGAGCGCCAGCGCGCCCTCGTACAGCTCGTCCCGGAAGACCGTGATGATCGTCGACGACAGCCCGACGATCAGGAAAATCCTCGGCCTGACGCTCGAGCGCGCCGGCTACAAGGTCGTCGCCGAACCCGACGGCGAGTCGGCCATCGAGCGGCTCCTTCAGGTCGTGCCCGACCTGATTCTGCTCGACATCGCGATGCCGAAGATCGACGGCTACGAGGTCTGCAAGCGTCTCAAGCAGGACCCGCGCACCAAGCACGTGCCGGTCGTCATGTTGTCCGGCAAGGGCGCGCTGTTCGACAAGGTCAAAGGCCACATGGCCGGGGCGACCGAGTACCTGACGAAGCCCTTCGAAACGCCGGCGGTCCTCGCGGTGGTGGCGAACTACTGCGAGAAGACAGCCGAGGTCGTCAATGGTTGAAGGCGACCTGATCGATCTCACGCTGCCGAGCCTTCTCCAGGCGATGACGCGGGAGAAGGCGTCGGCGGTGCTGCGTCTGCAGCGCGGCACGGATGACGGCGCCGATCAGGGCTCGGTCTATTTCTGCGAGGGCGCGCTGATCCATGCGCTCGCCGGCGAATCGGTGGGCGACGAAGCGATGTACCAGCTGCTCGGCTGGTCCGAGGGCCGCTTCCGTCTCGTGCGCGACGCCGACAAGCAGCCGCGGACGATCACGGCGGGTCTGGCGAACTTCATCACCGCGGCCGAATCGAGCCGCTCGACGGGCGGGCTGTCGGCGGCGCCAGGAAAAGAGGAGAGCGGCGACGAGAAGCTGCTGCACGACCTGCTGACGGGCCTGTCGCGGCTCGAGCAGGACAAGGTGCGCCTCGAGGAGCACCAGGTCGAACCGGGCGCCGTCCCGGCGCTGCTGCTGATTGCGACCGTCGTGAACTCGATGGTCGCCGTCGTCACCGCGCGGTGCACCGACTCCGATGTGCTGCCGTCGCGCGTGCTGCCTCGGCTGGCGGAGGCGCAGCCGTACACGCAGCTCCTTGGCGAAGACCAGGAACGCATTTCGGTGGCCACCGCCGTCGGCGTCCTCAAGACGTGGAACAGCACCAGAGAAGACCGGCTGCAGCTCTTCAAGGATTTGTGCCGCGCGCTGCTCGACGTGCTCGCGTTCTACGGCAACACGGCGGGCACGTTCTTCCGCGAGCCGCGCGAGCGCGAGGAGTGGCGCGCCACGTTCGGCGTATTCGTCGAGGGGTTGTGGACGGCCGTGCAGCAGATCGAGGCCGCGGAGTGAGCGAGGAGATCTCATGAAGAAACACGTGCTCGTTGTGGACGACAGCCCCACGGATCGTCAGATGGTGACGGCCCTGCTCCAGAAGGAGGGCTATGCCGTGACCACGGCGATTGACGGCGAGGATGCGCTCCAGAAGATCGCGGCCGAGCCGCCGCCACTCATCGTGCTCGACATCGTGCTGCCGAAGATGAACGGCTACCAGGTGCTGCGTCAGCTGAAGTCGGCGCCGGAGACGCGCAACATCAAGGTGATTCTCGTGAGCAGCAAGAACCAGGAAGCGGACCGCTTCTGGGGGCTGAAACAGGGCGCCGACGACTACATCGCGAAGCCCATTCCCGATGCGGCGCTGCTGACGGCCGTCGCGAGGCATTTCTGATGAACCTCGTCGAGGCGATTGCCGCCGCCGACGGACACGTGGCCGCCCCCGTCGCGGCGACGGCGGCGGCGCGCGACACCGGACGGGACGCCCCGCACGGACATCGCTATGTACTGCTGTCGATCGCGTCGGCGCATTACGCCGTGCCCGAGGCGTTTGTCACCGAGCTCGAGCGGGTGCCGAAGATCACGCCGGTGCCGCACGTCCCGGCGTGGGTCCGCGGCGTGACGAATCTGCGGGGCGACATCCTGTCGGTGGTCGACATGCGGACGTTCCTCGGGCTCGACGCGCCCTCGTCGCACTCGGCCCGGATGCTCGTCGTCCGCCTGCTGAACGAGGACTTCGCGACGGGCCTGCTGGTCGACGGCGTCGATCGGATCGTGTCGGTACCGCCCGCCCAGATCACGCCGCCCGAGTCCGCGCTCGAGGGACCGCTGGCCCCGTATCTGACCGGCATGTGCGTGATCGAGGAGCGCCTGGTGGCCGTGCTCGACCTGGATCGGCTGCTCCGCTCGCCCGAAATCAGACAGTTCGAGGAAGCCACCGACGACACTGGCGACGCCGACGCAGGAAGTCTGGCACTCACGACAACGGAGCGGGACGGCGCCGAAGGGGCGCTCTGAGGCAACGAGGATTCATTATGCGAAGAACACTCAAGATCAAAACGCGGCTCCTGCTGACCGTCGGGTTCGTGGCCGCCATGCTGGCGGCCAGCTCCGGCGTCGCGCTGTGGAGGCTGAGCGCGGTCGAGCAGAGCGTCCAGCGGGTCGTGCGGGGAGACAGCCGCCTGGCGGGCGTGATGGCGCAGTTCGTCCTGCATGTGGGCGATCTGGCGCAGCACGAGCGCGCCTACCTGGGCGACACCGCCCGATCGCGGCCGACGGAGAGCGAGCTCCAGGCGTGGAAGGGCGCGTACTCGTCCGCCAACCAGCGCCTGACCGAGCTCGACGCCGTGGCCGAGGGGCGCTCGATCGCCCAGTCGCTGCGGACGCCCCTCCGCACGTACGACACCGAGTTCACGGCCCTGCGTGCGCGGATTGAGACAGACGGCATCGCCAAGGTCGACGCGAGCGGCGCCGATGGCACGCGGATGCGCGAAGCGTTCGATCGCCTCGAGCGGCAGTCGAGCGACCAGCTGGTGCGCTATCGGGGACAGATGGACGCCGGACGGGCCGAGGTGCAGGAAGACATCAACCGCGGCTACATCGGCATCGGCGCCGTGCTGGTCATCGGGTTCCTGCTCGCCGCCGCGGCCCTGCGCTACTTCGTCTACGGACCGGTGGCCGCCGAAGCCGACGCGCTGGCGCGGGTCTGCGATTCGGTCGCCGTCGGCGACCTGACCAGCCGCGTGCCGAACCCGAGCGACACGGAGCTGGGCAGCGTCGCGCGGTCGCTCAACTCGATGCTCGACAGCACGGTGAGCCTCGTCCAGACCCGAACCGAGCGCGACCAGATGCAGGCCGCCGTCATGAAGCTGCTCGACGAGGTCAGCGGCGTGGCGGACGGCGACCTGACCGTGCAGGCCGAAGTGACGGCCGACGTGACGGGCGCCGTCGCCGACTCGGTCAACTTCATGATCGGCCAGCTGCGCCAGATCATCGGCCAGGTGCAGGCCGCTTCGCGCCAGGTGAGCACGGCGCTCGGCGATCTGCGTGAAGTCACCGACAAGCTGGCCAGCGGCTCCGAGGATCAGGCGGCACAGGCGGTCGAAGCGTCGGTCGCCATCGAAGAGATGGCCGCCTCCATTCACTACGTCTCCGAGAACGCCTCCTCGTCCGCGACCGTCGCCGAGCAGGCGCGCACGAACGCCGAACACGGCACGCGCGCGGTGACGCGAACGATCGAAGGCATGAAGGCGGTCCGCGATCAGGTGCAGGAAACGGCCAAGCGCATCAAGCGGCTGGGCGAAAGCTCGCAGGAAATCGGCGAGATCGTCGAGCTCATCGGCGACATCGGCGACCGCACCAGCATCCTCGCGCTGAACGCCTCGATTCAGGCCGCAATGGCCGGCGAAGCGGGCCGCGGATTCGCCATCGTCGCGGACGAAGTCGAACGCCTGGCCGACCGCGCCACGGAAGCGACGAAGCGCGCCGGCATCCTGGTCAAGACCACGCAGACCGAAGCCGCCGAAGTCATGGCGGCGATGGAAGACACGACGCGCGAAGTCATCAACCGCTCGAACATCGCGAACGAAGCCGGCGTCGCGCTGTCGGAGATTCAGACCGTGTCGAACCGGCTGGCGGAGCTCATTCAGGCCATTTCCGACGCCGCGCAGCAGCAGGCGCGCGGTTCGGAGCAGGTCGCGAAGTCGATGAACGAGATGTCGTCGGTGACGCGAAACACCGCGGCCAGCACCAAGCAGACGGCCGCGGCGATCAACTCGCTCGCGCTCCTGGTCGACAACCTGAACGCCACCGTGTCGCGGTTCAAGCTGCCGGCCGCGGGAAGCGACTATACCGAGTACGCCGGCCACGGCAGCCAGCCGCGGCTCGTGGCGGCACGGTAGGAGGACAGTAGCGTCCGCCTTCGGGCGGACGTCCGGCCGACGCCGGACACTACAGACCGATGGACAAGTCTGCGTTCGACACTTCGTCCGGCGCGCCGTCCAGCGAGACGGCGCGGAGCGACAGCGATGCCGTTGCGCCGCAGCTCTGGTACGAGCTGATTCTGCGCCGCTGCGGCCTCGCGTTCCGGCACGCGCGGCTGGCCGACGTGATGGGCGTCGTGCGCGAGCAGGCCAAGGCCCGGGGTGTCTCGAGCGAGGCGTACTACCACATGCTCTCGAAGCCGGGCGAGCACGCCGCGGACTGGGAGGCGCTCGTCGAGCGCCTCATCAACCACGAGACGTCGTTCTTCCGGCATCCACCGTCGTTCGATGCCCTGCAGCGGCACATCCTGCCGGAGCTGCGCGACGCGCGTCCACGCGGCGGCAAGCTGAATCTCTGGAGCGCCGGGTGCTCGACGGGACAGGAGGCGTACTCGATCGCCATGGTCGCCATGGACGACGAGGCGCTGAAGGGTGAATTCACCGTGTGGGGCGGCGACATCAGCCGCTACGCGATCGACGTGGCCAGACGCGGACGCTACGGACCGCGCGCGGTGGCCACCGTCCGGGCCGACTACCGGCAGCGGTTCCTCCGTCCGGTCAACGAGCCGGCCACCGAGTACGAGGTCGTCGACGAGCTTCGCCAGCGCACGCGGTTCATGGCGGCGAACCTCGTCGGGAACGACACCTTCACCGTCAGCTACGACGTCATCTTCTGCCACAACGTGCTGATCTACTTCTCGCCCGCCGCCGTGACACAGGCGGTCGCGTTCCTCGCGTCGCGCCTCACGCTCGGCGGCTACCTGCTGCTCGGCCCGGGCGAGGCGCCCAGCGAACGGCCGGTCGGACTGGTGCAGGTCAGCATCAACGGGGTGCGCGCGTTCCAGCGCCGGAGCGCTCGGTCGACTGAGGTGCGGGCATGACGGATCTTCGGGCGATTCAGGCGACGGCCGTCGCGGCGTTCACCGACGAGTTCCGGCAGAGCCTGCCGACGATCCTCGCCGCCCTCGATTCGGTCGATCGCGACCGCTCGAATCGTGCCGCCGCCAAGGAAGCGCATCGTCTGATTCACGCCCTCAAGGGCGGCGCGTCGATGGTGGGCCTCGCCGCGTTCGGGTATCTCCTGAACGTCGCCGAGGAGCTGATCGAAACATCGGCGACCGGTTCCGCCGCGGTGACCGAGGAAGTCGTCGAAGGGCTGCGCGCAAGCATGCCGCGCTTCGCGTCATATATGGACGCGGCCCTGGCCGGACAACCCGTCGAGCCGATCGCGGCCGGCCTCGCCCGCACGCTTCGCGTCGCGGGTGGATCGGCGGACCTCGACACGTTGAAGAACCTGATCGAGATCGAAGCGCGCGAGGTCGCGCAGCTTCCGCTGGACTACGCCGAGTCCCGGGAACCCGCCGCCGAAGAGGCGCCGACGGTGCCGATGCCCGAGCCCATCGTCGGCGCACCGCCGGCGGAAACAACCGAGGCGGCGTCCGACGACGCAGTCGTCAGTCACCAGTCACCAGTCACCAGTCAGGCGGAAGGACCGGAGACTGGAGAGCCGTTAACGGCTGAGGCGCAGCCGGCCCCGACGCTGGAATTCGACGTCGTCATGACGGACGAAGTCCCGCCGGAGCTCGCGGAGGTATTCGGCGAAGAAGCCAGAGAGCATCTCGAGACGATCGCGCGGCTGACGCTGCGGTTGACGTCGGAGCCGGGGGACCGCGAGTCGGTCCAGGAGCTGCGCCGCGCGGTCCACACGCTGAAGGGCGCGGCCGGCGTCGTCGGCTACAAGGGCGCGTCGAAGCTGGCGCACCGGGCGGAAGACCTGCTCGATCGCCTGTACGAAGGCACCGCCGCCCTGACGCCCCGCGAGACGCGGGTCCTGGCGTCCTCATCCGACGCGCTGCACGACCTGATCGCCGGGACCGCGGATGCCGATGCCCTGCGCAACTCGGTCATCCGCCTGTTCGCGGAGTTCGATGCCCTGGTCGGGCCCGGCCCTGTGTCGATGTCCCCGGACGCGATGGCCGCGTTCGCGGCCGGAGAGACGTCCGCGCCCCGCGCAGAAGCCGAGGCGACCGCCGAGGAACCACTGGCGGCACCGGTCGCGTCCCCACCCGCGCCGGCGGCCGATCCGCAGCCCGTCGTCGAGCGGCGACGGAAGGTCGGCGATCGCCGCAGCGGCGGACAGGCACTGCGCGTTCCCCTCCAGCGTCTCAACGAGCTCGTACGCGTGGTCTCGGAGCTCGTCATCAACCGCTCGACGTTCGAGCAGCACCATGGAGCGCTGATCGAGCAGGTGGACGAGCTGAAGCTGAGCACCGCGCGGCTCCGTCGCGTGACTCACCGCCTGGAATCCGAGTACGAAGTGCGCGCGCTCGGCGGCGGCAACGTCGTGGCCGGCCCGGGGCGTACCACCGGATCGGGCGGCCATGGCTTCGACGAGCTCGAGTTCGACCGCTACACCGAATTCCATCTGCTGACCCGCGAGCTGACGGAAACCGCGAGCGACATCGCCACGATCGGCGCCCGCGTCGCCGGCACGATCGGCGACTTCGACAGCGACCTGACACGGCTCGGCCGCCTCACGCGCGAAGTCCAGGACAAGACCATGGAGTTCCGCATGGTGCCGCTCGGCGCGCTGACGACGCAGCTCGAGCGGACCGTGCGAACCACCAGCCACAACTGCGGCAAGCACGTCGACTTCGCCATCGAGGGCGAGCACGTGGCGCTCGACAAGTCGCTGCTCGAGCAGATGGCCGATCCGCTGCTCCACCTGCTGCGCAATGCGGTCGATCACGGCATCGAGCCGCGGGAACGCCGGCTGGCCGCCGGCAAACCCGAGCGCGGCCAGATCACGGTCAGAGCCTTCCACGAAGGCACCGACGTGCTGATCGAAGTGCAGGACGACGGCGGCGGGCTCGACGTCGAACGGATTCGCCGGACGGCCATCGCGCGGGGCCTCGTCACCGACGCGGCGGCCGCGACGATGACCGCCGACGCGCTGTACGGGTTCATCTTCGAGCCGGGGTTCAGCACCGCCGAGCAGGTGAGCGAAGTGTCGGGCCGCGGCGTCGGCATGGACGTCGTCAAGGCGCAGGTCGCCCGGCTGAGCGGCCGCGTCTACATCACGTCGCAGCCCGGCTCGGGCACGACGATCTCGGTGCGCGTCCCGATGACGCTCGCGATTGCGCGCGTGCTGCTGGTGCGCGTGGGCGGCGAGACGTTCGGCCTGCCGCTCGGCGCGGTCGTGCAGATCGTGCGTCCGCACCCGACGTCGATCAGCCTCGTGGGCGCGGAAAAAGTCTTCACGCTGGACGGCAAGACCTACCCGCTGCGCGATCTGGCCGAGACGCTCGGCCTCGGGCGAACCGGTCCCGCGCCAGCGCTGCAGCCCGTCCTGATCGCCAACCTGTCGCGCCGGCGCGTCGCGCTGGCCGTGGACGAAATCGTCAACAGCCGGGACGCGGTCGTCAAGAAGCTCGGCTCGCACCTTCGACACGTGCCGGGCATCTGGGGCGCGACGCTCATGGGCGACGGCACCGTCGTGCTGATTCTGAACCCCGCCGACCTGGCCGGCGCGGTCGACGAGCCCGTGGTCGTGCGACAGCCGAAGCGCCGTCTGACGGCCGAGAACACGCCGTACAACGTCCTCATCGTCGACGACTCGCTGAGCATGCGTCACGTGCTGTCGATGGCCGTGAAAAAGGCCGGATGGAACGCCGTGCCGGCGCGCGACGGCCTCGAAGCGCTCGAGATCATCGACCGCGGCACGCAGCCGCCCGACCTGGTGCTGCTCGACGTCGAGATGCCGCGCATGGACGGCTTCGAGTTCCTGTCGACGATTCGAGCGCAGTCCAAGCACGCCGACCTGCCGATCGTGATGCTGACCTCGCGCGGCGGCCTGAAGCACCGCGAGAAAGCGAAGTCGCTCGGCGTGACCGACTACATGGTCAAGCCGTTCCAGGAAGACACGCTCATCGTCAACATCGATCGGCTCGTGAAGGAATCGCGGCACGGGAACCGGAAGGCGGCCTCGTGATCAGCGTCGCGATCGCGGACGACTCGCCATTCACCTGCAAGCTGCTGGCCTCGTACGTCGAGGACGGCGGCGAGTGCCGGGTGGTGGGCCTGGCGCACGACGCGCAGTCGACGATCGAGCTCATCCGGCGCGAGACGCCCGACGTGCTGACGCTCGACCTGCAGATGCCCGGCGGCGACGGGCTCGACCTTCTGCGCCTGCTCGCCGACGAGCCGCCGGTGTCGATTGTCGTCATCAGCGGGGTGACCCGGCTCGCCGCCGCGACCACGCTCAAAGCGCTCGAACTTGGCGCCGTCGACTTCATCCTGAAGTACTCGCCCGATGCCCCGATCAGCCGGGCGTCGCTCCGGCGCGAGATCATCGCCAAAGTCAAAGCCGCCGCGGCGGCGCATCCCGCGCGGCGGGCAACGCCCGCCGCCGCACCGGTCGCCGTGCAGGCGCCGGTACCGTCGCGAGCGACCACCCGTGCGGTCACGCCACCGGACGCGGCCGGCGTCGTGATCATCGGCGCCTCGACGGGCGGACCGAGCGCGATCGGCGAACTCGTGACCCAGCTGCCGGCCGACTTCGCCGCGCCCTGCGTCATCGTCCAGCACCTGCCCGCCAGTTTCACCGCGCCGTTCGCCGCGCAGCTGAAACGGCGCGCGAAGGTGCCCGTGCGCGTCGCCGAGGAAGGCGACCGCCTCGAAGCCGGCCTGGTGCTCGTGGCTCCCGGTGCGATGCACCTGCTCATCAAGCCGGACGGCCGCGTCCATCTTCAGGCGCCGGCCGCCAAGGACTTCTACCGGCCCTCGATCGACATCGCGATGGCGTCAGCCGCCGAAGCGTACGGAGCGTCCGCGATCGGCGTCGTGCTGACCGGCATCGGGAACGACGGTTCCGAAGGCTTGAAGCAGATCCGCGACGCCGGCGGCGAGGGCTTCGTCCAGGACGTCGCCAGCTGCATCGTCCCCAGCATGCCTGAGCGCGCGCTGCAGCACGCGGGCGCCGATGTCGTCGGCAGCCCCGAGCGCATCGGTCAGGTCCTGTCTTCGCGGAGGAAGCCGTCGTGACCGGCGACGAAGGACTCGTGTGCTGCTCGGTGGGCGATACGCAGTACGCGCTCCGCGGGGCCGACGTGCGGCAGATCGTCCGCGTCGAGAAGATGCGCACCGCGGCCGGCAGCGACAGCCGCGTCGGCACGCTCGAACTGTCAGGGCAACCCGTGCCGGTCTTCAGGCTCGGCAGCGTGCTCGGACGCACGGGTGCGCAGCGAAACGTGCCCAACTCGGGCGGCCATCACATCGCGGTCACCGGCGAAGGCGCTGAACTCGCCGGCTGGCTGGTCGATCGCGTCGTCCGGACGCCGTTATCGCAGGACGCGCAAGTCGTGGCGCTTCCTGCGGTCGTCGGCCCGACAGCGACCTCGTGGTTCGAAGCGCTGGTGAAGTCTGGCGGCACGTCGATTCTGCTGCTCGCGCCGCGGTCCTTGAATCCGTTGCTGCCGCGCCAGCCGCGCGCCAGCACGATGGGGGCATTCGCGGCGGCGCCGGCGGCGAAGAGGCGCGGTGATTCGGCCGAACAGATCGTGCTCCTCTTCTCGACGCCGGCGCTCCCGCGTTGCGCGGCGCCGCGCTTCGCGTTGAGCGGCCGGCAGGTTGCCGCGATCTCCCAGCCGATGTCGCCGATTCCGGTTCCCGGCAGCGCCCCTTACGTGACGGGCGTGGCGTGGTGGCGAAATCTCGTCGTGCCGGTGATCGACTTTCGCGGTCCCGGCGGGCACGACGATGAGGCGCAGCGGCGGCGGCAGGTGATCGCGCAGTGCGGGCCGCGGCTGGGCAACACGCTCGTGGCGTTCGCGGTCGACGCGGAAATCGCGCTGCACCGGCCGGGCGCGAGCGACGCGCGGGCGGATGGGGTGCCGTGCCCATCGTTCGCGGCAGGCATGTTCGATATCGGTGGAGAACCGGTCGCGCTGCTCGATCTGGATTCGATGCTCGCGCCGGTGCAACGGCACGCCGAGGGCATTCCGGCGTGAGCGTCCAGGCGGCTGTTCGTTGCCCGCGAGGGCAGGCGGCGCTGGGGGCAGGGGCCCTGCGAGGGAGCGGCGCGGGGCAAGGGGCCCCGCAAGCGACCGAGTCGGGGTATGGGGCGAAGCCCCATGTCATCAAGGAGGAGCTATGAGGCCGGTGAGTCGGTACGCGTTGTTGGTTGCAGTGATGTTGGTCGTGATTCCGACGGTGTCGTCGGCGCAGTTTCGCGGACTGGGGCGTATCACGGGCACCGTCAGCGAAGAAGGGGGCGGGCCAATCGGCAACGTCACCGTCCGCGCGACCCTGACGGGCGAAGAAGGCGTCATCGAAGAGAAGTCCGACGACAAAGGGACGTGGGCCGTGGCGGGCGTCGCCAAGGGCGAGTGGCATCTGACGTTTCAGATCGCCGGCTACGTCCCGGTCGGCGCCAAAGTCGTGCTGCCGGCCGAGCTGGCGCGCGTCGCGCCCATCTCGATCACGTTGAAGAAGGTTTCGAAAGGCTGATGACTTATGAGTCTGAGCATCGATAAGAAGCTCTTCGGGGGCTTCGGCGCACTCTTTCTGGCGTTCATCACGCTCGCCCTCGGCGCCTGGATCCTCTCGGGGCGCCTGAACGATCGTGTGTCGGAACTGGCGAACGTCAGCGGACGGTCGCTGCAGCTGGCGGGCGACGTGCAGTACCTCGCCGCCAACATCAAGGCGGAGCAGCGGCAGGTCATCATCCTGTCGGCGAAGCAGGACATGAACGGGCTCAAGGATCAGGCCCGTTCGGTCGAAAGCGACGCCCAGGCGATCGTCGCGAAGCTCGACGAGATCATGCGAGTCTCGGGCGGCAACGCGCGCGCATCCGCCGATCAGGCGCGGACCGCGATGCAGACCTGGATCGCGAACGACTGGCGCAAGACGCGCGACCTCGCCGAGAAGTCTCAGACGCTCGAAGCCGTCGAAGCGAGCGAGGCCGGCCGCGCGCTCCTCGAACGGGCCGGCACACTCGCCGCGGCCGTCGTGACGCAGGAGTCCGACAAGTTTCAGGCGAACAACGAGCAGGCCAAGGACGCGTACAGAGCGCTCCAGCTGCTCTCGCTCGTCCTGCTCGTCGCGGGGATCGGCATCGCCGTCGGCGTCGGCTACATCGTCCACAGCGTGCACGCCACGCTGCGCGGCGCCGCAACGAAGTTGTCCTCGGGCGCCGAAATGGTCGTGGCCGCCGCCGGCCAGATGTCGAGCTCGTCGCAGAGCCTGTCGCAGAGCGCGACGGAACAGGCGGCGTCACTCGAAGAGACGTCGGCATCGGTCGAGCAGCTCGCGCTGATGACGCGCAAGAACGCCGACGCGACCACCGAGGTCGTCGGCCACCTGCGTGAGGTCGACGCCCGCGCCAACGAATCGAACCAGGCGCTGAGCGACATGGTCTCGGCCATGGCCGGCATCCAGGATTCCAGCCGTCAGGTTTCGAAGATCATCAAGACGATCGACGAGATCGCGTTCCAGACGAACATCCTCGCGCTCAACGCGGCGGTCGAGGCCGCACGTGCCGGCACGGCCGGCATGGGATTCGCGGTCGTCGCCGACGAAGTCCGCAGTCTCGCGCATCGGTCCGCGCAGGCCGCCCAGGACACGAACGAGCTGATCTCGCAGTCGATTTCCCGCGCGCAGAGCGGCACGAGCTCGGTCGAGCGCCTGACCGGATCGATCGCGAGCATCATGCAGAGCGTCTCGAACGTGAAACGCCTCGCTGATGACGTCAGCGTGGCGAGCCGGCAGCAGGCCGCCGGCATCGAGCAGGTGTCGAAGGCGGTCATCGAGCTCGAGAAGTCGACGCAGGCGATCGCGGGCACCGCGGAAGAAGGCGCCGCCGCGAGCGAAGAGCTCAACGCGCACTCGGAAACCGTGATTGGCGTGGTCGGTCAGCTCGAGGTCCTCGTCGGCAGCTCGTCGAAGGACGGGGCGGCCTCGACGCCGGGCAGCGACGCGGGCGCACTGCCGCGCCCGATGGCGCCGCGCTATCGAAACGTCAGCGCGTATACGAGCAGCTTCGGCAGCGGCCGGCACGAAGGGACGGGGACGTTCGGCTAGCGTGCACGCCGACCGACAGTCCGGATGACCACATTCGACGGCCTGCGGGACATCCTGAGGCAAACCGCGAGTGCCCGGGATGAGGCCTGTACGCCGGCCGGCGACAGGCGCGAGCCGCCGGCCGGGCACGGAAGTCTCGACGATTCACGCCTGCTCGAACTCGATCGT
>Ga0326726_10003074_pt1 | contig 15315 bp, 10 predicted proteins | sample MHFenrmetagenome_2_FD_207603 | JGI IMG/M metagenome (GOLD analysis project Ga0326726, IMG submission 207603) | Lab enriched peat soil microbial communities from Michigan Hollow, Ithaca, NY, United States - MHF15MN | ecosystem: Environmental > Terrestrial > Soil > Wetlands > Peat | place: USA...
CGAGCACGCCGAGCTCGTCCGACCGATTGTCGGGCACGCGGCTGCCGAGATCGCCGGTCGCGATCCGATTCGCCTGCGTCGTCAGCACGCGAATCGGCCGCGCGATCGACATGCTCTGCAGCGCCGCCGCGAGCACGCCGATGCCGAGCACGATGAACGCGATCAGGAACAGCTTCTGCCGCGACGACCGCGCCGCGCCCTCGGCCTCGGCGAGCGACTTCGCGAGCTCGGCGTCGAGCCCCGCCGTCGTCACGCCGATCCGGATCGCGCCGACCTTGCGATCGCCGGTCTTGATCTGCACGCCGTACACCCAGTCCGAGCCATTGCCGATCCGGGCGTGCACCACGTCGCCGTCCTTGATGCCCGCGTCGAGGAGCTTCTCGAGCTCGGCCAGCTTCGGCGCCGCCGGCGCGCTCGGTGTCGCCTGCACGACCTGCCCGGTGTCGTCGGCGATGCTGATCCACACGAGCTGGTTGTCGCCGGCCTTGTCGTCGCGAATCGCCGCGTCGATCACCGCCGGGATGTCCGAGTACTGCGAGTTCGCGAGCGCGTGCGCGCAGCCGTTCGCGATCGTCTGCACGACCAGGTCGGCCTGGCGCGTGATCGCCTTCTCTCCCGACGCCTTGCGCGATGCGATCTGCGCCGTCGCCAGGTCATCGATCGAGCGCTGGCTGAACCACGTCGCCGCGCCGACGGCCAGCGCGACCACGACCGAGGTCGTGAGGATGAGCTTGACCGAGATCGGAATGCCAGCCCGGGCCTTGGGCGACGATCTCACGGTCCCGAGTTTAAGACTCGGGCCGGATCAACGCAATCGACCGCCCTCGGCTCATTTCGCCAATCGTCCGGTAGCCTTGGCCCGCTCCACCGCGACGTCGAACAGGCGTTCCAGCGGCGCCGCCACGGCATCGCCCTCGAGCAGCCGCAACGCCCGCGCGATCGCCTCGATGGTCGACACCTGTCCGGGTCCCGGCGATTCTCGCAACCGCGCCGCGACCATCGCGTCGTCGGGCAGGCGCAGGACCGGCAGGCCGTGCACCGGCAGCTTGCGATACATCCGCCGCGCCTGCGACCACGTCGCGTCGAGGACCACGAGCTGCTTGGGCGCCGGGACCGGCGCGACCGCCCGTGGCTCGCCCATCGGATACAGGAGCCAGGCGCCGTCGAGGTCCGGGAGCCGCGCCGGACCGCCGAGCCCGCCGTGCTCGACGATCTCGCTGTTCGGCAGCGCGAGCTGCGCGAGCCGCCCCGAGTTCGACGATCGATTCCGCTCCTGGCTGTGGCGGATGATGACGATCCGCGTGCGGGTCGCGATCACCGGAATCTCGGCGCACAGACACACCCGGCGCTGGTACAGGCAGCGCGGGCATGGGGTCACGTCAACGACAGCAGCGGAACCCGACATTCGGGAAGAAGAATGCGTCGTTGCCGAGCGTGAAGTTCAACGAGCAGCTCGTGCCGACATCGGTGCTGTTCGACGCTCCGCCGCGGATCGGGTTCTGGCCCGACTGCCGCGCCAGCGTCCACTCCTTGACGTTGCCCGACATGTCGAACACGTGCGTGCCCACGTTCGCGTAGCAGCTCGCGAGCGAGCCGGTCGGCAGCGTCGAGTCCTGCGCGGGGTCGTAGTCCTGGCCGTTGCACGTCATCGCCTGATACGTGTTCGGGTTCGCGGCGTACGCCCACGTGTTGCCCTTCGAATTCGCGGGCGCGGCCGGCGCGCCGGCGGCCTCCCGGATCTGGATCGCGTCGATCTTCACGCCATCGCGCTCCATGTAGATGCGCATCGTACGGATGCCGGCCGTGACGGTCAGCGCCCCGCCCTCGCGCTCGACCCACTCCCACACGTTCGCGTTGTTCTGCGTGAAGCGATCGTTGTTCACGGGCGTGACACCGTCGAGGTTCATCACCATGCGGTTGCCGCTCGCCGTGTTCGGCGACCACATGCGCACCCAGATGTGATAGCTCGACGACGCCTTCTGGAAGTTGATGTTGTAGTCGAGGTGAGGCGCCTGGGCGATCACGTTGCCGTTCGCGATGCTCGTGCCGTTGTCGGGAGACGACACCATGTCCGAGATCCCCGAGAACACGACCGTGTAGTCCTCGGCCCACACGTGCGAGCTCGCCGCGCCGATCGCCGCGTAGTCCTCGGCCTCGATCAGCGTGTCGACCGTGCCGGTGCCGAGCGCGATCGGAGATGTCGCCGGCGCCACCACCGAGCACGTGCGGTGCCACTGCTGCTCCGTGCACAGCGTCGCGCCGATCGCCTGACAGGCGGCGACGGCCTGCGGATACGTGACATTCGTCCACGGGATCTTGCTCGCCTGCGAACAGGTCGGGCATACCGGCGACACCGTGCCACCGGTGCCCGGAGTCGCCAATCCCGAGGGCAGCGTCGCGGTGAACACCGTCGGGGACACCACGCTCGCGACCGACCACGTCCCGTTGTAGCCCGCGACCGACACGCCGCTCACCACGACCACGCGGCCGACCGCGAGGTTGTGCGCCGTCGTCGTCGTGAACGTCGCGACCGTGCCGACCTCGGTCGCCCCGTTGGCCGCCACCGTCGAGCTCGCGCCGCACTGGTTCGTGACGACGTTGCCGCTATCGGCCGCCGTCGCGTCGGGCTTCGACGCCTCGTACTGCATCATCTGCTTGCCGTTGCCGATGTCGACCCAGCTGATGCCGCCGTTCGGGAACGTGCCGGGGGTCGCGGTGTTGTCGATGACGCCGTCGCAGTCGTTGTCGAGGTTGTCGCAGCTCTCCGGCACCGACGCGACGCCGTTGTGCGTGTACACGCAGACCGCGGGGTTCGTGTTCGTCACCGTGTCGCACTGGTACGTGCCGTAGCTCCGGCACTCGCCCTTGTTACCGTCGTCGCACGGCGTGTCGAGCAGCGGCCGCTGGTGATCGTCGACGATGTTGTTGCAGTCGTTATCGATGTGGTCGCACGCCGTCTCCGGAATGATGTGCCCCATCGCGTCCTTCGACACGTTGCTGCCGTAGTGACACGTCCAGCCGCTGGCGCCGTCGCACGAGATCGTGGTCCCGGTCGCGCACGCGCCCGCGGACAGACAGATGTTCGGCGCCGCGCCGAGATCCGGATCCGCGGCGTCGACGAGCCCGTCGCAATCGTTGTCCTGGCCGTCGCAGACCTCGACACCGCTCGGGAAGCACGGCCCGTACTCGCAGCCATTGGCCGTCGAGCCGTCGAGGTCGTGGTAGCCCGCCTTGCAGGTGTAGCTACACGCGCTGCCGCTGCACGTCGGGAACGCGTTGAAGCTCGCCGGCACCGTGCACTGCGTGCCGCACATGCCGCAGTTGTTGACGTCGCTCGTGGTGTCGAACCCCTCGTCGGTCACGCCGTCGCAGTCGTTGTCCTTGTTGTCGCAGATCTCGAGGTGCGGGATGAAGCCCTGCTGCACGGCGTCGCACTGCGGCGCGCCGCCCATGCACGCGAGCGTGCCCTGGTGACACTCGCCGACGTTCAACGTGCACGTACCGCCGCCGGTGCAATCCGCCGACGACTGGCAGATCGTGCCCTTGTTCGTGCCGCCGACGCAGGTCTTGATGCCGCACGCGCCCATGTTCGTCAGGCCCTCGTCGAACGAGCCGTTGCAGTTGTCGTCCTTGAGGTTGCACAGCTCGGGATCGCCGCTGTGGTCCTGAAACCCGATGCACTGCACGGCACCGGCCACGCAGTGATTCGTGCCGGCGACGCACTCGCCGACATCGGTCCCGCACTTGCCGCCGCCACCCGGATCGCCCTCGTCGACGAGGTTGTTGCAGTTGTTGTCGATGTTGTCGCAGATCTCCGGCATCGGCGTCTTCGTGCACTTCAACACGCCGGCGACGCACTGCTTCACGCCGCCCGCGCACGCGCCCATCTGGTTGTCGCACAGCTCGCCGACGTGCTCCACGACGCCGTCGTCGACGAAGCCGTTGCAGTCGTTGTCCTTGCCGTCGCAGATCTCCGGCCCGGTCGGCATGCATGCACCTGCATCGCCGCTGCCGCCGCCATCGCCGGTGCCGTTGCCGTCGCCGTCACCGCCATCGCCGCCACTGCCGTTGCCGCCATCGCCCACGCCGCAGTTGAGGCAGTAGTCGTTGACGTTGCACGACAGCTGCGTCGCGCCCACGAGCCCGAGCAGCGCGACCACGAACGCGCGCTTCACGACCGACCTCCGCGCGAGCGCCGGCGCCGCAGGAGCAACGCGAAGGCGCCGAGCAGGATCCCCGCATCACCACTGCTGGTGCTGCAACCGCCGCCGCCGACCGTGACGTGCGTCTCCTGACCCGCATCCGGCAGGAACGACGCCGGGTCGTAGCAGGTGCCGCCCTTGCAGACCTGCGCCACATCCGGACACATCGTGCCGGTGCACGGATCGTCCTCGCAATGGCCGCCGTTGTTCGGGTTGCACCACTGGCCTTGCGGGCAGTTGGTGTTGTTCACGCACGGGTCGTCGATGCACTGGCCCGTGGTGTCGTTGCACGCCTTGCCGAACGGACACGGGTGACCGCACGGATCGGCCTCGCACGTGCCGAGGCGACAACGCTGACCGGTCGGGCAGTCGACGCCGACGCAGCTTCCGTAGCACTGGCCGCTCACGCAGTACTGATCGGTCGGGCACGTCACACCGGTGCACGGGTTACCGACGCACACGCCGTTGACGCAGTTCTGCGCCGCCGTGCAGCGATCGGGATACGTGCTGCAGTCATCCGGCGCGCATTCGCCCGTCGGCGGGAAACACGCCCACCCCGGAACGGGGCACTGGGTGACCAGCGTGCAGGCGTCGACACACGAGCTCGTGTTGTTGCCGTTGTCGACGCACGTCTGCTTGTTGCCGTTGACGTTGGGACACGTGACGCCGTAGCAGGGGTCGTTCAGACAGACCATCAGCGTCTGATCGCACTTCTTCCCGAGCGGGCACGGGAACTCCTCCAGCGGGTTGCACGGGAACGCGCACTGACAGTTCACGCACGCGGAACCGGCGCCGCACAGCGTGCCCTCATCGGTGCTGCCGTCGCAGTCGTCATCGACGCAGTTGCAGGTCTCGATGCCGATCGTCTGGCTCGTCACGCACGTCGGCGTGCCGTTGATGCACTTCGTCTGCTCGCACGTCGTGCCGGTGCCACACTTGCAGCAGTTCGGACCGACGCAGCCTGCACTGCTGTCGCACACCCAGTCCTCGTCGATCTGCCCATCGCAGTCGTCGTCGATGTTGTCGCACGTGTTGTCGACCGTGCCCTGCATCGCGTTGCACGACACGACGCCGTTGATGCACTGCGTGGTCCCGACGCCGCAGCTGCCGGAGCACGCGGTCGGCACGAAGTCCTCGTCGATCTTGTTGTCGCAGTCGTCGTCGAGCCCGTTGCACAGATCGCAATGCACGCCGCTGTTCTGCGACGGGTTGCAACCCTGAACCTCGCCGGTGCAGGCGCTGAAGCTGTTCGTCCCGGCGCACGATTGCGGGCACGTCTTCTGGCCGGGATGACACACGTTCTGCGGGATCGGGTTGTTCGCGGGATCGCCGGGGTTGTCCGTCGACGGCCCGCCCGGCGTCACGATGCTCGAGCACGCGAGCGTGAAGCCGTCGCAGACACCGTCGCAGTCGTTGTCCTTGCCATCGCAGATGCCGCAGTCGGGGCCTGTCCCCATGCACACGCCGGGTGCGGTGCAGCCGCTGTAGTGCGTGGCGTTCGCGTTGTAGTCGCAGACCTCGGTGCCGAGGCAGGTGCCCTGGCCGCACGACCGCGAGATCGGCGTGCACACGCACGCGGCGCCGCCGCAGGCCGTCGGCGTGCCGTCGCAGATGATGTTGTTGTTGTTCGAGCACCGGCAGCTCTGATCGATGTGGCCGTCGCAGTCGTTGTCGAGGCCGTCGCAGATCTCGACCGACGGCACGCAGCAGTTCTGGCCCTCGTCGATGAGTCCGTCGCAGTCGTCGTCGAGGCCGTTGCAGATCTCGGGATCGTTGCCGTGGACCACGAACGGATCGCACACGCCGGCGTTGCACTGGCCGGTGATCACCGTGTTGGCGGCGTTGGTGACGCTGCAGGCCGTGCCGTCGGGCTGGCCGCTGCACGTCGACGCGCCGGCGTTGCAGGTCACGCCCGTGCCATCGGCGCGGCATACGAGCGTGCCGTTGACGAGGCAGACGCCCTTCTCGTTGTTGCTGCAGGCCTGACCCTTGGTGGTGAAGTCTTCGTCGATCTTGGTGTCGCAGTCGTCGTCGGCGTTGTTGCAGACCTCGGAGCGCACCGACTTCGCGATGATGTCGGAGATGGCGAGCTCGAGGCCGGCCTGATCCTGCGCGTAGTAGCCCTCGTTGCCGACGCCGTCGAATGCACCGCCGCCGTGCGCGATGTTCTCGATGTTGGCGTACGGGACCGGCGTGCCGAACCCGATCGCCTTGGTCTCGACGCGGTACTTGTAGAGCAGCGCGGCGTGCGACGCCGTGCCGCCGCTGCTCGACGCGTTCGCGCCGGCCTGCGTGAACGTGAAGTGCGTCGCGTCGACCGGCGCGGTGACCGTGAACGTGCCGTTGAACGACGCGTCGGTGACGCCGGCGATCACGACCGACTGCGTGATCTGGAGCTTGTGCGTCGCCGCGGTGGTCACGGTGACGATGCCACCGGCGCGCGTGATCGCCGAGATCGCGATCGGATCGTTCTGCGCCGCGTAGCCGCCCGAGCTCGCCGCGAGGGCGCCGGCTGCCGTCGCGTACGTGAAGTGCGTGGTGTCGGGAACGGTCGCGATCGTGAACGTGCCGTTGTACGCGGCGTTGGTGACGTTGTTGATGACGACGCTGTTGCCGACGGCCAACGTATGCGCGGTCGCCGTGGTGACGGTCGCGGTCGTCGCCGTGCGCACGATGTTGGAGATCACGACCGAGTGCAGGTTCGTCGCGAGCATCGTGGTCGCCACGGCCGGCGCGTTGCCGGAGCACGTCTCGTCACCGTCGGTGAGCATGATGACGATGTACGGCCGGCATTGATTGGCGCAGCAGCAGTTCGCCCCGACGCAGTTCGCGACCGTGCTGCAGGTCGCCTGGTTCGGGTTGCACTGCGTCGTGCCGGTGCCGGACTGGGCGATGAACACGCTGTTCGTCGGATCGTTCAGGATCGGATCGAACCCCGCGGCGTTCGCGGCGAGGATCGTGGTGCCGTTCGTCGCCTGCAGGCCTTCGAGGTAGCGCTGCGAGCCGAGCAGCGAGCCGCCGAGCGGCGTGTTGTTCGGCGCGGTCCAGATCTCCGGATTCGTGCCGGTCGTGCACGTGTTGCCCGTGAAGTTCGTCCAGCTCGCGGCGCCGGAGTTCGAACCGTCGACGAGCGGGCTGAGCAGCTCGAACATGCTGTCGCTCGAGTTGCAGGCGAACTCCGTCGCCGTGCAGCCGCTGGGGAATTCACCACTGATCGTGCCGCCCGTCGTGGCGCGGAACCGCGCGAGCGCGAGCACCATGTCGCCGTAGCTGTTCGCCATGTTGTTGATGGCGCATCGCGCGTGGTTGAGCTTGTTGTCGATCTGCGGCACGCACGATTCGGAGGCCGGGCAATCGGCGGCGGTGCTGCACAGCGTGTTGGTGTGAGTCGAGCAATGCGCGCCGCACGTCGGCGGGCCGAATCCGGTGGGGTTGCCGAGGCTCGTGCTCGTCATCGATCCCGAGGTGTCGAGGATCAACGTGACGTACGGCTTGAGTGCCGTCCCGTTGCCGGCGCTCGCCACCGCGGTGAAGACGACGACCAACAGCGCGGCTGCCCCCAGCCGCGCAACGAGCTTGCGCATGCCGCCCATTCTAGAGTGGCGACCAGGGATTAGGAAAGAAACGCCTGGGGTAATTGCGAGTTAGCGGCCGAGCAATGCGCGACCGATCACTTTCAGGGCGAGGATCGGTTTCACGCCCTCGAAGATCGGCAGGACCTGGGCATCGGCCACGTATCGGCTGATCGGATACTCCTCGGCGTACCCCCAGCCGCCGTGAAGCAGCTGGCCGAGCTGGGTCACCTCGACGGCGACGTCGCACGAGAACAGCTTGGCCATCGCGGCGATCGGCGCCGCGCCGCGTTCGTCGCCATCCATGGCGGCCGCCGCCGCGTAGGTGATCGCCCGCGCCGCGACGAGCCGGGCGGCCATGCGACCGACGTGGAATTGGGTCAGCCCGTAGTCGCCGATCGGGCGGCCGAACTGCTTGCGCTCGGCGACGTAGCGGCAGGTCTGCTCGAGCGCGGCGCTCGTGACGCCACAGGCCCGACCACCGGTCTGGAGGCGGCCGGCGGCGAAGCCTGCCATCTGCAGCGCGAAACCGCGACCGACGCCGGCGTCGCCGCCGACGACCTGCGCGTCGGGGACCCGCCAGTTCTCGAACGCGAGGCCGAACGAGTGCATGCCGCGATAGCCCGGCGTGCGATCGGCCTTACCGACGAGCGTGCCGCCGGTCGGCTGGGTCGCGGTGAACTCGTGACCGGGGAAGCGCGGCTTGTCGACGATGAACAACGTCAGGCCGCGCGAGCCCTGGTCGCCGGTCCGGGCGAGGAGCGCGATCACGTCGGCACGGCCGGCGAACGTGCACCACGCCTTCGCGCCGGTGATCGCCCAGCCGCCCGCGATCCGCTCGGCGCGGCACGCGAGCGACGCGACGTCGGAGCCGACATCGGGCTCGGTGACCGAGATCGCCGCCATGATCTCGCCCGAGGCCAGGCGTGGCAGCCAGGTCTGCTTCTGATCCTCGGTCCCGCCCGAGAGCAACGCCTTCGCGAGGATCTCGGGCCGCGTGATGAGCGATCCCGCCGCGGCGAGCGAGGCGCGCGACAGCTCCTCGGTGGTGAGGATCATGGCCAGGTTGCCGAGCTCGTGGCCGCCGTACTTCTCGGGGATCGACAGCCCGAAATAACCCAGCTTCGCCATCTCGGAGATGAAGCGTTCCGGGACCAGCTCGTCGTGGTGGTGGATGCGTTCGGCGTGCGGTGCGACCTCGCGGTCGGCGAACGCGCGCACGTTGGCGCGGACCTCGGTCAGCATCTCGTCGAGCGGCCACGCCAGGCGGCCATAGGCGGCAATCGAGGTGGCGCCGAGTGCCTCGACGGGAGCGGGCGCGGTGAGCTCGGCGATCGCGGCGCGCGCCCTTGCGTCGTAGTGCAGCTCCGGAAGCGACAGCAGCGGCGCGATCGGCTCGAGCCGATGGCGCAACCCGGCGGCGAGCTCGGCGGCCGCGATCGCGGCGGCCGCGGCCAGTGGTGCCGGCGCGGCGACGAGCTCGTCGATCACCCGCGCTTCGGTGGCCGCGTACGCGACGCGCTCGACGACGACCTGGTGGGCGTCGATCGCGTCGCCGTGGTTGGTCAGCGTGCGCGCGGCCTCGAGCGCGCGCTCGGCAAGTGCGCGCGTGGCGGCGGCGATCGTCTGCAGCTCGGACATAGCTGAGAGTTATACCGGCATGACGCATCGCGCCAACCGATTCACCATGGTTTGATGTCGGCCAGAGGTCGCCGAAGTGGATCGGAATGAAGAAACTGGTCAGGTGACCGTCCATTTTTACGGAGGATTCATGCGCTTCCTGGTTGGATTGATGATCGCGCTCGCTCCCGTCGTCGCCCACGCCGACAAGTCCTACAACGATGGCAAAGGCGATACGTGGGACTGCTCGAAGGACGCGGAGATCACCATCAACGCGAACAAGGGTACGTACACGTTCAAGGGCGCGTGCACGCACATCACCGTCAACGGCAACAGCAACAAGTTGACCATCGAGAAGACCGCCAACCTCGACATCAATGGCAACAAGAACACCGCCGACGTCGCGTCGGCCGATGCCATCTCGACGAACGGCAACGATAACGCCGTCACCTACAAGGGCTCGCCCAAGGTCTCCGGCCTCGGCAGCCGCAACAAGGTCTCCGGGACCGACAAGAAGGCGAAGTGACGAAGCTGATCGTGTTCGCGCTGGCGCTGATCGCGCCGTCGCTCGCGCTCGCCGACAAGAACTACACCGGCGGCAAGGGCGCGACGTGGGACTGCGCGAAGGATCCCACCGTCAACATCAACCACGGCAAGGGCACGTACACGTTCAAGGGCGCGTGCAAGGCGATCAACATCAACGGCGGGCACAACACGCTGGTGATCGAGATCGTCGAGTCGATCGATGTCAACGGCGCGTCGAACGTGATCACGGCCGGCAGCGTCGACACGATCAACATCAACGGCGCCGACAACAAGATCACGTGGAAGAAGAGCAAGGGCGCGGGTGACAAGCCGGCCGTCACCACGCTCGGCCAGAACAACAGCGTCACGCAGGGCAAGTAGGCTACTAGCAGCCGCTGCCGCCGGCGGCCTGGCAGATCTGCTGCGCGGTCCGCGCGACGTTCCAGATCCGGAGCTGGTCGATGAGGCCGTCGAGCGTGTCGCCGGTCGGCGAGTTGCCGGCGATCGCGCCGCCGCTGGTCGAGCCGGCGCCGAGCGCGGTGCCACCCCCCACGTTGGCCATGTCCTGGCCGTCGAGATAGAGGTGGCCCGTCGTGCCGTCGAACGTGCATGCGAAATGGGTCCACGCGTTGGTGGGAAGCGCGGTCGTGAACGGCAAGAGGACCGAGCCGAACGAGCACTGCACGCCACCGGTGATGAGGAACGCGCCGTACTGGCCGTCGTTGTCGAACACGCCCATGCGCGCACCGCCCGTCGGCAACGTGGTCGGATGGATCCACGCCTCGATCGTCACCGCCGTCGGCGTGAGGGACGTGCTGTCGGGTACCGAGATATGGCCGGCCGGTGCGACGGACGCGGCAAGCCCGACCTTGCCGGCCGCGTACGTGACCATGGTGCCGATGCCGTTGTTGTTGTCGCCGGAGTGGTCGAGCAGATTGTTCTCGAACTCCCAGCAACCAACCAGCGTCGGTTCGCCCGCCGCATCGCAGAACGCCACCGTGCTCGGAGCGTCACGCGGACCATCGCCCGGCGACGTGTCTTGGGTCGCCGCGTCGACCAGGCTGGGATCGCCGACGCACACGTTCGAGAATCCCAGCGACAGATCGCCGAACCGCCGGCCGCTCGCGCAGCTCGGATCGACGAAGCTGCAGAACCCGACCAGCTCGCAGGTGCCGGTCGCGCCGCAGTCCATGTTGGACGAGCAGTGAAACGCGGTGGTACGCAGGCAGCCGCCACTGGCGATCGCGAGTGCGCACGCGACGGTGCTCGCGGTGACCAGGCGCATCAGAACGAAGAGCTCCACGTCACCAGCCCACCGTGCGTCGTCGGCACGAGCGCCACGCCGCGATCCTCGGTGGATTGCTGGCGGGTCAGGTAGCGAACGATCCCGGCGCCGACGAGCGCGACGCCACCGACGCCTGCGATCACCGCGACCGTGCGCGCGGAGTGCGCCTTGTCGACGAGCTCCTTGTGCGCCTGATACGTCGCAGACGCATCGGCCTGATCGAGATCGCTCGTCGCACTGCGGTACATCACGATGGCGAGCACGCCAGTCACGACACCGGCGCCGACGAGGGCGTCTCCGATCGGATCCTTGTAGAACGGCGTTGGCCCCGCCGGACGCTCGGGTTGCGGCGGCGCGACCACGACCGGCGTTGGCGCGGGCGCGGGTTCGGGCTTGGATTCCGGTTTGGGCTCCGGCTTGGGCTCGGGTTTGGGCTCCGGCTTGGGCTCGGGCTTGGGTGCGGGGATCGTCGTCTTGCACGCGGCGATGGCTTCGCGTGCGGCTGCGCTCGGTCGCTCTTCGGGCTTGGTCTCGAGGAACTTCTGATAGAAGTCGATCGCGATCGAGCACTCCTCGAGCTTCACGTGGACCTGGGCGATCGCGTAGAGCAGGCCGGGTTGGGGATCGAGCTTGTAGGCCTCCATCAGCTCGGCGAGCGCCTCGCGGTACTTGCCACTCTGGTGGAGCTCGGCGGCATGCGCGACATGCTGCTGTGCGTCCTGTTTCGGATCGGCGAGCGCGCGCATCGGCGCGAGCGCGATCAGCGTGGCGATCAGGGCGATCCTCATTTGGGCGCGAACAGGGAGTTGGGATCCCATGCCTGATCCTTGGGTTTGTGGTCGGGTTTCGTCGGTGCGGGCGGCTTCACGGCAGGCTTCACGGCGACTGGCTTCGGTGCGGGTTTCGCGACGGGCTTCGCCACGGGCGCGGGCGTGGGTTTCGCGATCGCGATCGCGGGTTTCGGAGGTCTCGCGATCGGCGCGGGTTTCGCGATCGCCGGCACCGGCTTCGCGATCGCCGGCGCGAGCTTGGCGACATCGGGCGCGGCCGGCTTGGCGACGTCGGGCGCGGCTGGCTTCGCGACGTCGGGCGCGGCCGGCTTCACGACGTCGGGCGTGGCTGGCGGCTTCGCGACGTCTGGTGCAGGTGCGACCTCGGGAGCAGGCGCGGTCTCCGGCGACGCGGCCTTGGTCGTGGCGACCGGCTCGTCGCTCGACGACCGCGACCACATCACGCCGCCGCCGATCGCGAGTGCGCCGATCGCCAGGGCCCCACCGACCATCAACCCACGCCGGCGCGGCACGACCGACGGTTCGGGAGACCACGCCATTGCCGTCACGGGCTCGGGGCCCGGTGCAGCCGCGGCGGCGGGCGACGGTGCTGCCGCCAGGGCCGCAGCATCATCGGCGTTGGTCTGCTGGACCATGAACAGCGGCGACGTGTTCGTCGCCTTGAACTTCTCTGGCTTGACCGGCTGGATCGATTGGATCACGCCGCTCGCCGAGCCGTCGAAATCGATCGACGCGTTCATCGTCGGCTCGTCGTCGACCAGCCACGGCTCGAGGCGGCTGCCGAACAACTTCTTCATGTAGTCGGCGATGCTCGCGGCCGTCGGCCTCATGCCGAGCGATTCGGCGAAGTGCTCGAGCGCGTACCGCAGATCGTCGGCGGTCTGGAAGCGCGCGCTCGGATTGGTGGCGAGCGCCTTCATGATGATGTGCTCGAGAGGCGGGGGCAGATCATCGCGATGGAGCGAGGGTTTCGGGATCTCGCCCTGCACGATCGAGCTCATCACGAGGAAGTCGTTGTCACCCTTGAACAGCCGGCGCGCGGTCGCGACCTCCCACAGCACGATCCCGAGCGCGTACACATCGCTCCGGCGATCGATCGGCCTGCCGGTGACCTGCTCGGGCGACATGTACGAGACCTTGCCCTTGAGCGTGCCCGACCGTGTTTCGACCTGACGCAGCACCGCCTTCGCGATGCCGAAGTCGGCGACCTTCACGCGACCGTCGTAGCCGACGAGGATGTTCGCCGGCGATACGTCGCGATGCACGATCCCGAGCAACTCGCGATCGGCCCCGCGCTTCTCGTGGGCGTGATGGAGGCCGGCTGCGGCCGCACACATGATCGCGATGATCTGCTGGGTCGGCAGCTTGTCGTGGCGGCGGTTGAGCTCGCGCAGCACGTTGCGGAGGTCCTCGCCGTGGACGTACTCCATCGTGAAGAAGTACTCGCCGCGGTCGTCGCCGATGTCGAGCACCTCGACGATGTTCGGATGATGGAGCGAACCCGCGAGCCGCGCCTCGTCGAGAAACATCCGGACGAACTGCGGGTCCTTTGCCTGCTCGCTGCGGATCCGCTTGATCACGACATGGCGATCACCGTCGATCGCGATCAACAGATCCGCCATGCCGCCGGTCGCCAGATGTCGGAGGATCTGGTAGCGGCCGAGCTTGGTTGGCACCTGGGGCGCGGGCTCCGGCACGATATCGAAATCGTCCCATAGAAACCGGGGCCCTGCTCGACGGCGAGCATGTGGGAGGTGTGGGTGTTGTGCCTTGACGAAAACCGCCGTTTCCGCGCACCCTGGGAGCCGTGTGCACGACGGTGATGCGGGGTGTACTCGTGGTGTGGCTGGCGATCGGAGCCGGCTGTCTCCGACAGACGTCATTTCACTGCACGTCCGACCTCGACTGCATCAACGCCGGCGCCACGGGGCTGTGTCAGTCGGTCGGCTATTGCAGCTTCCCCGATTCGACGTGCGGCGGCGGCCAGCGCTATGGCGAGCTCTCCGGTCCGTTCGCGAATCAGTGCCTCGGCGGCGACGTCGGTCCCGACGGTGGGGTCGATGCCGAGGCGTGCAGCGCGAGCTGCCCACTCGGCTGCGATCCGACCAACACGCGCTGTCTCGCGCTCGTGCCGTCGAACGGGATCGATCCGGGATGGATCGGCATGGGGACGGCACCTCTCACCGCGACCGCGGATCTGGTGATCGATACCGACGCTGGCACGATCACGCCGACCGTCGCGGGCTTCGTCTACCACCAGGTCGCCCCTGTCGACTGCGGCGGCGGGGCGATGATCGGCATCGGCGCGTTCAGCTTCACCTCGATCTCGATCATGGACGGCGTGCGCGTCCGGGCGGTCGGCACGCGCGCGCTCGCCCTGCTCGCCGCGGGTCCGATCGAGATCGACGGGACGCTCGACGTGTCGGGCGGCGCGGCGACGCCGGCGTGCGTCGACCCTCCGCGCTGCGCCGGGCCGGGTAGCTTCGACGGAGGGCTCTACGACGCGTTCAATCCCCAGATCGGCTTCGGCCCCGGCGGCGGTGGCCACGGCTACAGCAACAACGGTCCGGGTAACGAGAGTGGCGGCGGTGGTGGTGGCGGTTGTGGCAACGGCGGCGCCGGCGGCGACGATGGCAGCGGGCTCTATCCGGCCGGTGCGGGAGGCACGAGCTACCTCGCGGCGAGTCTGCAGCCGCTGTGCGGTGGCAGCGGTGGAGGTGCCGGCGGACCGGCGTCGTTCGTCGGCGATCCGGGATCGCGCGGCGGCGGCGGCGGCGGTGCCGTACAGATCGTGTCGACGACGTCCGTGACGATCGGCTCGACGAGCCCGGGTAGCCCGAGCGGCATCACCGCCGGCGGTGCCGGTGGCCAGGGCGACAAGGCGGCGACCTTCGATGACGGTGGTGGTGGCGGCGGTGCGGGTGGCGCGATCCTGATCGAGGCGCCGTCGATCACCGTGACGATCGACGCGGTGCTCGCCGCCAACGGAGGCGGTGGCGCTGGCGGCTACAACAACGGCGCGGTCCAGACCGATGGGACGGCCGGCCTGCTGTCGGCGAGCGTGGCGGCCGGCGGGCCGGGTGTTCGCCGCGGTGGCAACGGCGCGGCGGCCGCGACCGCGACCGGCGAGAACGCGCCCGGCCCGGTCGGCGATGGTGGCGCCGGTGGTGGCGGCGGCGTCGGGCGGATCCGGCTCAACGCGCGCACCACGACGATCGCGGGAGTCGTGAGCCCGAGTGAGGGCGCGTGCACGACCAAGGGCGCGCTGACGACGCAGTAGCCTCAGGTGACGTAGGTCGCGAGGCCGCGCGCGACCTGCG
>Ga0326726_10003075_pt1 | contig 15311 bp, 13 predicted proteins | sample MHFenrmetagenome_2_FD_207603 | JGI IMG/M metagenome (GOLD analysis project Ga0326726, IMG submission 207603) | Lab enriched peat soil microbial communities from Michigan Hollow, Ithaca, NY, United States - MHF15MN | ecosystem: Environmental > Terrestrial > Soil > Wetlands > Peat | place: USA...
TCCCGGTACCTCCCGGGGGTGCAGATCATCGGGGAGGAGAAAGAGAATGAAGAAGCCTCGGGAGAGGTGATCTATGTAGACCCCCTGGACGGAACCCTGAATTTCTTTCATGGCCAGAGGCAATTTGCCGTTTCCATCGGTTACTGGATAGATCGAAACCCGGTGGCCGGCGTGGTGTTCAACCCGGTGGATGACGATTTATTCGTTGCCGCTCTCGGGCAGGGGGCGTTCCGGAACGGCCGGCCGATCCGGGGTTCTCAGTACCGCCACCTCAGCGAGTCGGTCCTCGCCACGGGCTGGCCCTACGACAAAAAGGAGCTTCCCCGAGTCCTCAAATCCCTGGAGCGCCTGCTGCCGGTTACCCAGGAAGTCCGGGTGTGGGGAACTGCGGCATTGGCCATGTGTTATCTGGCGGGGGGAACATTGGAGGGGTACTGGGAATGGGGACTCTATCCCTGGGATATTGCAGCAGGAGTGGTGATCGCCCGGGAAGCAGGATGCCGAATCACCTCCATCGATGGGGGGCCTTTTGACCTGAACCAAGGAGCGATTCTGGCGACCAACGGGCATGTGCACGAGGAGATAGTAAGATATTTGAGGGAAGAATGATTAAATGCGGAATGGAAAAATGTTCTGTAGGGCGTGATCTACGATCACGCCGTCCCTGCGGAATGATGAAACAGAAAGGAGAGAAAGAAATGGCAGGAAAGAAGAAATCTGGTCTGGTTTGGTTTGTTTTTCTGGCCGCGGCCCTTTTGGGGATGGGATCCGCGGGCTGGGCGGCCCCTTCGGGCAAGGTCACCCTTGTCATGGATAATGACGCGCCGACCATGGACCCCCACCGCCATGCGGAGAGATCGGGGGTCACGGTGAACTGGCAGATGTTCGATTCCCTTATGCTCCGCCAGAACGACATGAAAATCGTACCGGGGCTGGCCGAAAGCTACAAACTCATCAACCCCACGGTGATTCAGCTGAATTTGAGAAGAGACGTTCAATTCCACAACGGGGAGACTTTCAATGCCGAGGCCGTCAAATTCAGCCTGGAGCGTGTCCTCGACCCCAAGACCAAGTCCCCCCGGGTGCCTTCCGTGAACTGGCTTAACTCGGTGGAAGTGGTGGACAACTACACGGTGAAGCTGAACTTGAAGAATCCCCACCCCCTGTGGATGGAAGACCTTCACAACCTGGCCATGGTTCCTCCCAAGTACCTGAAGGAAAAAGGCGATTCCCATTTCGCTGAGAACCCCGTGGGAACGGGGCCCTACAAATTCGTCAAATGGACCCGCGGGCAGGAGATCCAAATGACCGCCAACACAAAGTACTTCAAGGGGGAGCCCCGGGTCGAGACCGGGGTCATCAAGATCATTCCCGATGCCTCCACCCGAGTGGCCGCCCTCCTGTCTGGAGCGGTGGACCTCATGAGGGGAATTTCCCCTGAAGAAATCCCGGTCCTCAAGGCCAATCCGAACCTACAGGTGGTCACCGTTCCCATCCTACGGTTCCAATGGTTCTATCTTTCCGACGCCATGAACCCCCAGTCTCCCCTAAGCAAGAAAGCGGTGCGCCAGGCCATCAACTACGCGGTCAACGTTCCAGAGATTGTGAACAACATCGTGGGCGGGTTGGGAATTCCCACCGTGGTGATGAACCCGATGCACTTCGGCTACGACCCCAACGTCAAACCCTATCCCCACGATCTGGCGAAGGCCAAGGCCCTGTTGAAAGAGGCCGGGTACCCCAACGGGTTTGAGATGACCCTCCATTACACCCCCGCCAATATGATCAAGGGAGATGAAGTCGTCCAGGCCATCCAGGCTCATGTGGGCCAGGCGGGGATCAACATGAAGCTGCAGAAGTGGTCTGCTGTAGGATACATGGACATCGTCAAGAGCGGGCGGGCCAAGCCTGCCTTCGGGATCAACTGGGGAAGTTTCGGGGTTTTTGACGGCGACGCCATCCTAACCCCCTTCTTCCGTTCCGGCCAGCAGTATTGCTTCTTTCATACCCCGGAGCTGGACAAGATCATCGACGCCCAGCGCCAGGAGATGGACCCGCAGAAGAGGAAGGAACTGATGAGCAAGGCCCAGCAGATTCTGCGGGAGGAAGCCCCGTGGATCTTCATGTATGCCTTCAAGACCGTGGAAGGAGCGAATGCCAAGCTGGATTACAAACCCCGGTCGGATGAGATCTTCTCCATCTACGAGATCGGGTTTAAGAAGTAAACTGCCAACCCCGCATTGACACCCCCTCCCTTCTCTCCCCCCTCGAGGGGGAGGGGGAGGGTGGGGGGGAAAGTGAAAAGAAGCCTCTGGCCCGATACCTCCTTCGCAATTTAATCCAGCTCGTCCTGGTCTGTCTCGGGGTAGCAACCCTGGTCTTCGTCATGGTCTTTCTGAGCGGGGACCCGGTCATGCTCATGGTCCCCATGACCGCCACCCCGGAAGAAATACAGAACCTGCGTGTGTCCATGGGGCTGGATAAACCCCTCTGGATGCAGTACGGGCTGTACATGTCTCGGGCGATCCAGGGGGATTTCGGCAACTCCATCAAGGCGGAGCTGCCGGCCCTCCGCCTCTTCCTTGAAAGGGTCCCGGCAACCTTGGAGCTGGGGATCACCGGAATGGTCCTGGCCACGGTGGTCGGGGTTGTGGTGGGGATTCTCTCGGCCATCCGGCGGGACAGTTGGATCGATGCCCTGGGACGGATTCTAGCGCTGGGAAGTCAATCTATGCCGGTTTTTTGGCTCGCTCTCATGCTCATCATCCTTTTTTCTGTCCAATTGAAAATCTTGCCACCTTTCGGCAGGGGGGGAATCAAGGAATTGATCATGCCGGCCATCACCCTGGCCACCTACAACATTCCCCTGATCCTGCGCCTGACCCGTTCCGCTTTTTTTGATGTCATCCATCAGGACTACATCCGAACAGCCCGGGCCAAGGGACTCCCCGACCGGGTCATCATTTATCAGCACATTCTGCGTAATGCGGCGATCCCCATTCTCACGGTCACGGGGATGAATTTCGGCCGGATCCTGGGGGGAGCGATCATCACCGAAACGGTCTTCGCCTGGCCCGGTGTGGGCCTCCTGACCGTGGACGCCATTTTCACCGCCGATTACCCGGTCATCATGGCGGCTACGGTCATCCTGGTGGTGAGCGTGGTGGTGGTGAATTTTTTGACCGATCTCCTGTACGCGGTCCTGGACCCGAGGATCCGGTATGACTAAGAAAGCTCAGCTTGGCTTGTGGCCCGGGGGCAAGTGCCTTGCGGGTAAAAAGCATCGGCTGGGTGAGCCCTTTTCCCCGGGGCTCTGCTCGGCTTCCGCATGGTGAGGCGGGCTGATCGGGCGACCTGCCGGTCGCCCCTACCCGGAGAGAAAACCGCTACGGAGGGGCAAGAAGGATTGCCCGCCCGCTCCATGGAATCGAGGGCACCTCATGGTTCTTGCCCGCAAGGCACTTGCCCCCCCCGGGTCCTGGCAGTGTTGCGAAGGCCACCTCCAAGTGGCCCTGAAGATGAATTCGCTTTGAGCGGTTCCCGGATAATCAAACCTCCGGCTTTGCCAGAAGACATGATTCATGACCCGCTGACACAAGATTCATAAGATGACTTCCATTTCCGGAAAAGAGACGAAGGAGCTGAAATTCCTCTGCTGGAATCTGGAGGGGGTCCGCCTGCCCCGCTCGGTGCGGTCCATGATCCGGAGCAAGACCGCCATCCTGGGGATCGTCTTCGTACTCATCGCGCTGGCGGCAGCCATCTTCGCTCCCTACCTCTCTCCCCACGATCCCTTCAAGCAAAACGTAACCATGAGGCTGAAACCTCCGGCCTGGGCCGGGGGGGGAAATTCGAAATTTTTTCTGGGGACGGACCAGCTGGGAAGGTGCGTCCTTTCCCGTTTGATCTACGGGGCGCGCATCTCTCTCATCGTGGCAGCGGTGGCCGTGCTGATTGCCGCAGTGCTAGGAGTGGCTCTGGGGCTCATTGCCGGTTTTTTCGGCGGCTGGGTCGACCAGGGGATCATGGGGGTCACCAACTTTTTCCTGAGCTTCCCCTACATCTTGCTGGCCATAGCCATCATGGGAGTCATCGGGCCGGGATTCAGCACCCTGATCCTTGTCCTGGGGTTGACCTCCTGGCCTGTGTATACCCGGATCATCCGATCCGAAGTTTTGAGCGTGAAAGAGCTGGAGTTTGTGGATGCGGCCCGGGCGCTCGGGGTGCGGGAAGACCGGATTCTCATCCGCCACATCCTGCCCAACGTGATGAACTCAGTCATGGTCACGGCCAGTTTGGAAACGGCCCGGATGATCATAAATGAAGCCTTCTTCAGCTTCCTGGGCCTGGGGGTTCAACCCCCCATTCCCTCCTGGGGAAATATGCTCAACGACGGGAAAGCCTACATCTTCGTGACCTGGTGGCTGGTCACCTTTCCCGGGGTGGCCATCTTCCTGACGACCCTGGGGACCAACTTGATCGGCGACTGGTTAAGGGACCTGTTTGATCCACACATGGTCTTTTAAAATACGGAATGCGAAATTCAGAATGCATAATGGAAGCAGGGAAGAATTGATTGTGAAATGAGCAATGGAAACAGAAAATATTCAACCGAGGGATTTTGATGCTCGCGTAAAAGGTGTTCCTTATCGTCACCCCGGCGAAAGCCGGGGTCCAGAACGTTTTGAAATAACTGGATTCCGGCTTTCGCCGGAATGACGGGGAAAAAAGGCTGTTGGACTCTTTACGAATGGATCAATTTTGATGGGGGAATGTGAATAAGAAGGGATTGAGAATGAAAGGTGCGGATTGCCGCCGGCAGGTATTTTTATCCCGCATTCCACATTCCGCAATCTGCATTCTCAGGGAGGGATTGCATGGAACAACTTCGCTGTGATCTGTTGGAACTCGTCCAGGTCCCCGGTCCTTCTGGCTTCGAAGGGCCGGTGGCCGAGTGCATCCAGAAAAAGATCGAGCCCTATGTTTCCCGGGTGGAAATGGATGGGATGGGGAACCTGCTGGCGGTCAAGAAGGGGCCGCCGGGATCATCCGTCTTTGCCCTCATGGCCCACATGGATGAAGTGAGCATGGTGGTAACCTACTGCGGAGACGGGTTTATCCATTTCGATTATGTGGGCCACATTAATCCGGCCGTAGTGGTCGGCCAGCCGGTGAAAGTATTGACCCAATCCGGCCCCATCCCGGGGGTGGGCTGCTCCCCCAGCGTGCACTTGGCGCAAAGCGTGGGGGATCTATGGATGGATGTAGGCCCGCGCATCAGTCAGGTGGAGCCTGGAGACCCCATTATTTTCAACACCACTCCTTACTGGTTGGATGAGGAAGAAAAAGTCCTGGCCAGTAAAGCAGTTGACGACCGGACGGGCTGCGCGGTTCTCATCGAAACGGCCCGGCGGCTGGAAAATCTGGACCTGGGGATCACCCTCGTTTTCGCCTTTACCGTTCAGGAGGAGGTAGGCGCGCGAGGGGCAGAGTATGTAGCCCGCCAGATTCATCCCACCTGGGCAGTGGCCCTGGATAATGCGTACGCTTCCAGCCCTGGTTTGGGGCCGGATAAAGCCGTCCCCCTGGGGAGCGGGCCGGTCATCCGGCGTTTTGAGTCGGCCAAACCCGGAAGGGGAATGGCTATCAGCTTTAGCGATCCAGACCTAGTGCGGGCGCTGCGTGCCGCAGGGAAGGCGGCGAACCTGCCCATCCACGTGGATACCCGGTTCAACCTCTTCACCGATGCTTCCGGTGCCTATGAAGCTTTCTCGGACATCAAGTGCACTTCCCTTACCATTCCGCGGCGCTACTCCCATTCGCCTTACGAGGTGACCCATCTGGATTCGCTGCAGAACACGGTAGCCCTGCTGTGCAAGTACTTTGAGTCGAATTGGAAGAGATAGAAAAGAAAAGACTTTGACCGGAACGCTGCTCAAGATCAGCAACCTGAAGACCCAATTTTTCGCCGGGGAGGGGATCGTCCGCGCGGTGGACGGCGTGGACCTCACCATCAGCCAGGGAGAAACCCTCGGGGTGGTCGGAGAGTCCGGTTCAGGCAAGAGCGTGACCGCCTACTCGGTCCTCAACCTCATCTCTTATCCGGGCCGGGTGGTCGCGGGAAAGGTTTTCTTCCGGGGGGAGAACCTGCTGGAAAAGCCGCCGGAGGAGATGAAGGAGATTCAGGGGAACAAGATCTCCATGATCTTCCAGGAGCCCATGACCAGCCTGAACCCGGTCTTCACCATCGGGCGGCAGGTCATGGAGCCTTTGATCTACCATAAGAATTACTCCAGCGCCGATGCGCGCCAGGAGGCTGTCATCCTCCTGAAACTGGTGGGAATTCCCTCGGCCGAGACCCGCATCGATGAATATCCTCATCAGCTCTCCGGGGGGATGCGCCAGCGGGTCATGATCGCCATGGCCCTGGCCTGCCGGCCTGAACTGCTGATCGCCGACGAGCCCACAACCGCTCTGGACGTGACCATACAAGCCCAAATCCTGGCCCTCATGAAGAGGCTGCAGAAGGAGTTCGGGATGGCCATCATGCTCATCACCCACAACCTGGGAGTGGTTGCCCAGATGGTCAACCGGGTGGTGGTCATGTACGCCGGGCAGGTGGTGGAAACGGGTGGGGTGGAGAGGATCTTTGATCGACCGGCTCACCCTTACACTGTTGGCCTGCTCGGGTCGATCCCCAAACTGAACGAGAGGAGAGAGCGGCTTCAGGTAATCGAGGGAACGGTCCCCAGTCCAAGACAGATGCCGGAAGGCTGCCGGTTCCATCCTCGGTGTTCCCGGGTGAGGGATATATGCCGCCAGAAAGAGCCTGTCTTGGTCGAGAGCGACCCGGGGCATGAGGTGAGGTGTTGGCTCTACCAAAACAGCAATCCGGAATCCGAATATCGAAATTCTAAACAATCTCAAAGTCCCAATGATCGAAACGAATAATCTACCCAGATGATGAGTTTTCATGGTTTGATCATTTGAATTTTTGTCATTCGAATTTGTTTCGGATTTTGTGCTTCGATATTCGAATTTTTCCCGAATTTTCAGAGAAGGAAGACTTGCTAGTGTCAAGTTCGATTCCAATGGAGGTAGTTGAGAGACTGCCTCTTCTGGAAGTTAAGAACTTAGTCAAGCATTTTCCCCAGAAGGCGGGCTTCCTCTCCCGCCGGTCGGGGATCGTCCGGGCGGTGGACGGGGTAAGCTTCACCCTGAACTCCGGCGAAACGCTGGGACTGGTGGGAGAATCCGGTTGCGGGAAAACTACCACCGGCCGAATCGTTCTCTCCCTTCTTCGACCCACTTCCGGCGAAGTAATCTTCCAGGGCCGGGATGTGCACTCCCTAAAGAAAGAGGAGCTTCGACGGCTGCGCAAAGAAATGCAGGTCATCTTCCAGGACCCCTATGCTTCCTTGAACCCCCGCATGACGGTCGGGCAGATTCTGGGAGAAGCCCTGGGAATTCATCACAACCTCAGGGGAAAGGCGGCCAAAGAGCGGATGAGGGAGCTCCTGGAAGCCGTGGGCATGAGCGCCGAGCATATCCCCCGTTTTCCCCATGAGTTCAGCGGTGGGCAGCGACAGCGGATTGGGGTGGCTCGGGCCCTTGCCGTGCAGCCCAAGCTGATCATCTGCGACGAGCCGGTTTCCGCTTTGGATGTCTCGGTCCAGGCCCAGGTTCTCAACCTGCTGCAGGATTTGAAGCGACAGTTTCAGTTGACCTATCTCTTTATCGCCCACGACCTGGCCGTCGTCCGGCACATCAGCGACCGGATCGCGGTCATGTACGTGGGGAAAATCGTGGAGATGGCGGATAAGGATAGGATATACGAGGGAGCGCTGCATCCCTACACCCGGGCCCTCCTGCAGGCCATTCCTATCCCCGACCCGCATCTCCGGAGAGAGTACCAGCAGCTGGAAGGCGAACTCCCCAGCCCGCTGAACCTCCCCTCCGGTTGCCGGTTCCACACCCGGTGTGATCAGGTGATGGAGGTCTGCCGCAAAGAGGAGCCCCCTTTCCTGGACCTCGGGAGCGGCCATTTTGCGGCCTGTCATCTATATCCGGAGGGAGACAGGAAGAATCCAGAGACGTAAGGGCTGGGGGGCAAGCTATTCCAACTGGGGGAACTTCCTCCACTCATTTCTTCCTGTGATGGAAGGCCCCAAAGAGAAAAAATCATACCCAAGAGGCAGGAGGTTTGATCATGGGGAAGCGGACATTTTTCAGCCTGGTTTTGTTGCCCATCGCCTTCTTTTTTTCAACCCCGGGAGTTCATTTCGCAGCCGAGCAGAAATATCCCACTAAACCCATCCAGGTCATCATCCCCTTTGCTCCCGGAGATACGGACAATCTTCTCCGGCCTTTCATCGAAAAAATGCCCGAATATTTGGGCCAGCCGCTAACCTTCGTGTACAAGCCGGGGGCCGCGGGCACCCTAGGGGCGGGCGTGGTGGCTTCGGCCAAGCCGGACGGGTATACTCTCGGGGGGCTTTCCCAGTCGGCCTTGACCATTGTTCCTCATATCCAAAAAGACGTGTCCTTTACCCTGCAATCCTTTGCCCCGATTGCCTGCCTGGTGGAAAGCCCCATTCTGCTCGTGGCGAAAGCCGACGGACCGTGGAAAAACCTTAAGGACCTGGTGGCAGAAGCCAAAAACAAGCCGGGGCAGATCAACTTCACCACGGCCGGTACTTATAACATCGGCCACATTGCTTTTGAGGCCTTCGCCAAAAGAGCGGGAATCAAGTTGAACTTCATCCCCTCCCAGGGGAGCGGGCCTTCGATTACCGCGGTATTGGGCGGCCATGTTCAGCTGGCCTCGGCAGCCATCGTTCCGGCTCTCCCCCATATCCAGGCAGGAACCTTGCGGGCCCTGGGCATATATTCGCCAAACCGGGTTTCGGCCCTTCCGGATGCCCCCACCTTTGAGGAACTGGGATACCCGGTGGTCATCCCCGTCTATTATGGATTTATTGCCCCCAAGGGAACACCGCAAGAGGTGATTGAAAAACTGCATCTGGCCGCGAAGAAGGTCATTGAGAAACACGGGGACTTCGTGGATGAACGGTTGAGCAAAATGGGCGCCCGAAGAATTTTTATAGGAACCGGCCAATACGCGAATCTCCTGCAGAGCCAGTATGAGTATTACGGAGAGTTAATCCGGGGGATCAAGCCATAGGCAATCAGGAATCCCCGATATAAACGAGGTGACGGATGAAATCCGAAAAGCCACCTTACAACGTGGTTGTAACCGGCGATTCTCTGGCAACGGAGGCCATGAGACTTCTTGAGGAAACCTGCCGGGTTCTTTTTTCCGGCCCTTATCCAGACCCGCCCAAACTCGCCCAGATGCTCCGCCAGGAGAAAGCCCATGCCCTGATTCTTCGGACGGGGAAAGCCCCGGCCGAGGTCATCAAGGCTTCCCCGGAGCTGAAGGTAATCTCCAAGCACGGGGCCGGGTACGACAACGTCGATGTGGCCACCGCGACCGCTTTAAGGATTCCGGTTATGACTGCGGCCACGGCCAACTACCAGTCTGTGGCCGAACACACCCTGGGCTTAATGCTCAGCTTGGCCAAGGATATCCCACGGCTGGACACCCGCATACGCCAGGGCTTTTGGGACAAGGCGCAATACCGGGGAGTCGAGTTGTTTCGGAGGTCCCTGGGGCTGATCGGGTTCGGGCGGATCGGCCGGCGGGTGTATGAATTGACCGTGCCGTTGCAGATGAGAGTGGTTGTCTATGATCCTTTCCTGGGCGACCGAACCCTCCCGCCAGGAGTTACCCGGCTTACGAACCTCGAAGAGTTACTGTCCATCGCCGACATCGTGAGCCTCCACTGCCCGCTCACGGAGAAAACCCGAAATTTGATCGGAACGGATGAACTGGGAAGGATGAAAAAGACCGCCTGGCTGATCAACACCGCCAGGGGAGGAGTGGTCGACGAAGAAGCGCTCATCGCCGCTCTGCAGGAAGGAAAGATCGCCGGAGCCGGGCTCGACACGTTCCGCCAGGAACCTCCGGAAGGCCTTCGGCGCCTTTGCGAGGCGGGTAAGGTGGTTTTGACTCCGCACATTGCCGCGGCTACCGAGGAGGCTTTCACCCGCATGGGGGTGGAGGCGGCCCAGAACGTCTTGACCGTTCTTCAGAGGAGAAAGCCGGATGGAGATCGGATTGTGAATCCAGAAGTGCTGCCGCAGTTGGAATGATGCCGGACGGCAATTTTCAGCAAACCCAGGAGGGAAAAAAATGGAAAGAGTGAACAAGTTCAGGAAAGTCATGGAAGAAGGAAAAATCGCCGTGGGGACCTGTTCCGATTCCTACAGCGCCGCCGCCGTGGAAGCGATCGGTTACAGCGGCATGGATTTTTGCCGGATCGACAACGAGTATTCCTGGCGGAGGGATGAGGGGATGGAGAATATGCTGAGGGCTGCCGCCATCTCGGGAGTCACCGCCATGGTCCGGGTGGAAAAGGGGGCCCCTTATCTAATTTCCAAAATCTTCCAGGCGGGAGCGGGGGCCGTACTGGTTTCGGACATCAACAGCTATGAAGAGGCCCTGGCGGTGGTCAAGGCTTCGAAGTTCGCCCCCAGAGGCCACCGGGGAATGAGCACCTTTTCCTTTTCCGGCGGATGGGGAACCCGCGGAGGCGAGGACTTCGCCGACTGGAGTGACACCCAGCTCATGGTTGGAATCATGGTGGAAAATGAGCAGGTCGTGGGGCAGCTCGACAAGATCTTCGCCATCGAGGGCTTGGACTACGCCCTTTTCGGCCCATCGGATTACAGCATGTCCCTCGGCTTCCGCATGACGAAGAAAAACCATCCCAAGGTTCAGGATGCCATCAAGAAGACCTGCGAGGCAGCGGCCAAACACAAAAAATTCGTGGGCATCGGGATCGGCGAACCTTGGGTGGAGGAGGCCAAGAAATACATCGAGATGGGCTGCCGGTTCATCGAAGCAGGCCATGAGCTGGCCATTCTCAGGGGGGTGTTGAGTTCGGCGGCTGCGGGAATCAGGGGAATAAAAGGGTAGCGAATAGAACTTTGTTTCTGCTGAATGGCAGGGGCGCGCCCAAGGGCAGCCCCTGCCGTCCAGGATTCAGGCATCCGCTCCGATCTGTTTCCGAATCATCGGTTTAATTCCGCCGCTTTCCAGGATCTTCATGACATAGTCAGATAGAGGCTGGGCCTGGGCTTTGGCTCCGGTGGATTCGTTGACCACTTCCCCGGTGATCATATGGACCCGGAGGGTGTCCCCCTTTTTCACCAAGTCGTGGATTTTTGGGCAGACCAGGAGGGGAATCCCCAGGTTGATGGCATTGCGGTAGAAGATGCGGGCAAAAGAATCGGCAAGGATTGCCCCGACCTCAATGGCTTTTAAGGTAATCGCCGCCTGTTCCCGGCTGGAGCCGCAGCCAAAGTTGGTGGAGGCGACGATGATATCTCCGGGCTTGAATTCTTTCACCAGGTTCGGGTCCGCTCCCTCCAGGGCGTGCTTCCCCACCTCCTTTGGGTCGGTCAATTCCAGATACCGGCCGGGATAAATCTGGTCCGTATCGATGTTGGCCCCAAAAATAAAGGCTTTCCCCTTTACGATCTTTTCCATGTTTTCCCCCTTTAATCCAGGTATCCGGTCGGATCGACAATTCTTCCTTCCAACGCGGCGGCGGCCACTGACGCGGGCGAGCCCACGTAAATCTGCGCCTTGGTGGACCCCATGCGCCCTGGAAAATTTCTGCTGGAGGCGGTGATGCAGGTTTCCCCCGGAGCCAGAATCCCCTCATGCGTGCCCAGGCAGGCGGCGCACCCGGGGGTCACGAAGGTGGCTCCGGCCTCCACCAGAATCTGCATGAATCCTCTGGCCATGGCCTCCAGGAGGACTTCCTTGGAAGCGGGGACAACGATGAAACGGGTTCCCCGGTGGACCTTTTTCCCTTTCAGGATTTTAGCCGCAATGGCCAGGTCTTCCGCCCGTCCCCCGGTGCAGGTGCCCAGAAAGGCTTGGTCGATGGGAGTGCCGATGAACTTTTCCAGAGGATGAACGTTATCCACGCTGTGGGGCGCGGCCAGCTGGGGTTTCAAACGGGAGACGTCATAAGTGTGCTCGGCGGCATACTTGTACCCCGGGTCGGTGGTGAATACCTGGAATTCATTTTTCACGGGGCCGCGCACGAAATCTAGGGTGATATCGTCGGGCTGGATGTAAGCGGTTTTCGCCCCGATCTCCGTGGTCATGTTGCAAAGCGACATACGCTCGGAGACGTTCAGGCTCTTCAACAGCGGCCCGGTGAATTCGATCCCTTTGTAAATTCCGTAGTCCGCTCCCAGGTCGCCGATGATTCTCAGGATCGCGTCTTTGGCAAAGACCCCCTTGGGCAGCGTCCCGGTTAGATGGAACCGGATGATCTCCGGCACACGGAACCAGAGCTTTCCGGTGATCATGATCACGGCCATGTCGGTAGCTCCCACGCCGGTGCCGAAAGCTCCAAAGGCCCCGTGGGTGGTCGTGTGGGAGTCGGTGGCGACCAGGATCATTCCCGGGTAAACCAATCCGTTGTCCACCATGGCCTGATGGCAGACCCCCTGGTCCACGTCGAAGAAAAGCTCGATGTTCTGCTCCCGGCAGAACTCGCGAAACTGCCTCTGGTTGTCAGCCTGCAGGATGGTCGATGCCGGGGCATAATGGTCCATGATGAAGACCAGCTTCCTGGGGTCGTGAACCTTTTTCCCTCCCATCTCGTAAAACGAACGGACGGTCTGGAGATAAATGTCGTTCACTTCTCCCAAGTCCACCCAGCAGTTGACAATCTCCCCGGTGACGACCGAATCTTTCCCCGCTGCTTTGGCCAATATCTTTTCAATTGCGTGCACGATGTCCTCCATTCTATCGCCCCCCACCTTCTCCCTCCCCCTCGAGGGGGGAAGCTGTGAAAAAATTGATTTGGTTCTTTTTGGCGTCTTTCCGGCGAAAGCCGGAATCCAGGTTTTTCACGGACTTACGAATTGACTGGACCCCGGTTTTCACCGGGGTGACGGCTGAATTTCGATTTTTTCACACCTTCGGGGAGGGTGGGGAGGGGCTGAGATTGCTGCGCTTTCCCGCCAAGGCGGGTTCGCTCGCAATGACTTGGGTTTTCTTCAAACGATAAAAACCGCAATGGCGTGTTCCCGAATTCCGTTATTCTCATACCCCAGCACATTCCATCTGGCCTCCAGGGGTTGTTGATTGCCCTCCGCATCCGCCGCCCTGGCCTGGAGACAATATGCGCCTTCTTTCGCCGGTTTCCACACATACTGCCATTGGCGCCAGGAGAACGGTTCATGGGGGCCGATGAATTCCCCCGGAGCCCAGGTACGGCCACCGTCGACCGATACTTCTATCTTGGTGACCGTCCTTTCTCCTCCGTAGGCCGTCCCCAGAATGACAATCTCCTTTTTTTCAAGGATTTCCCCCGGCAAAGGCTGGGTGATGATGGATTTCAGGGAAATCCGGGTCACCGCGGTTCCTGAGCCCGGCTCCTCGCCCTTTTGGAAGATACGGTACACTTTATCCATGTAATGGCCCTCATAGGGGCGGTCGAGGAGGGTGATCCTTTTCAGCCATTTAGCGCAATTCGCCCCGGTCCAGCCCAGGGCCAAAGACCGGAGCGGATAACCGTGCTCCAGGGGCAGGGGCTCGCCGTTCATTTCGTATGCCAACAGAGTCGAAGTCAGGGCCTTCTCCAGGGGAATGCTGCGGATGAATTTCAATTTCGCCGCGCCATACGGTTCATCCATCCCCTCGAAAGCCGCGTGCCGGGCGTTTCTCCGCGGGCTGACGACGGAGAGCAAATCCTTCAGCCAGATTCCCCCCCAGACTGCGTTCCCCACTCCCCCGATCGTCCAAGGATTACCGCTGGCCTTCTCCCGGAAAAGGGACCGGCCGTTTCCCGAGCACTCGAGGGTATTGGCGGCAATGGCCTTGGGAAGACGGAGAAGCTCATCGAAGGTGAAATCCCGGGGGTTCTCCACCTCCCCATCCACTGTGAGCCGCCATTCGGGCAGCGAAATAGTGGACTTCATCTCCGACTGGTTGCGGTGGAAAAAAACCGCATTCGCGGTGATCCAGGACCGGAGGGCTTCCGCAGGCGTTTCCGCGTTGAATGGTCTTTCGGTCAGTATGCGCATGCTTCTTTCCATCTTCCCTCCCGCTGAAGGGTTCGTTAAGAATATAACACAAAGAATTGGGTGGTGAAAAGCAGAAGGGGGAGAAATCCGTCCAGTGGGCCAGGATAAAACGGTCCATAATGGGGTGGAATTTTGTTCGGGGTCAATGCTATGATTACCAACGATGAAATCAGGCCGGATGACTTTTGGTGAAGGAGGTTTTTATGGATTGGGGAATGCAAAATCGGCTGGGTAGGCTGATCAAGGAAGATGGACACTGTTTCTTCCTGCCCATTGACCATGGGTATTTTCAGGGCCCGACGAGCAAGTTGGAAAAACCGGGTGAGACGATCAAACCTTTAATCCCCTACGCCGATGGGCTCTTCGTGACCCGGGGAGTCCTCCGTGCGGCCGTGGACGCGAAGAACTGCCCGCCCATTATCCTTCGGGTCTCCGGGGGGACCAGCATCATTGGCAAAGACCTGGCCCATGAGGCGGTCACCACTTCGGTGGAAGAGGCCCTCCGGCTCAACGTAGCCGCGGTAGGAATGTCTGTCTTCGTGGGCAGCGATTACGAGTATGACTCCCTGGTGAATTTGGGGAAGCTGGTAAACGAATGCCAGACCTACGGGATTCCGGTCATGGCCGTAACCGCCGTGGGAAAGGAGCTGGAGAAGAGGGATGCCCGCTACCTATCCCTCTGCTGCCGGATCGCCGCCGAATTCGGGGCCACGGTCGTCAAGACTTACTGGTGTGAGAATTTCGATCGGGTAGTCCATGGCTGTCCGGTCCCGGTGGTCATGGCCGGCGGTCCAAAATGCGAGACCGAACGTGAGGTCTTCGATTTTGTTTATGACGGCATGCAGAAGGGGGCCATCGGCCTGAACCTGGGAAGAAACGTCTGGCAGCATCCCCATCCCGTGGCCATGATGAAGGCCTTGCGAGCCATCGTGCACGAGAAGGCCTCGGCGAAGGAAGCGGAGAAGGTCTTCCAGGACGGAAAAAAGAAGTAGGCCTCAGATTCGGAACCAGAAAAAAACCCAGATGAAGAAGCTCTTTGACGAAAAAATTGCCCAGGAATTCGTTTCCCGGTATCCGACGATTCCTCAAGAACTGGCCCTCCGGGTTTATACTTCCCGTTTAATTGGAGAGGATCC
>Ga0326726_10003076_pt1 | contig 15309 bp, 12 predicted proteins | sample MHFenrmetagenome_2_FD_207603 | JGI IMG/M metagenome (GOLD analysis project Ga0326726, IMG submission 207603) | Lab enriched peat soil microbial communities from Michigan Hollow, Ithaca, NY, United States - MHF15MN | ecosystem: Environmental > Terrestrial > Soil > Wetlands > Peat | place: USA...
GGTTTCGTCAATCGCCCGGCTCATGATGATCGTCTCGCCGCCATCCCACTTGAAGAGATGCCGGAAACGCGTGTGCGCCTTCGGCAGCACCGGTTGCTGCAGCTTCGCGGCGGTCCATGTCTTGCCCCCGTTCGTGCTGACGTCGACGCGCGTGATCTTCCCGTAGCCGGTCCACGCGATACCACGTATCTCAATCCAGCCCTTCGTCACGCTGACCGGATAGGTCGGATACGTGATGAGCGACCGCGCGTCCATCACGAAGCTGAAGATCCGCGCGGTGTCGTTCGTCAGCGGATCCGTGTATTTCGACGTCTCCTCGCGCGTCATGAACGGGCGATCGGAAAGCTCGATGCGGCGCAGCCACTTGACGTTCGTGTTGCCCTCCCAGCCCGGTAACAGGAGCCGCGCGGGATACCCTTGCTCGGGGCGGATCGCCTCGCCGTTCTGGCCGTACGCGATCATCGCATCGTCGTGCGCTTTGCTCACGGGAACACTGCGCGTGAGCACGGCCGCGTCGGAGCCCTCGGCGAGAAACCACGTCGCCTTGGAGGACACGCCGACCTCGTTGAAGATCGTCGAGAGCATGACGCCGGTCCATTCGCTCTGACTCGTCTGACCGGCCAGTTGCTGCGGCGTCGTCTCCGGCGGCGCGGTGCGATTCAGATTCCCCGAGCACTCGAGGAAACAGATCCGGCTGACCTGGGGAAAGCGTTTGAGGTCCGCCAGCGTGAAGACCATCGGACGATCGACCATGCCGTGCACGAGCAGGGAGTACGCCTGCGGGTCGATGTCGGGCACGCCGCCATGATGACGCTCGAAGTGCAGGTCGGATGGCGTGATCGTGCCCAGCAGATCCTGATGCGGCGTGAACGCGCCCGTTGCGCTCCGAGGCAGCCGCTTCGGCGACTCGAACGGCGACCGCGCGCCGAGCGCCCGCGCCGGACGGCCGCGCACCTTGGTGGGATCTGCGGGAACCTGCGGCGACTGGGCGGCGGCGCGTGCGCCGACGGCGACCGCCCCGGCTGCTCCGGCGAGGAGCCTGCGACGTGTCAGCTTCATACCAGACGCTCCTGTTTCGGTGTGACTGGCGTTGACGCGATGCCGGGGATTCTAACGCGGTACGTTCATCCGGGCACGGGTCAGATTGTCGCGTTGCCGGGCGACTCGACGGAAGAGCTGGCTTGGTCGTGGTGGGCGCTATAGGACTCGAACCTATGACCTCGTGCGTGTGAAGCAATGCCAGTCGAAGACTGGAGTGGACTCACGCGGAATCTGCTAGGAAGTCTGGACCTCGCGGACTGCCGCGGACCCACCGGTCACCAAAACCGCCACCAAACCGCCACCAGGACTGACCCAGTGCATCGGCCCGTAACCTCGCTTGGACTGCTGCCGGGCGCGAGCAAGACAACGTCAGAAGAACAGCCAATTCAAGACTATCGAGGAGATTCTCGAAATTCTGGGATTTGTGACGTTTGCTGGCCAGTTTGTGAAGAGTGCGCTGGGCGTCGTGTCGCAGCGGCCGTTCCCGAAGTCGCTGAAACATTCAGGAAGTCTCACGGGGTCTCGATGCTGGTGGGCGCAGTGGTGGGCGCTTCGGTTTGTCCCGCCCCTTGTGGACGACCGCCTGTGCGCGCGACTGGTGCTCGTCGTCCGTCATCGCGACCACGTCAGGCGATAGGTGCACGGCACCGGTTCCGTCGGTGCGTCGCGCTGATGGAGCGATAGCGCGGGAAACGCTGTCTCATGATCGCCATTGCACTGGACTTGACGGGCGATCGCACGCGCCAAGCATCCAGTCCTCGCTCGCCCTCTCGCCTTTGCAGCTGGCGCTGTCGCACCTCGATTCAGAGCCGCCACGCCTTCTAAGTTCTCACGACCTCAATGGCGCGCTGAAAGATCGACGGGGTGTTGGCGGATCGTTGAGTTGGTCGGCGCACGCGTCCCGAACGCACCCTCGCAGCCAGCGATGCGCTGCATCGCCATCCATCCTTGGATGCCAGAGCAATGAAACCGTGAACTGCGGAATGGGCAGTGGAAGAGCGAAGCTGTGCATCTGATCGCGCAGAGTGCCCGTGTGCCGTTCGGGAACGCTGGCGACGAGATCAGAAGCTCGAGCCAGTGCCAGCGCGGCCGAGAATCCGCCGACGATCGCGGCGATCTTGCGGTCCAGTCCCAGCGGCGCCAGGGCGTCGTCGATGGGGCTCGTGCTATCGCCTCGGCGCGTGACATGGATATGCCCCGCGGCGGCATAGCGGGCGGGGGTGATGGCGCCTTCGCTCAGCGGGTGCCCCGTTCGCACGAAAATCCAGAAGGCCAAAAGGGTCAAAGGGCTATAGGCGTTGTCCGGCTTAGAACTTTATGATATAGAGTATTCCCATCTTAGTGTTACAGAGCATCGTCTTGAGGAGGTTTCCGATGCGCATGCGATTACTGACGTTGTCAGCCGCCTTGCTGGCCGCTTCTTGCGGGCGCGACGAGGTCATCAGCATCGGCCAGCGCATTCATCACGACGACTTCGAGTATTCGGTCCAGAGCCTGGAGAGGAAGGACCGCATTGGTAACCTCCACGCTAATGGCCTGTTCTACGTCGTCACGTTCGAGGTTCGGAATGGCGCGAAACAGGTCGAGCACAAGTGGTCGAACGGCATCGCCTATGTGGTCGATCGGCAGGGTCGGCAGTATGAGGTCGATGCGCATGCTCAACAGGCGCTTGCCGCCACCAGACCCTTCGAATACAAGGACCGTTATGTGACGCCTGCGGGCGCCACCGAATCGACGATGCTCGTGTTCGATCTGCCGGCACAGATCGAGGAACCGTACCTGGGCGTCCGCGGCTTGTTCCTGCTTGGCGATCTCAAAGATTTGAATCAATATCGACGAAAGCGGGTCCGGCTGTTTTGAGCGGGGTACTCCGCGCGCACTTGAGTGGGCGCACTTCGAGTTCATCCGCATAAACATTGAGCCGATTATCCTCCGCAAAAAGATCGAGGATGTGCGCGAGGCGCGGTCGTCACGCTCACGCTTCTGGACACAGGACGAACGGGAAGAGGGGTTCGCCGATTCAGAGCTGCGACCATCAGCGTTCACTCATCGCCTGCTATGCCTCGCCACGCGATGTGTCAAGGCAGGCAGGCTGGTGCGCGCCGTGACGGCCGTTCCACAGCAGACGGGCGGCCGGAGCGGGTTAACGCTTCAGACGCGCCGCGGCCCGTTTCACCGTCTTCCGGCCCTGTGTGACGGCTTTCCGTGCGCGCTTCACTGCTTTCCGCGCGGCGCCCGTCACCCGGGCGATTGTCGGCCTGCTCTTCCGGCGGGCCCGCGTCGCCGCTTTCTTCGTCCGGCGCGCGATCGCCTTCGTCTGCTTGATCACCGCGGCGGCGCCTGTCCCGGCTTTGGATGCCACGGCGGCCACGGCTTCCTGTCCCGCGACCAGTGCCTCGCGCGCTTCCTCAACCGGATGCGGATGCTGCGCCTGTAAAGAATCGATCGTGCCCGCGACAGTACCGAGCGCGTGGCCCACCGCTTCGGCGGCCCGATCGACAGCGGTGCTGCCCTTGCTCTTGCCTTTGGTCATGAATCCTCCGGGATCGACGAGCCCGAGTATATCTGGAACAGCGGCAGTTCCGGACCGTCACGCCTGAGCATCCGTCAAATTGCTGGAGCCTGGCGAGGCCCGCGCGCACTGAATCTTCTGAGGTCGAATCGCCATCGTTCAAATCCGTTCGATGGTTTGAACCGGACATACGGACCTAACGCAGAGCCGTGGCCAAGGATTCACGGGCCACTGAGCCCTCCTTTATTCGGCCCTATGGTGGGCGCACCTGGTGGGCGCACATCGCGTTCACCCGCATAAACACGACGCCAATCTTCCTCCCAAAAAAGATCGAGGAGATTCTCGGAGTTCTGGGATTTGGGACGTTTGCCGGCCAGTTTGTGAAGAGTACGCTTGGCGTTGAGTCGCAGCGGCCGTTCCCGAAGTCGCTGACACCTTCAGGAAGTCTCGCGAGGTCTCGGGGCTGGTGGGCGCATGCACGCCGACGTGCTCGCGAACGAACCACGGTGGTCCGTGCTCGCGCGTGCACAAACCTCAACCCCCAACCCACAACAATCCGACTACTTCGACCTTGAGGGCGCCGTTGGTGGGAGCGCGTGTGAGCGTTGAACGACTGCATGCAGGAACGCGGTGAACGGTATACTCGCGTCTGGGAGCACTGGCAGCGCTATGGCTGAGGCGAGCACGCGGCTGCGGTGTAGACAGAGGCGATGACTCAGGCGATTGCAGCGCTGGCCGAGCGCTCAGGCCGGCCGGTCCCGGGCGAGTACGCGGACTACGCGCAGGCGGACATCGACACGGTAAATGGCGACGACGCCGTGGCCGTGCTTGAGACGCTTGCCGAAGAGACGCTGGCCTTTCTCCGCGGACTGCCAGACGAGAAGCTCGCGGGAGTCCGTTACGCGCCCGGCAAGTGGACCGTGAAGGACCTCGTTGCGCATCTCATCGATGACGAGCGCATCTTTGCGTATCGGGCGCTGTGCGTGGCGCGCGGAGAGACGCAACCGCTTCCCGGATTCGATGAAAAACTCTACGCCGTGGGCGCAGCCGGCGAAGCACGACCGTGGCTGGATCTGCTCGCGGAGTACTCCATCGTGCGTGCGGCGTCTCTGGCACTCTTTCGATCATTGCCCGCGACGGCCTGGACGCGCGGCGGCACTGTGAACGGGTATTCCGCCACCGCGCGGGGACTCGCGTTTCACATCGCCGGTCACGAGCTGCATCATTTGCGGATCGTCCGGGAGCGGTATTTGCCTCTGCTCGTCTAACGCGCACGTTCCGGCTGCGGCGCGTAAGACGTGTCTTCCTCGATACCGGCGACACGCTGCATTGAAGGCACCACGATCGCCGAGACGAATAAGCTCTACGGGATCGAGCGCGGAGCGTGGACATCGGAAATCAGATGATCGTGCCACGGCCGCCTCCGCCGGCTCTTTGGCTTGTGAGAGCCGGCTCCGGCCTGAACGCAGAAGGTGCGTCTTGACACCGACGGGTAGAGATGACTCACTACCAGAGATTCAAGAGGGTGGTGCCGTTGCAATCGTGAATGGGACATACAGACCCGTGGCACCTGCCGGTAAGGTCGATCCGAGATACATGATGACCTCTCCGGGTGCCGTGACCGGCACATCAGCGGTCAGCGCAGCAGGCGCTCCCGCAAAGAATTGTCCGCCCGCCCAGAGGTCTAGTGTCGCACTCGCCGTCCACGTGACCCGTATGTGGACCGTTCCGGCTGACCGGACTGTCACTCGCACGAGGCGGCAGGGGTAGCAGTGATCCGTGCCGATGATGTACGAGAGATCGTGCGGGGCTAATTGGAGCGGCGTGACCGTGTCGCCTGCCGCCAGGCGAATGATCCGCTGGATGGCCACCTCGGCGTTGCTCGACGTCGCGTCGAGTTCCACAGGTTCGTACCCGTCTTTCTCGAACCTGAGGTGGGCCTGGTTGCTTGCTAGTTGCGCCACGGAATAGTTGCCGTTTTGGTTCGTCTGGACCACTCTGCCGGACGCCGTCTCCGTCACGCGTACGCTGGGAACGCCGGACTGTCCAGGCTCCCTCACAAAACCGGCTATCACGAACGTGCCTATCGGCGTCGCCGTCACTGTTTTGCCTGAACCTGTTGAGAAATTTGTGGACCGATATGAGACGCTGATGCTGGTGCTGCCGAGGGCCACAACGGTGAGCAACCCGTTTGACGAGACCGTTATGACCGACGGGTCGTTTGAGGTCCATGTGGTATTCGCATCGCGCGTGACATCTTTGAGGGTGCCATCGCTGAAGGTCGCCATGGCCGTCAGTTGGCTCGTCTCGCCAATGGTCGTGAGTGACCCGTTGCCGCTGATGGTCAGCCGCGTGGCGCTTGATCCCGCCGGATTCGCCACTGCCGTGGACGATGTCGTGCTTGTCGGGCTCGTCGGGCTCTTGTTACACCCGGACCAAAGGAGCGCAAGCACCATGACCAACACGACACAGAATTCGCGCCTCATAAGCCCTCCTGACGCTGACGCACATCAAGGAGATTGTTTCGCCGTAGTCACGACGCGTTGTCTCTATTAACGCCCGGCAGACGCTTTCCGAACAGACCAGATTTGTCGTGTGAACCAGCGACAGTCGCTGCGTGCCCATTTCCACCGCGTCTCGTGCAATGTTGTGATGATCAGGCACCCGCAGACGCTGAGGTGCGGAACAGAACGCGACGACCAACGCGGTTGGCCGTTGATAGAGTTTCGCCGACCGGCCCCGCGCGGCGATCGCGCTGAACAACTCGGGGAGGCGACCACGTCACGGAGCAGTGTGTGCGCACCACGGGCAGCGGCCACCGGCAGCGACGCGCTCCAGGCAGGTCTCTACTCGGCCTCGGCAGCAGCGTAGAGAAGCCGCCCGCCGCGCGACCCTCCGCGTCCCAAGCCCGCTACGGGTTCGCCAACTGCGCGGTCGAAATCAGATCGAACGCGTCGAAGAACGAGAAGCCACTGACCGTCCACGCCACGCCGTACCAGACGCTGTCGGTGCCCGACCAGCGCCGGATCACGATCTCGTAGGTCTCGCCCGGGCTCGCCGAAAACTCGACCACCTCATAGCTGTTGTCCCACGATGCCGCCGACGCGACCTGTACGCCGCGGCTGTCGCGAATAATCAGATCGAAGTCGACGGTGAGCGTCGACGCGGTCGCGGTATCGCCCGACGATGCTGTGGTCACGGCACTGTCCCATGCCAGCGCGACTTTCACGGTGGGGAAGAAGATCAGATTCGACACGGCGATGCGGTACCGGAACGTGGCCAGACGATCCGAACCGATGAGACTTGAAGACAACGTGCCGACGTCCCAGCCGCGCCGAGTCGCGGGGGCGTCCCGCCAGCGGCGCTGCTGCGCGATCGCGACGCCGGCCTGCGCGTCGACCGCCCCCGCGCCGTCCCAGGCATCCACCCGGTTGATCACGTCTTGCCACCAGGTGCCGCCGCGAACATTCCTTCCGGCCGATGCCAGGAGAATCGCGCGGCAACCTTCCGGCCACGAGCACAGCACGCTGTCCACATCCTGCAGCAGCGCGGTCACGCCAGCGGTCGCCGGCGCCGCAAAGCTCGTCCCTGACATGGTCTGACTATTGGCCGACACGCCAGTGCCGTTGGCGGCCAGCTCGGGCAGTTCGCGGTCACCGTGCGCCGTCGTCGGGTTGCGAAAGACCGAGTCCCCCGACATCGCCGACGCCGTGTCGTCGTGGTTGCCAATCGCGAGCGAGTTGTACCCCTTGTGATTGACGAACTCGTCTTCGGGCGGAGTGATGCCGTCCGGGTCGCCGGCCCAGAAATTGCCGGCGGCCTGAAGGATTGTCGGATACGGCCAGCGAAGCGCCAGCCAATCCTTCAGGAGATCGTCGGATTGCAGACCCGAACCGCCGGGTTCGGTGCCGCGATGAAAGCTCTGGCTCACGACGGTGCAGTGCTGGTCGCGCACGGCCCACCGCAAGGCGTCGACCCCTGCGGTATTCGCCGAATAGAGATCGCAGTCCGGCGCGTGTCCGTGTGGGAGGTTGGCTTCGGTGTTCTTGACAATGGCCGACGTGAGTCGCGCGTGGTTGCTCGCCAGCGGTGAAGACGTGAACCGCCCGGCAAACGTCAGGTTGGTTGTGACGCTTGGGCCATCCTCCCACACGGCCACGCGAATCCCAGTGCCGTCAAAGCCCGCCTGGTGCGCGCGGTCGGAGCGCGCGACGGCGATCGAATTGCCCAGGTCGTTAACGGCTGTCTTATCGTCGAAGAGGACGGCGCCCACGGCCTTGTCCGCCGCCAGACGTCGAATCTGTGCGGCGGATGCAATTGCCCGGAGAAAGGGGATGGCATCGTCAGTCTGACGGTCCCGGACCAACTCCACCTTCAAGCGTTGCAGCGCCGTCCGGAGGCTGGCGGAAGCCTTTCGGACGGTTGTGGCTACCCGCTTCTCGGCGTCAGGCGGCTCGAGTGAGCGACGATCAGCGGGCTTGGCGTACGGCGCCGGTGGAAGGTGGAGACGCGGCCATACGACAACAGCGATGCGGTCGCTGTCCTTGGCCTGCTCGAGACGCTGAAATAGTGTCTCGTGGATACGCCCGTACTTGTCAGTGCGGCGCTGGGCTAGCTGCGCGAAGCGCTTGGCAACGTCCACTCGCTCGCCGCGCTCATCGAAGCCCAGCTCCACAGGCGTGCCTTTAGTGCGATGAACGGCTTTGACTACATCGACGTGGCCGGCTCGGTTCTCCTGGCCTGGGGCTAAGCGGACGACCCGCAGCTCGTCGAAATACAGGCGGACCGCGTGCTCGACGCGGAAGTCCGTCGGGATCGTACCAGCGATAGGCACGACCGAAAACGGTAAGCGATAGCGATCGATGAGCCGTTGGCCCTTGGTACCAAGAAGCTCCCCGATAGCCAGCACACACGCGCCGACGGCATCGTCGTCGATCCGCACGGTGACAACGCGGCCACGCCCAGCCACGGCGATTCGAGTGGCCAGCGGTTCGAAGGCGCGCACAACCCGAATGGCACCTTGCGCAGACCGCGGATCGACCGGCGCTCCAAATGTCAGCTCAATCGTGCTACCGGCAGGGACGACCTCATCGGCGATGATACTCGCGTTGAACAGGGTGGCAGCCATGTCGCCTCCTTCAGAATCCGAGCCCTCAGCGGCCTGAGCCTATGTCCAAAAAACGCCGGCCCTTACACGCACCGGTCATGGACCGTTCCATTCAGCGACCGATCTCGCCATCGGCACCCGCCACTATATCGTGTTCAGCAACGCCGCTAACCGCACGCCGGCTTTCACCAGCTGCTCCTCCATGAGGCTGAAGGAGCTGTCGGTGACGGTCTGATTCAGCAGCCAGGTTTTCCCTTTCAACACCGGCGCCGCATCATGACAATCCGAGGCGACGGCGGCTACGAAGAACGTCACAGCCGGTCGCAGCTTGCCATAGAGCTGCGTCACCGCCGCCGCGTGCGCTTCCTCGGCCCATGCGCGCACCGTCTTGGCGACGTCTGTTTGCGCGTCAAAGGTGGCTTTCGATTTCAGCGTGGCCACTTCGGCCTTGCGGTCCTTGACGAGGCGACGCGGGCCGCGGTGTCATCCGTCCCCAGCCGGTCCTCCAAGATCGCGCGGTCCCAGGCGGAGTGGAATTTCGTTCTGACGGAACTGTCGCCGTCGTCCTTGATGAACTTGATGCAGAGGCAGTTGCCACCGCGATCGTCGTTCGTGGTGTCGTGGAGTGGCTGATGAATGTCGCCCACGAGATGCGCGAGGAACTCGAGATCGCTGCCGGGTTCGAGTTTCGAGTTCATCCGTCGCCTTGGCCTTGATCGTGGCGGCGAACTTGACGATGCGGGCGAAGGCCGTGTCGGGGCTGGCCCACAGGACGTTGTCCTTCGCCGCATTCGCCTTGGCACCGAGATCGATGAAATGCCACTCGACGGTCTGCGTATCCTTGGTCCTCGCGACCGCGTCCGGCCATTCCGCCGCGTCGGCCAGCGCATCGGCGACGGCTGTCGTCGTGTTCTCGACATCCAGGATTCTTGCGACATTCGCACGAGCCGCCGGCGTGAGCTGGCTCGCGGCGATGCGACCGACCACGCGGTGGCCGACTTCACCCCAGGCAAAGCAGGGGCTTAGCACGAGCAAACAGAGGGCAATGGCGCACGAGAGGATCCGGCGCAGCATGGGAGTTCTCCTATCTCTGGAATCAGACGCCGATGGCCTTTCACAAACGCGGAAGAACTGCGTCTATCGGCTCGCGCGGGATGTCGGGATTATCTGATGGAACACGACCATGGGACGGCGGCGTGAAGATTTAACGTGAAGGCCAAGCCACTGGCTCACTAGCCCGACGATTGGCCGTCTATTCGCGAGCTCAAAGAAGTCTCGGCGTCTACGACGTCGCGGCCCAGGTCGGCGCGGGCGGCAGGGGCCAAGGGTACCGGGCGATGACTGGTACGTTTTCAACTTACGAGCGCAAGCGGCGCAGGAAGCGGGGGAGCCGTCACCTTTTGGCCGGTGGCATTTCGAAGACATCCTTGTACACCATCAGCGTTCCTTGCACATTGAGAGTGCTGCACGAGCTACTGAGGCTTGGCGCGCGAGCGAATGTCAAATCCGTGACCACCTGCTGCCCAGTCCCGCCCGGCTCGAACTCGTCTGCGAACTTGTCCCACTCGCTGGCGCCCAGTTCGGCGGTGCAGCCGCCAACCTTGGTAATTACTTGAGGGCAAGCCTTGAACACCTTCCGCCCGATCGAAATATTGAGTACGTCGACGCCGAGTTTCGGTGCCGAAAACGTGCAGTTGCTAACCTTCAGCGGGTTCGGAACAACTTCGGTCATCTGCAATGCAGCCCGTTGCCCCTTCATAACATGAATCGGATAGGTCCGAGGTATGTCCTGATCGTCGAGCGTAAACTCGATCAGCTGCAGGTAGTCGAGACGTAGATTTTGGGCCGCCGCGGTTCGTTCGACGACCTCGTTGATGCTGAACCCCCTCTGAATTTCTTGGACATACGACTGATGGAGCGACCGCAGCCATTCGTAGGGGGAGCTCTTCGCCATCGACAGCCAAAAGGCCGCGAGGAACGCCACGACGAGCGGGAAGACTACCAGCGCGAACACGACGTATCCCAGTAATGGCAAGAGTCCTTGCTTGTGCGCTTCCTGGATTGGTGCCGGCAGGAAGATCCTGAGGACGGCCAAGAGGCGACTTCCGAGCGAGCCTGTCGCTTCAGGAGGCGCCGGCGGCGGCGAGTCCTTCACCTCCATGACCATAGGCTGTCGCGGGTGTTCGAGGTACTGACACGATCAAGTCTCAAGACGGCGCCAAAGAGGGTCCCACCGGCGGCGGTGATCGCTAGACTCGGATCTCGATTGCTGATGAACATGTTGTTCCTAAACGTCCAGGTACAGTCGGGGTTGCTAGGCTGGCATTGGTCGCTCAGTCTCAGTACGGTGCCCGGCTGCGCTCCCCCCCACGCGTTAACTGCCAAACGTGCGTTTCTGTCGCTCACGATCATTCCGCCGCGAAACGTCCAGGTGCAATCGGCGTTGGTGGGCTGGCACCCGTTGTGGAGCCTCAGGATCGTGCCAGGTCTGGCGCCCTCCCAAGCGTTAATCGCCAAACTAGGATTGCGCTGACTCACGATCATTCGCGGACTTACCGTCGCCCGCCCTCTCTGGGCCATTGCGGACACGCCGGTCATGCTGAACGCCGTCAACGCAATGACGATCGCATAGGCCGGGGAGGTCTTCACCATGCGGCTCTCCGATTGACAAGTCGTGCGACTGGACAATGAGGATGAGATATCCCGATCTGCGCCTGCTTCTTTCGAGCGAACCGAGCAGAATGCCGGCAGGTCAGAGACATTAAGTGGTCGTCGCTCTTCACTCGGACAGCTAGTGTCGCACAGTCTTGGAGCGAGCGAATCGCCAGAGTCTGTTCTCGGCCACGAGTGGTGTCAAGACAGGTTTCACGCTTTCTGTGGATGAGTCGTGTTGAAGTTGCTTTGTAGCACCGCATGACGTCTAGAAAGTGACATCGTTCTCGATTCCAAAAGGCAGTGACACTGATGCTCAGAGAATACGGTGCGAATCGAATTGACCTGCCCCAAAATCCGCTACACGGATAGTTGTAGTGCGAGGTCCTTGAACCTCGCGGCGGTGGCGCACCTGATCGGACGCGCGCGCTAAGGTGCGCTAGCGCAGTCCCGGAGTCCGATTCACCCTGATCGAGGTGATACTGCCATCCCGGAATCGCCTTGCCGCGAGGATAGAATGCGATCGGTTGATCGTCCGCGTCCGTGAGGATGGTAAACGTCGCAAGCCTGTCGGGCGCCTTCGGCGGCAAGGTCGATCTGGTCAGTCAGGCCGCGACACTCATGCGTCGCTTCCTGGCAGGCGTGGATTCCGATCAAGTCGTCGAGCTATCGTCTTCGATTCCTGCCCTCTGTGATCAACAGCAGTGCGTCGTTACGCCCTGCAATCATTTCGGCTATTTCGCCGACACGGCCCCCAATCAGTCGAGTTTCGCGCGGACTCTCAAGTATGTCTGGCGTGCGATCCATCGGAGAGAGGTCAGAGGCTCGCGGGGATCAGCGTTCGATGTGCGTCAGGGCGAACGCACCCCTAGCGCAGGTGCCCCGTCGGATCGTGGCACGGCAGGAGGGTGGCCAACGGTACGCGCGCTGATCGCTGGACCGTTAGGTCTATTGCTGCATGACCTTCAAATATTCAGCGAGCGCAGCAATGCGAAGTTGCACCGTGTCTGTACTCAGCGACCGGAAGAGATCGCCCCACATCGGCATGTCGCGCGTGCCGTGTGCCGGCACTTCATCCAGCCCTTCGATGAACCGTCTCACGTGGACGTCAGGGAACGTGCCGCCATTGCGGGCACTGATCTTGGTCAGATCCGCCGGCGCCTTCGTCAGCGCCTTGGCCGCGGGTCCCGCGCCTTTGCCGTCTTTGCCGTGACATACGGCGCAGTAGGAGTCGAACATTTGCTTGGCGTTCGTCGCCGATGTCGGTTTAATCGGCGCCTTCTGGACGGTCTGCGCCTGAGCAGCGCCCGCGGATACGGCCAAGGCCACGACGGCGACGACAATTGAGTTGACCATCTCCCGACCTCCTGTTTCCCATGTTGAACCATCCGAGCTGGAGTCTTCGTTTGGGCGGCCCGTTGTTGGCAGCATCCTACACCTCAACAGTACGTGCCGCGCGGATGGGGTACCGCGCCAGTACGCGATAACGGCAAGACGCCCGCCTGTGGACGGCGTCTTCCGCGATAGTCGCGAGATCGATTGGGTGGACTGCACGAGTACACGCGTGCCGCATCAGCGAGTTTTCGCACTACACAGGGAACGGGCTAAGAGGACTCCCGCGCTCTGGATGCCGAAAGTCTGGCACCATGGACGGTGCTGCCGCCCGTGGACGCAAAGAACGCGCCCTTGTGTCTAAACCTAAACACATCGGTGTTTATCGCGCGCGTTCGCGGTCGAAGCACTGAACCCGTACGCGTCGTCAACCGCTCGGGGACTAGCGATACGAGCCGCGGCGTGGGGTCTCGGCCGCGTCCGCCCGCTTTGCGGTCTCACTTCCGCATGTGTTGGTCGAGAAACGCGAACACATCCGGCTCCCAACTCGTCACGCGACTATAGACGAAGCCGTGCCCCTCCTCCGCGGTCTGGCCGACTGGAGGGTAGATCTTCAAGACATGTGGCTTCCCAAGGTCACGCAGCCTGGCGTCCAATGCCTCACCAGATGCGACCGTGTAGTCATTCGCGGCGTGGATGAAGAAGAAGGGCACCGCTGCGCGACCGATGGCGCCGAGGAGTCGCGCGCGCAGCTCCGGTGAACGATCCCAGCTGTAGCCCGCGCAGGCAAAGACGACGGCTGCGCGCAGGGCGGGTTCGCGCTCAGCGACGAGCAACGTCAGTGACCCGCCGAACGAGTCGCCTGTGATCGCCACGTCGTGCGCGTCGACATCGGGGAGCGCGCGCAGGAACGCGAGCGCGGCGACAGCGTCGCCCAGCTCCCTGGTCCCGAGCAACTGCAGCTGCAATGCGTTGCGCGCGTCCTGCCCATGTTCAGCGAGTTCGCGGTTCATCAGGTCGACGCTGTTGGCACCCTGATCGGCGGAGAGACCCACACCGCGGCGGAACACGTACAGAAACACGTAGCCATGGTGGGCGAAGACGGGCCCAAGAGCCTCGGCCTGCCGCTCGTACGGTCCAAGGCGTTCGAGGTCCTCCGGCGTGCGGCCGCTCCCGTGATTGAAGAGCACGGCCGGGAACGGGCCTCGGCCTTGCGGGCGCCAGAGTAACGCCCGCAGAGTGACCGTGCCGTTGTGTACAGACACGGTATCGCGTCCAGCCGCAGCCTGTCCCGCGGCCGCAGCCCAGAGCGGGAGACACAGAACCAGGACGACCATCAGAAACGCGCATCTGTTTGCCACGGCATCCCCTGCTCGCGAAGGCCTACTCCATTCTGGCACGAACCGAAAACGGGCCGACCGCCTACCCAGCGCTGCAGCGTGACCAGGAGCGAAGCCGCAGGCTGGACAGGGCCGAGACGACCGCAATGGTGGGCGCAGCTGACCGCGCGGCCTTTGCAGCTGCTCAAATAGGCTGGTCAGTATAACGCCCGCAGTCTGTGGAGCATTTGGCGGGTTCTCGGATCGGTCCTGCCTTGTCGCCAACGGCCGCGCTCCCATGTATTTGGCCCAATGGTGGGCGCACCTGGTGGGCGCACGTCGAGTTCACCCGCATAAACATCACGCCAACTTTCCGCCCCAAAAAGATCGAGGATTTGCGCCAGCTGGGCGCAGTCATGTTCTCTGGTGAACCCGCGGTCCCCGAGCCACGCGTGAGAGGTCAGCCTGGCGGTCGTTGGGCAGTATTGGTAACGTCTTGTCGGTCATGATGAATCCGAACCGCGGTTCGTTAGGTATTCGTCAGCGTGTCGGACATCCGCAACTTGATGAAGGCCTGACGCGTGACACCGATGCGTCGGGCTTCGCGATCGATCGCACGCAACAGGTCGACAGGGAAGTCGACGTTGACACGCTGGACTTCGCGGCCCGGACGTCGCGCCTTCGACCAATCGACATAGGGAGTCATGTCGCCGGCGGGATCGTCGACCGGCAGGTCGGCGAGGCGGTCGAACTCTTCAGCGGTGATCCCCTTCGCCTGATCCCTCTTCGTACTGCTGTTTCTCGTCCGCACGTGCGCGGCGGACCGAGATGATGCGGATCGTTTCTTCATAGCGATAGGTCACCGTCGCAGTCCACGTTGTCTCCCCGATCTGGCCCACAATCTGAAAACGAGGCTCGTCGGTTGATCGCCCCGGGCCTTCAATGCGATCCGGGTCGCTCCACAGTGCCTGCGCCTCGACGAAATCAATGCCGCGTTTCGCCTTTCTCGCGGCTGACTTCGCGGCATCGAACTCGAACCGTATCTGGTACAGAAACTACACCACAATGGGCTACCAAATGGCGCGTGCTGGGTTGTTCGCGCCCCCATTCAAGGAGACGGTCTACGACGTGGCAAAAAGCACAGGCTAGGGATTCTGAGCCTAGGCGATGTCCCAAAAACCGCCACCAAACAGACACCAGGTTTATCGAGGACTCTGGCACCTGGTGGCGGTCGGTGCGCTTACTCTCGATTAATCAGATAGTTACGCGTGGTGGGCGCTATAGGACTCGAACCTATGACCTCGTGCGTGTGAAGCACGCGCTCTAACCAGCTGAGCTAAGCGCCC
>Ga0326726_10003077_pt1 | contig 15307 bp, 13 predicted proteins | sample MHFenrmetagenome_2_FD_207603 | JGI IMG/M metagenome (GOLD analysis project Ga0326726, IMG submission 207603) | Lab enriched peat soil microbial communities from Michigan Hollow, Ithaca, NY, United States - MHF15MN | ecosystem: Environmental > Terrestrial > Soil > Wetlands > Peat | place: USA...
GCGGATCGCGGCCGTTCCGTTGCCGGTAGCGTTGCACCGCCGACCAGGTGCCGAGGTAGCCGAGCATCGATCCGATGTCCCAGTCGACCAGCATGTCGAAATGCGGCACGGCGACCTCGGGAAATGGCGTTGGCAGCTCTCGATACGCCTCTTCGACATGGCGTCGCTCACGGGGCCAGTAGGGGCCGACGACGTCGCGCGAGAAATCCTCGAGCAGGCGGTCGATGTCCGGCGCGGACCTGCAATTCCCATAGCTCCAGAATGCGAGCAGGCCCCCGGGGCGCAGTACGCGGCAGGCCTGTGCCTGGAACGCCGGCCAGTCGAACCAGTGCGCGGCCTGCGCGACGACGATCAGGTCCGCCGATGCATCGGCCAAGCTCAGCCGCTCCGCGTGTTCGCACAGGTATCGGACACGGGGCCTCGCCTGCGCCGCCTTGAGTTGCGCCGCGCTCGCATCAGTCGCGACGACTTCGTGGAAGAATTCCAAGAGCGCGATCGCCGCCTGGCCGTTGCCGGTTGCGACGTCGACGGCGAGGTCCCGGGAAGGCGCATTCGCGGCGAGCCAGGCGAAGAGCTCCGGCGGATAACGCGGCCGGAATTTCTCGTAGGCGCTCGCCTGGCCGGAGAAGTGGTCCTTGAATGCCGGCGGAGATTTCACCCGGCGATTCTACCGGGCGAAAAAAAGCCCCGGGTTTTGGCCCGGGGCTCAAGAGCGGACTTTCGGTGAAGGGAAGGAAGTCCGCTAGGGGATACTGACGGTGAGATCAATACTGGAGCCAAGGGTAGCGCCGCCGTCCGCGGCTGAACGTGAACCGCGCCACAATCCCAGCGAGCGAGGGCGCGCGGCAAGACGCGGCCGGGATCGCCTGCCGGTCCCGGGACTGGTAAGTCAGCCCGGAAAGCCTTTAATATTCAATACGTTGGAAAAACACGGATCCAAGTATGTAACACCCGAAGGCGCGAGCCGCCTGAGGGCCGAACTCGACCAGCTGTGGCGGGTCGAGCGTCCCGCTGTGACGCAGGCGGTCGCCGAAGCCGCGGCCCAGGGCGATCGCTCCGAGAACGCCGAATACATTTATGGAAAGCGCCGGCTGCGCGAAATCGACCGGCGCGTCCATTTCCTGCGCGGGCGCCTCGACGGAATGGTCGTCGTCTCGCTGCCGCCCAGCGACCGGACGCGGATCTTCTTCGGCGCCTGGGTGACCATCGAGGATGAATCCGGCGCGCTGCGCCGGCACCGGATCGTCGGTCCCGACGAGTTCGACCAGGCTCCCGGCTACATCAGCATGGATTCGCCGCTCGGCCGCGCGCTCCTTGGCAAGCGCGCCGGGGACGAATTCGAGATCGAGCTGCCGACCGGCGCGGCCCGCATGAAGGTCGAGGCGGTCGAGTACCTCCCGGCTACACCCGGATATTCTTGAACTGCCAGGGATCGCCTTCGTCGAGGTCCTCGGGGAACAGGCGTCCGCGGTCGAAGAGCGGCGTCCAGTCCGTGTACTTGCCGACCACGGGCCCGAGGTAGGGCATGCAGATCTCGAGATTGCGGCGAAAATCGAGTTCGTCCGGCTCGACGATGCCCTTGGCCGGATTTTCGATGGCCCAGATCATGCCGGAGAGAGCGGCGACCGTGACCTGCAGCGAGGTCGCGCTGTTGAACGGCGCGAGTGCGCGCGCTTCGTCGATGGAAAGCTGCGAGCCGTACCAGTAGGCGTTCTTCGCGTGGCCGGCGAGCAGCACGCCGAGCTCGTCGACGCCGGTCGTGATGTCGCCCATCATGATCCGCTTCTCTTCCTGCAGGTGATAGTTCCGCCCGCAGAATTCGTGCACCGACAGCACGGCGTTGTCGGAGGGGTGATAGGCGTAGTGCACGGTCGGCCGGTAGGTCACGCGGTCGTTCTGCCGCATCGTCAGGAAATCGGAGATCGAGATCGATTCGCCGTGCGTGATCAGGAAGCCGTGGAATTGCTGCGCAAGCGGCGTCCAGGTGCGCACGCGCGTCGCGCAGCCCGGCTGCGTCAGGAAGATCGCGCTCTTGCGCCCGAAATCGTGCTGGCGCCCGTCGCGCGGGAAATGCCGCTCGTGCGTTCCCCAGCCGAGCTCGGCGGGCTGGCTGCCCTCGCTGACGAATCCGTCCACCGACCAGGTGTTGACGAATTCGCCGGGCATCTTCGGCCGGCTCGATACTTGCGTGTCGCGTTCCGCGATGTGGATGACCTTGATGCCGAGGTCCATCGCAAGCTTGGCCCATTCCTCCCGCGTCGCAGGTGTAGGCGCGTCGTGGCCGGTATCGGTCGCGATGTCGATCAGCGCCTGCTTGACGAAGTGCGAGACGAGACCCGGGTTCGCGCCGTGGGTCAGGACGGCCGTCGGACCGTTCGCGTGCGTCTTGCGGACCTCGAGCACTTCCTCGCGCAGCGCATAGTTCGTGCGCCGGCTGACCGGGATGTTCGGGTCGGTGTAACCGCCGGGCCAGGGCTCGATGCAGGTGTCGAGGTACAGCGCACCCTTCTCGTGGCACAGCTTGATCAGCGCGATGCTCGAGACATCGACCGAAAGATTCAGGACGAAGTCGCCCCGGCCGATCAGCGGGTCGAGCACGTGCCGGTAATTCTCGCGCGTCAGCGGGTGATTCACGAAACGGATGCCGAATTCCTCGGCCTCCGCCCGCCCCGCGTCATCCGCCGTGACGATGGTGATCCGGTCTGCCGTCAGGCCCCCGACATGGCGCATGATTAGCGGCAGGACGCCCTGGCCGATGCTGCCGAAGCCGATGAAAATCAGCCGGCCGGGGAAATGGGCATGGACGGTGTGCTTGGTCATAAGGTCGCAGAATGTACCGTAAAACTATCTCGCTGTGGCGCTACCCGCTGACGCTCCTGGCGCTGTACACCCTCTTCTGGATCGCGCTCGCGATCGCGCCCGTCTTCCGCAAGGACTGGCTGCTCGAAAACATGCTGGTATTCATCTCGATTCCATTGTTCGTGCTGACCGCACGCCTGCTGCGATTCAGCAATTTCACCTATACCTGCCTGTTCGTGTTCTTCTGCCTGCATGCCGTCGGAGCGCATTACACGTATGCGCTGGTGCCCTACGACGATTGGTTCCGGTCGCTGACCGGCGGGACGCTCAACGATCTGCTGGGATTCGAGCGGAACCATTTCGACCGGCTGGTGCATTTCCTCTACGGCCTGCTGCTGGCGCCGGCTGCGGTCGAGATCTTCGCGCACTACGGGCGCTACGCCCGCTCATGGGCCTACCTGTTTCCATTCCTGTTCATGGCCTCGCACGCCGCGATCTACGAGGTCATCGAATGGGGGGCGGCGATCGTCTTCGGCGGCGATCTCGGCCAGGCGTACCTTGGCACCCAGGGTGACGTGTGGGACGGGCAGAAGGACATGGCGTTTGCGATGGCGGGATCCCTGATTACGGTCACCTTGTTCGCCATTGCGGGCCGGCTGCCGGTCAAGCGCACATAAAAAAGAGCCGGCGGGCAGCCGGCTCAATGCAGTTTCACATTTCAACGAACGGGGACTGGTACCGGGCAACGCCGGGTCAGGAGACGCCTGCGCTCCAGGTCCACGGCCCGGCGCCAGAATGCGCGCTCGGACGCGCTGACCTGCGGCAGCGGGCAGCGGGTCACGGCCTCCGGGCCGGGGCACGGCAGCTCAATCATCCTCGGACTTGGCGACTCGTCCATGGCGGGTAAGATGCGGCGAACGCGAAGAAGGTTGCAGGGCAATGCCGAAAGCGACGCTCGTTTCCGCCGCCGAACTCGCCGCCCGCCTGGCCGACCCGGACTGGCTGGTCGCGGACTGCCGCGCCGAGCTCAGCGACCGCGAGGCGGGCGCCCGCGCCTGGCGGGCCGGCCATATCCCCGGCGCGATCCATGCCGACCTCGAACGCGATTTGTCCGCGCCCGTCACGCCGAGGACCGGGCGTCATCCGCTGCCGCCGGTCGAGGCGATCGCGGCGACCTTCTCGCGCTGGGGAGTGACCGGCACCACCCAGGTCGTCGCCTATGACGCGGGAAACGGCGCTTACGCGGCGCGCCTCTGGTGGATGCTCCGCTATCTCGGCCATGACGCGGTCGCGGTGCTGGACGGCGGCTTCGCCGCCTGGCTCGCCGGAGGGCACCCGGTCTCGGATGCCGCCGTGACGCGCCGGCCGGCTGCGTTCGTCGCGCGGGCGCGCCCGGAAATGCTCTGCGACGCCGGCGGCGTCCAGGCAGCGCTCGCGCGCGGCGAACTCCTGGTGGACGTGCGCGGCGCCGAACGCTTCGCGGGCAAGGTCGAGCCGCTCGACGCCGTCGCGGGTCACGTCCCGGGTGCGGTCAACCTGCCGTTCACGCAAAACCTCGACGAGACGGGCCGGTTCCGCCCGGGAGCCGAACTCGCGGAATTGTGGCGCTCGCGCACCGGCGTGACCGCCGGCTCCTCCCCCATCTGCATGTGCGGCTCCGGCGTGACGGCATGCCAGGCGCTGCTGTCGCTCGAGATCGCCGGCATCGGCGGCGGGCGGCTTTACGCCGGTTCCTGGAGCGAATGGATCCGCGATCCGGGCCGGCCTGTCGCGCGCGAGGGCTGAGCGCCCGTTTACACGGGCCCGCGATCTGATATCGTCCGCGCCCGGGATCCGTACGGGGACGAGTTCTTGGACAGCATGACGCGCGGCGCGATAACGCCCCGGCCCTGGAGCATCGAAGACTCCGACGACCTCTACGCCGTGCGCTCCTGGGGCGGCGGCTACTTCGGCATCAACGACGCCGGCCATGTCGTATGCCGGCCCGGCCGCGACGACACCCGCCAGATCGACGTCTATGAAGTGGTGCAGCAGCTGGGCGCCCGCGACCTGACGGCGCCGATGGTTCTGCGTTTCTCCGACATCCTGCGCGACCGCCTGCGCTCGCTGCACGACGCATTCGCCGCCGCGATCACGGAGAACGACTACAAGAACCGGTACGCCGCGGTGTTTCCGATCAAGGTGAACCAGCAACGCCTGGTCGTCGAGGAGGTCTACCGCGGCAGCGCGTCCCTCGGCTTCGGGCTCGAATGCGGGTCGAAGCCCGAATTGCTGGCGGTGATGGCGATGACCGAGGACTCTCCCGACCGCCTGATCATCTGCAACGGCTTCAAGGACGACAGCTACATCGAGGCCGTGATCCTCGCGTCGAAGCTCGGCCGCTCGATCATCCCGGTCGTCGAGAATTTCTCCGAGCTCGGCTACATCCTGCGCCATGCCGAGAAGTACCAGGTGCGCCCGAAGATCGGCGTGCGGGTCAAGCTCGCCGCCGAGGGTGCCGGCCGCTGGCGCGAGTCGGCGGGCGATCGCTCGAAGTTCGGCCTGTTCACGACCGAGATCCTCGAGCTCGTCGAGGTGCTGCGCTCGCACGGCATGCTGGACTGCCTGAAGCTCGTGCACTGCCACCCGGGCTCGCAGCTGCACGACATCCGCCGCGTCAAGGACGCGGTCAACGAGCTTGCCCAGGTCTACGCGGAGCTTGCGAAGCTCGGTGCGGGCCTCGAGTACATCGACGTCGGCGGCGGGCTCGGCGTCGACTACGACGGCTCGCGCACCAACTTCGAGTCGTCCACCAACTACTCGCTGCGCGAATACGCGAGCGACGTGGTCTACCGCGTCGCGAGCGTCTGCAACGCCCGCGGCCTGCCGCATCCGGTGATCATCAGCGAGTCCGGGCGCGCGATTGCGGCGCACCACAGCGTGCTGGTCTTCAACGTGCTGGGCGCGGCGCGGCTGGACCTCTTCAGCGCGCCGGATCGCGCGGCGACCGACGACGGCAGCCTGCCGCAACCGGTCGCGGACCTGTTCGACGCGTACGCGACGGTCAGCGAGCGCCGCCTCGTCGAGTGCTGGCACGACGCCCAGCAGGCGCGCGAGCAGGCGCAGCAGATGTTCAGCCTCGGCTACCTGAACATCGAGATGCGCAGCATCGCCGAGCGTCTGTACTGGGCGACTACCGCCAGGGTGCGCGACGTCACCCGCAAGCTGGGCCGCATCCCGGAGGAGCTCGACGGGCTCGAGGCGGTGCTGTCCGACACCTATTTCTGCAACATGTCCATCTTCCAGTCGCTTCCCGACAGCTGGGCGATCGAACAGCTCTTTCCGATCATGCCGCTGCACCGGCTGGAGGAACGGCCAAGCCGCACGGCGGTGCTCGCGGACATCACCTGCGATTCCGACGGCAAGATCGACCGCTTCGTGTCGCTGCGCGACATCAAGCGCGCGCTCGAAGTGCACGAATTGCGCCACGGCGAGGATTATTTCCTCGCCGCCTTCCTGGTCGGCGCCTACCAGGAGACGCTCGGCGATCTGCACAACCTGTTCGGCGACACGCATGTCGTGCACATCCGCCTCGACGACGAGCACGGCTGGTGGATCGAGGAGATCGTCAAGGGCGACACCGCGAGCACGGTGCTCGGCTACATGCAATACGACACCGACGAGCTCTATCCCCGCTTCGCCCGCGATTGCGAGCGCGCCATGCGGGACGGCCGCCTGTCGGTCGCCGAGGGCCAGGCGCTCAAGCGCTTCTACGAATCGGAGCTCGCCGGTTACACCTACCTGGAGCCGGACGGCGCACAATAGGGTCCATGGCGCGCTGGGAGCAGGTCATCCGGATCAGTCGCGAGATCGAGGAGCGCTTCAATATCAGCGCCGCGGTCCGCTCGAATGGAACGCTGTACCTGTCGGGCATGACCTCGATCAATGATGCGATGGAGGTCGTGGGCCCGGGCAACATGGAGGCGCAGGTCCAGCGCATCTACGAACGCCTGCAGGCCGCCCTCGCCGCCGCCGGCCTGACGCTGCTCGATGTCGTCAACGAAGTCGCCTACACGACCGACATCGTGGCGCTTGGGCGCGCGGCGCATGTACGCGACCGCTGCTACCGGCAGGCGAATGCCGCACCACCGGCCGTGACCGCGGTCGAAGTGCAAAGGCTTTTCTTCCCGGAGGCAATGGTCGAGCTGGTCGCGACCGCCGAACTCAGGAGCTAACGGAGTCATCACATGTCCATGTCACGCGCAATTCTCCCTGCATTCCTCGTCACGGCCGCGCTGTTCGCGGGCTGCGCCGGCGCCGGCGCCTCGAAGCCCGGTGCGGCCGCCCCTGTCACCGACGCGGCGACGCTCGCCGCGATCGACCAGGCGCTCGCGGGCGATCACCGCTCCGCTGCGAATCGCGCGCGGGACGTCTATCGCCACCCGAAGGAGACGCTCAGCTTCTTCGGCTTTCGCCAGGACATGACGGTGCTGGAGATCTGGCCGGGCGGCGGCGGCTGGTACACGGAGGTGCTCGCGCCGGTGCTGCGAGATCGCGGCCATTACATCGCCGCCGGCCTGGATCCGAAATCCGACAGCCAATACACGCAGGACAACATCAAGGCCTTCGCCGACAAGCTCGCGTCCCGCCCCGACGTCTATGGCAAGGCGGTCGTCACGGCACTGCAATACCCGGGCGCGATGCAGCCCGTTGCCGACGGCAGCGTCGACATGGTCCTGACCTTCCGCAACCTGCACAACTGGATGTCGCGTGACGCCGCCGAGCCGATGCTGGCCGCGATGTTCAGGGCGCTGAAACCCGGCGGCATCCTCGGCCTGGAGGAGCACCACGCGTCGGACAGCGTGCCGCAGGACCCGCATGCGAAATCCGGCTACGTCCGCGAGGACTACGCGATCGCGCTCGCGAAGTCCGTGGGATTCCGGCTGATCGGCAAGAGCAGCATCAATGCGAATCCGAAGGACACCAAGGATTATCCGCAGGGCGTCTGGACGCTGCCGCCGACCTACCGCGAGGGCGACGTGAATCGCGAACGCTACGCGGCGATCGGCGAGAGCGACCGCTTCACGTTGCGCTTCCAGAAGCCGCTCTGAGGATTGCCGCAGGGCGGCCGGGCATGCGCCGGCGTCAAGGCGCGGGCTGCTGCTGCGCCGCAGGTTGCGGCTCGCCGAACAGCGCCACTGCGCAATTCGGATCGTCGAACATCTTCTCGTGGTCGTGGCCGACGCCCGGCGCCTCGACGAGCCTCCATGCGAATGGCCAGCCGCGCGCCGCGGCGAGGGTGCGGCCGCTCCAGTACAGCGCCAGGCCGCGCTGGTGGCGGCCAGCGCCTTGCTGCATCGCCTCCTCGCTGTCGTCGAAATCCTCGTCGGCATGGTCGTCGGCCGTGCCGAGATAGATCGTCAATGGCGCCGCCAGGTAGTGGCGGAGCCTCTTCTTGTTGGCGAGCTTCTTCGGCAGGCCGCCGAAGCCATAGCCGAAATCCATGTCGAAAGTCGGAAACAGGGCGCTTCCCGGGTTCGCCGCGACGAGCCGCTCGGCGCCCGTATCCTGGAACGCGCTCATGCGCATCACGAACTGGCCTCCCGCGGAGTGGCCGATGATCCAGTACGGTAACTTCGGCTTGCCGGTCGCCTCGCGCATGGCCGCAGCGAGTTTCGGGATCAGCGCGTAGGTCCATTCCTCCGGCGGCGCCGCACTGTTGTCCTCGCGCAGCACGCCGCCGCGATGGTAGGCGCGGTTCGGGAAGCGTTCGCTGTCGAACCTCGGCGCGACGACCAGTGCCCCGAACCGCTCCGCCATGCCGACCGCATCGTCGCGATATTCGTCGGCGTTGCGCAGCGTGCCGTGCATCACGATCAGCATCCTTTCGCCCGACCAGGCCGCGGGGCGATAGGTGAAGACCTGCAGCTCGACGTTGCCGACGGCGACCTTGATCTCGGCCTTGCCGGCCGGCACGTCCGTCGCAGCGGCGGCCGGCGCCTGATGCGCGGCGAGCAGCGCAGCAAGCAGCCAGGCGAGGATGACGCGCATCATCCGCGCATGCTACCCGTTGCCGCGCTAGCGCACGAAAATGCCGTCGGTCGGGCGTTTCCTTCCTACCACAGGGCCTTCAGGCGCCCGGCAACGTCCACCCGCGTTGCCGTTGCGGCGGCGGCCTGGGCGGCCGGCGCTTCCGCCTCCTGCGGCCAGCTCGCGCGATCGAGCTTCTCGAGCACCGCAGGATCGAGGAACCGGCTGCGCGCGCCATAGACATGCCGGTCGCCGCTGCGCGACTGTTGCGTCACGTAGTAGCGCAGCGGCTCGATCAGGTGCAGCTCGTCGCGGGCACGCGTCATCGCGACGTACAAGAGCCGCCGCTCCTCATCGAGGCCCTGGGCGGTTGACGTCGCGAACTCCGACGGGAAGTTCCCGTCCGTGACATTCAGCACGTAGACCGCATCCCATTCCTGGCCCTTGGCCGAGTGGACGGTCGAGAGCACCAGGTAATCCTCGTCCAGCATCGGCGGACCGGCGAGTGCACCGCTCGCGCTCGGCGGATCGAGGGTCAATTCCGACAGGAACTGCTCGCGGTTCGCATACTGCGGCGACAGCTGCTCGAGCATCTCGAGGTCGGCGGCCCGGACACCGGCCGACTCGTACAGCCGCGGAATCTCGGGTTCGTACCAGGCGCGCACCGATGCTATTTGGCCGGGCCAGGCGCTGCGCGGATCGGCGAGCCCGGCCATCATCGATGCGAATGACTGCCAGGTCTCTGCCGCGGCGGGCGGCGGATCGAAATCCAGGAGCGCCGACAGCCGGAAGTCCGCGGCGACGATCCGCTGCCAGGCGCGCGCGGCGTTGGCCGGGCCCATGCCCGCCGGCAGCTGCAATACGCGAAACGCGGCGAGGCCATTGCGCGGATTGTCGGCCCAGCGCAGCACCGCGAGCAGGTCTTTGACGTGCGCGGCCTCCAGGAACCGCAGTCCCCCGTACTTGACGTACGGAATGTTGGCGCGCATCAACTCGATCTCCAGCCAGTCGCTGTGATCGGCGCTCCGGAACAGCACGGCCTGGCGCCGCAAGAGCGTGCCCGCCTCCCGCCGCTGCAGCACGCCCTGCACGACGTAATCCGCCTGCTGGCGATCGTCCTGCACCGTCACCAGCCGCGGCCGCGCGCCGCTGCCGCGCGTACTGACCAGGATCTTGCCGTACTGGCGGCTGGTGCCGGCGATGACCGCGTTCGCTACATCCAAAAGCGGCTGGCACGAGCGGTAGTTGTGCTCGAGCGCGATCACCGTGGCCCGCGGCTCGCAGCGATCCGGGAATTCGAGGATGTTGTCCACGGAGGCGGCGCGGAATGAATAGATCGCCTGGGCGTCGTCGCCCACCACCGTGGTCCCCCGGCCACCCGGCTTGAGGGCCAGCACGATGTCGGCCTGCAGCCGGTTGACATCCTGGTATTCGTCCACGAGCACGTGATCGAAGCGGCCGCCGACCGCTGCCGCCAGCGCGGGCTCCTGCATCAACGCATGCCAGTAGAGCAGCAAGTCGTCGTAGTCGAGCATGGCATTTGCCTGCTTGCGCTCCACGAAGGCGCGAAAGAGCCCGCGCAGTTCCTCGGCCCAGTCCTCGCACCACGGATACCCCTCGCGCAGCACGTCCTCGAGTTCGCGCCCGCCGTTGACGCGATGCGAGTAGATCGCGAGGCAGGTGTCCTTCCTGGGGAAACGGCGCTTTTGCGACGACAGGCCGCGCTCGTGGCGCAAGAGGTCGATGAGATCCGCTGCATCGCCGCGGTCCAGCACACTGAAGTCCGGCGCGATGCCGAGCGGCAGCGCGTGTTCGCGCAACAGGCGGTTCGCGATGGAGTGGAAGGTGCCCGACCAGGGCAGGCGCATGGTCGGCGCCCGCCCGCCCGGCGCCGCACGGCAAAGCGCCTCGCCGACGATGCGCTCCGCGCGTCGCGTCATCTCGAGTGCGGCGCGGCGGGTGAATGTCAGCAACAGGATGCGCAGGGGATCGACGCCTTCGATCACGAGCTGCGCGACCCGATGCGCGAGCGTATTCGTCTTCCCGGTCCCGGCACCCGCGATCACGAGCAGTGCCGGCGCGGTGAAGCGGCCCCCGTCGGGGCGCGTGCCGAAGCTGGCCGCCCGGCGCTGCGCTTCATTCAAATGCTGCAGGTGCGGGGCCGGATTCATCGTGCCATCGTATCGGGAGACTGTATATACATCCAGTCCCCGGCGGTCGGCGACCGGCGGCGGCGGCTTTCGTTATGTGAAGCCGCTCTCGGTTTGCCGGTGCCTCCTCCTATAGCGTTTTCGTTGGGAAAACCTATCTGCAGGAATCCGGGCGCCATGGGCGGCGAATCGTTCAAGAAGATCTCAACCGACTTGCGCGAGATGACGCATTACGCGGAAGAGCAGCGCCTCGGCCGCGGCAAGATCGAGTTCGATGAACTGGGCAATGCCGTCTGGGTGCCAAGCAACGTGGCGGTGTCCGGTGACGTCATGCTGCGACTGCTCGAAGACCCCACACTCGCGATCAGCGAGGACTACGCGCAGAGCACCACGCGCCTGGTCAAGAAGAATCCAGCGGGCCTGAAGAAGGGTTACGACCCTTACGACAGCGGACTGCTGGCCAAGAAGCAATTCAAGAAGAAGAAGGACCTGCGAAAACTGTCGGCCTGGATCCAGACCCAGAAGCCCAAAGAGGATTGACCGGCCCCGGCCAGACGCGCAGGCTCGCCCGCATGAGCGGGCTCGTGCTGGTCATCGGGACAAAAAACTACAGTTCATGGTCGTTGCGGCCCTGGTTGCTGCTGAAGCACCTCGGCCTCGATTGCACTGAAAGGCAGTACCACTTCGGTACGCCCGAATTCGAAAGGGACATCCCGAGGATCTCGCCGACGCGCAGGGTTCCCGTCCTTTTGAACGGCGAATTGCGGATTTGGGAGTCGGTCGCGATCGGCGAATACGCGTCCGAACTTACCGGCGGCAGGGGCTGGCCCGCGGACCAGGGACTGCGCGCGCAGGCGCGCTCCATTGCGCATGAAATGCACGCCGGATTCGGGGCCTTGCGCGACCAGTGCCCGATGAATGCGCGCGCCACGGGCCGGCGCATCCCGATGACTGCGCCGCTCGAGCAGGACCTGCGGCGCATCGATGCTATCTGGTCCGGTTGCCGCCGCGATCACGGCGAGCGCGGGCCATGGCTGTTCGGCGAATTCAGCATCGCGGATGCAATGTATGCGCCGGTCGTGCTTCGGATCAGGACCTACGGGCTGCCGCTCAGCGCGCTTGCCACGCGTTATTTCGAAACGATGCTCGCCGACGAGCATTTGCAGCAGTGGATCCGGGCCGGTGAGCAGGAAACGATCTTCATCCCGCATGAAGAATTCGGCGCCGGCGCCTGAGCCGGAGCTGCGATGAAGTGGGCCTCCGCCATCGGCCTCGGCCGCGACCTCGAAACGGCCGTCGCCGCATCGATCGAGCAATTGACCGAGGACGCGGCGATCTCGCGGCCGGATCTCGCCATCGCCTTCGTTTCCGCCGCCTACGCCGCCGCAATGGACAGGCTGCCGGAAGCTCTGGACCCCTGGCTCGGCGACGGACTGCTGTTCGGCTGCAATGCCGGCGGCGTGATCGGCGGCGGCGTTGAGGAGGAAAATGAACCGGGCATCGCGCTCCTCGCGGGGTGCTTCGGCGACGTCGGCCTGACGGCGCTGCACCTCGAGCAGGCGACGATGCCGCCGCTCACGTCCACGCGCGAGATCTGGTGGCGCATGCTGGATCTCAGTCCGGAGTCCGGCGCGAGCTTCCTGCTGCTGACCGATCCCGCGACCATCGATGCCGAAGCCTGCGCGCGGGGAATCGACCGCGCATTTCCCGGCGCAACCGTCGTCGGCGCCCTCGCGAGCGGCGCAACGGAGCCGGGAGCCGCGCGCCTGTACGCCAACCGCGAAGTGCACCGCTCGGGTGGCGTGCTGCTCGCGCTGACCGGCAATGTCGTGATCGACCCGGTCCTCGCGCAGGGATGCCGCCCGATCGGCGAACCGCTGTTCGTGACCGCCTGCGAAGGCAACCTGCTGCACGAGCTGGACGGGCGCAGGCCCAGGGAGCTGCTTGCCGCCCTGTATGCGAGTCTCGACGAGGCGGACAGAGAGCGCTTCGGCGAGTCGCTGTGCATCGGCCTCGCATTGCCCGGCCCGCGCCAGACCGTCGGCACGGGCGAGTTCCTGATCCGCAACGTCCTTGGCCTCGACCCGGAGAGCGGCGCGCTTTGGATCGGCGCGCGCCTTGCGCGCAATGCGGTCGTGCAGTTTCACCTGCGCGACGGCGATGCGGCGTCTCGCGAACTGGCGACGCGGCTCGGCGCAGCCATCGAGGGGCGCGCGGCGCCGGCGGCTGCGCTCCTCTTTGCCTGCGCGGCCCGCGGCCGCAACCTGTTCGGCGTGCCCGGGCACGATTCGGCCGCGCTGCGGCGCATCGTGGACATCCCGGTCGCCGGCATGTTCTGTGCCGGCGAGATCGCGCCGGTGCAGGGCGCGACCTTCCTGCACGGCTTCTCCAGCGTGTTCGGCCTGATCCGGCCGCGAATCGCTGACGTCCATTCTTGAAGCCGCCGCGCAGACCCGCGCCGTCGAAGCCCGAGCTTGCGCGCGGATTTCTCGGCGTCTTCGCCTATAGCCGCCGGGCGCTCGAGCTGGTCTGGACCACCAGCCGGCCGCTGACGGTTGCCTTCGGGCTGCTGACGCTCGTTGCCGGCACGCTGCCTGCCGCGGTTGCGTACGTCGGCGCGCTGATCGTCGATGCGGTGGTCGCGGCGATCCAGGCGGACGTGGTGGCGCGCGCCGCGTTGACCGGGCATGCGCTCATGTTCGTCGCCGCCGAAGCGCTGCTGGTCGCGACGATCGCCGGCGCCCAGCGCGGCATGTCCCTGTGCCAGTCGCTGCTGCGCGCGCAACTCAGCCAGCGCGTGAATGTCATGATCCTGGAAAAGGCGCTGACGCTCGAGCTGGCGCATTTCGAAAACTCGGATTTCTACGACAAGCTGACGCGCGCGCGCCGCGAAGCGTCGAGCCGGCCGCTTTCGCTGGTCATGCGCACCTTCGGCCTGGGGCAGAACGCCGTGTCGCTGGTGAGCTTCGGCACGCTGCTGTTCAGATTCTCGCCATGGGCGGTGCTGCTGCTGCTGCTCGCGGGACTGCCGGCATTCCTCGCAGAGGCGAAATTCTCGGGCCAGGCGTTCCGCCTGTTCCTGTGGCGCTCCCCCGAGACGCGCATGCAGTTGTACCTGGAAACCGTGCTTGCGCGCGAAGACCACGTGAAGGAGGTGAAGCTGTTCGGGCTGGGGCCGCTGTTCCTGGAGCGATACCGCAACATCTTCCGCAAGCTCTACAAGGAGGATCGCGACCTCACCATCCGCCGCGACACTTGGGGCTTCCTGCTCGGGCTCATCGCGACCGTAACGCTGTACGGGGCCTACGCGTGGATCGCGCTCTCCGCGATCGCGAGCCGCATCACGCTCGGGCAGATGACGATGTACCTGATGCTGTTCCGGCAGGGGCAGTCGGCTGTGTCCGCGATCCTGTCGGCCGTCGGCGGCATGTACGAGGACAACCTTTATCTGTCGACGCTCTACGAGTATCTCGAAACACCGGTGGATGATCGCAGGGGTGCGGCCATCCTCGGTCCCATGCCCGACGACGGCATACGCTTCGAGAATGTCAGCTTCAGCTATCCGGGCGCCGAGAAGCTGACGCTGGTCGACGTGACGCTGCACATCAAGCCAGGCGAGTCGCTGGCGCTGGTCGGCGAGAATGGCTCCGGCAAGACGACGCTGATCAAGTTGCTGACCCGGCTGTACGCGCCGACCGCCGGGCGCATCACGCTGGACGGACGCGACCTGCGCGAATGGGACGAGGCGGCGCTGCGCGATCGCATCGGCGTCATTTTCCAGGACTTCACGCGCTACCAGCTCATGCTCGGCGAGAACATCGGCGCCGGCGACGTACGGCACTTCGAAGACGAGCAACGCTGGCGCGAGGCCGGCGAGAAGGGACTGGCGGCGCCGATCGTCGATACGCTTCCGGAGGGCTACCGGACCCCGCTGGGCAAGTGGTTCAACGACGGCCGCGAACTGTCAGGCGGCCAATGGCAGAAGATCGCGCTGTCGCGCGCCTTCATGCGCTCGCGCGCGGACATCCTGGTGCTCGACGAACCGACCGCGGCGATGGACGCCGGTGCCGAGGCAACGATCTTCGAGCACTTCCGCGCGCTCACGAAAGGGCGCATTGCGATCCTGATCTCGCATCGCTTCTCCACGGTGCGCATGGCCGACCAGATCGTGGTCCTGCAGGACGGCCGCATCATCGAGCGCGGCAGCCATGACGAGCTGATGCGCGTGAACGGGCACTATGCGCAACTGTTCTCCCTCCAGGCGAAGGGATACCGTTGACTTGGTGCCGGGTCGCACGTTCGGAGTCATGCCGAAGCTACGAACTTGCGACCCGGCACCAAGGGGTGAG
>Ga0326726_10003078_pt1 | contig 15306 bp, 10 predicted proteins | sample MHFenrmetagenome_2_FD_207603 | JGI IMG/M metagenome (GOLD analysis project Ga0326726, IMG submission 207603) | Lab enriched peat soil microbial communities from Michigan Hollow, Ithaca, NY, United States - MHF15MN | ecosystem: Environmental > Terrestrial > Soil > Wetlands > Peat | place: USA...
CGTCCTCCGGGAGATCGAGCCGCGCGGGGCGCGCCCAGTGGCAGACGAAGAGCACCTTCGTCCGGGCGTTCACGAGGCTCTTGAGCCTCTCCATGAGGAGTGCCTCCTCGAAGTTGCTCTGATCGATGGCGCCCGTCGGGCACACGGCGACGCAGGTCCCGCAGCCCTTGCAGGCGATCTCGTCGACGCGGGCGATGAAGCCCCCGCCCGGCCGCGCCTCCACCTGCACCGCCCTGTACCCGCAGACCTCCTGACACCTCCCGCAGCCCGTGCAGAGCTCCTCCCGCACGCGGCAGATCGTACGGACCGCGCTCGCCTCGACGGCCTCGCCGCCGAGCTCGATGACGAGGCGCTCCGGCCCCCGCGCCCAGAACTCGCGTCCCGCGTGCACGTCGACGGCGAAATCATCCCCCACCCGCAGCAGAACGTCCTTCTTCTCACAGATGTCGACGCAGACCTCGCACTCACCGCATGGTCCGCAGCGGAGGCACCGCTCGCCCTCCCGACGGGCGGCCCGGGCCGTGAGGCCTCTCTCGACCTCGTTGAAGTTCTTCCTGCGGCTCTTCGCGTCCTCGAGCGGCATCGCTTCGCGCCCCTTCCGCGTTCCGGGCGAGATCTCGAGCGCGAACTCGCCGCGCGCGATCGCATCATCGATCGTGAGGTCGAACGGCGACCGCATCGTCTCCCCGCTCAGAAACTCGTGCACCCCGTACGCGGCCTTCTGGCCAGACGCAATCGCCTCGACGACGCTGCGGGGACCGGTAACGAGATCCCCCGCCGCGAAAACGCCTTTCGCGCCCGCGCCGGACGTCCCGGGATCGACTTCGACGGCGCCGACCCCCGAGATCTCAAGACGGAGATCCGAGGCGAAACCTCTCGCGTCGATCGCTCGCCCGTATGCGTCGACGAAGACATCCGCCTCCCCCATGAACTCGCTGCCGGATATTTCCACCGTCTCGCGCCTTCCCGTGGCGTCCGCCGCCCGCTCCTTGAGTTTCACGCACGTGAGGCCGGCGAGTATTCCCTTTTTGATGACGAGACGTGAGGGTCGGGCGAGGAAAAGTATCTTCACTCCTTCGTGTTCCGCCTGGACGAGATCGTCCTCCTGAACGGGAGCGAGCTCGCGGCTCCTTCCCACGATGAGCGTGACACGCCTGGCGCCGAGCCTGGCGGCGGTGCGGGCGCAATCGAGCGCCATCATGCCGTCTCCCGCGACGACTACGCTCTCGCCCTCGATCTCGAGCGCGGCCTTCTGAAGAAAATCGAGGGCGTGAACGACTCCCGTGACCCCCTTCATTCCCCATTTCCACACAGGGTCCCAGGCGCCGGTGCCGATGATGAGCGCGCGGTACCCGCGGCGCTTGAGCTCTTTCCAGGTGACATCGGCGCCGAACCGCGTCCCGGTGACGAGCTCGATCCCCATGTCGAGGATCGATCGGACCTCACGCGTCACGACCGCGCGGGGGAGCCGGAACTCGGGGATGAGGTTCATCATGCCGCCCGGTGAATCCTTCGCTTCGAACACCGTCACGGGATACCCGAGGAGCGCGAGCTCGCGCGCCGCGGAGAGCCCGGCGGGACCCGCGCCGATGACCGCCACCTTTTCTTTCCGATGAATCGGCACATGAGAGCCAACCCTGATCCCACGCTTCATTTCGAGATCGAACACGAAGCGTTTCAGCGCGCAGATCGCGATCGGCTCGTCGTAGCTCCCGCGCGTGCACGCCGCCTCGCACGGTCGCGGACAAACCCGTCCACATACTCCCGGGAAGGGGTTTCGTTCGCGGATGAGCGCGAGCGCCTCAGCGAACCTCCCGTCCGAAACGAGCGAGACGTATCCGCGCGCGTTGATCCGTGTCGGACACGCGAGCGTGCAGGGAGAGGTCTCGAGGCGCGAAAGCTCCCATACCTGGGCGCCGTTCGGTTCCCGGACCCGGATCGTGCCGGTCTTCTTCGGTATGTCTTTCATCGACGCGCCTTCTTCCGCGGCCCCTTCCGGGCCCGCGCGAGAATCGGGTGCGTTCCCGCCTCGGCGCGGAACTTCTGATCTATCTCGCAACGGTGACATTCATAGTTCAGCGCGCACACCGCGTCGCTCAGGAATCCCATGAGCGTGTAGCGGCACAGGTGCTCGCCGCCGACGGCGCGGAGCTCACCCGTGCGGATGTGCTCCATTTGAATCGCGCCCGTCGGACATACGTACGTGCACGCGCCGCACGCCACGCACCGGGAATGATCGATACCGAACGGCGAATCCACCTTTCGACCGATCCCCCGCTCGGCGAATCCTATCGCGTTCGCGCCGACGACCTCGGTGCACACCCGCACGCAGAGACCGCAGAGGATGCAGTCGTCGTCGAGCCTCGAAAAGCGGGCCTTCGTGACGCCGTACCGTCGAGCGAGCTCGCGCACGTACGGGGCGCAGCCGGAGCGCGCGAGGAGAAGCTCGATCAGGAGCCGTCTCAGCCTCCTGATCCTTTCGGTGTCGGTCTCGACCTCGAGGCCAGCCGTCACGGGATAGAGGCACGAGGTGACGACGCGCCAGCGCTTCTTTCCCTTCTCCCTGACTTCGACGATGCAGAGCCTGCAGGCGCCGTACGGCTGAAGTGCGTCATGCGCGCAGACCGCGGGGATATCGACCCCCGCCGCGCGTGCCGCATCGAGCACCGTCGCGCCTCGTGTCGTCGTGCGCGCTCTTCCGTTCAGCACGAACTTCATTTGTACCTTTCCAGCGCCTTGCCGACCGTGAGGTGGTCGAGCCTCGAGACGAGCTCCTCGTCGACGGTCATGACGGGGGCCTGACCGCAGCATCCGAGGCAACGCACCGTCTCGAACGAGAATCTCATATCGTTCGTCGTCCCGCCGACCCTGATCTTGAGCTCGCGCTCGATTGCGTCTTTCACGCGCATGGCGCCGCGCACGTGGCACGCCGTGCCCATGCAGAGGGAGATCTCGTGGCGCCCTCGCGGAACGAGCCTGAAGGCCTTGTAGAAGGTCGCGATCGCATAGAGCCGCGTGAGCGGCACCTCGAGCTTCAGGGAGATGAACCGGAGCTCGGGCTCGGGCAGGTAGTGGTAGACGGCCTGCAGATCCTGCAGGATGGCGATGATCTGCGAGGCCTTCCCCCCGTGCTTCGCGAGAATCTGACGCACGGTGCGCAGCTCGGCCGTGCCCTTGAGCGGCTTCGCCCCGGTGCGCTCCCGCTCGGCCGCCAGCGCCGTCTCCAACGCATGTATCGTATCGACCCTGTTCATCTCGCTATCGCCCCGAACGCGCACGCATCGTAGCACGCGCCGCACGTGATGCATTTCGCCGCGTCGATTCGATGGATCTCTTTCGCTCGTCCGGTGATGCAGCTCACGGGGCATGCCTTGAAGCACGCATGACATCCCGTGCAGTTCTCCGGTATCACGGCGTAATGGAGAAGCGCCTTGCAAACGCCGGCCGGGCAGCGCTTGTCACGAATGTGCGCCATGTACTCATCCCTGAAGTAGCGGATCGTCGTCAGCACCGGGTTCGGGGCGGAGCCGCCGAGGGCGCAGAGTGACGTCGCCGCGATGCCCTCCGAGATCTCCTCGAGGAGCCGGATGTCTCCCTTCCGACCCTCGCCTTCGGTGATCCGGTTGAGTATCTCGAGGAGCGCCCGAAGACCCTCCCGGCACGGAAGACACTTGCCGCACGATTCATCTTTCAGGAAGTCGATGAAGTAGCGCGCGACGTCCACCATGCAGGTATCCTCGTCCATGATGATCATGCCGCCGGACCCCATCATCGAACCAGCCTCGGTGAGCGCGTCGAAGTCGACCGGAAGGTCCAGCAGACTCTCGGGAAGAACTCCCCCCGAGGGGCCACCCGTCTGGACCGCTTTGAACTTCTTGCCCTTCCCGACACCTCCACCGATGTCGAAGATTATCTCCCGGAGGGTCATTCCCATGGGGACTTCGACGAGGCCCGTGTTCCTCACCTTGCCGACGAGGGAGAATATCTTCGTTCCCTTGCTCCCCCCCCACGGATTCGTTCTCACGTCCCCCGTGCCGATCTTCGTGTACCAGTCGAGCCCTCCGAGAAGAATCTTTGGAACGTTCGCCCAGGTTTCGACGTTGTTCAGAACGGTTGGTTGCTCCCAGAGGCCCTTCTCGACGGTATGAATGTACTTCGCGCGAGGCTCGCCCGGCCGTCCCTCGAGAGAGGCCATGAGCGCCGTGGATTCGCCGCACACGAAGGCCCCGCCCCCCCTCGATATCGATATATCGAAGGAGAAGCCGCTCCCAAGGATGTTGTCCCCGAGGAGAGCGCACTGGCGGGCCTGAGCGAGCGCCGTCGTCAGCGCCTGGACGGCGAGGGGATATTCGTTTCTCACGTAGATGAAGCCCTCGTGGGCCCCCACCGCGTAGGCACCGATGATCATTCCCTCGAGCACGCTGTGCGGGTTCCCCTCGCATATGCTCCGGTCCATGAACGCGCCCGGGTCCCCCTCGTCTGCGTTGCATATGACGAAGCGTCGTGCGCCGCGCGCCTTCCGCGCCGTTTCCCACTTGATCCCGGTCGGGAAGCCGCCTCCCCCCCGCCCCCGAAGACCCGACCGCGTGATCGTCCGGATGATCTCGCCCGGCCTCTCGCGCTCCAGCGCGCGCCGCAGCGCCTGGTAGCCGTCGAGCGCGACGTAGTCGCGAATATCGGTGGGGTCGATTCTCGTATTGTCACCGAGAATGAGCCTCATCTGACGCGTGTAGTAGGGCACTTCCCCTTCGAGCTCGATCCGCGCCCCCGTCTCGGGATCGAGGAAAAGGAGCCTCTCGACGAGCTGTCCCTTTTTGAGCGTTTTCGCGACGATCTCGGGGACGTCGCCGGGCTTCACCTGGGTATAGAGAATCTCGCGCGGATGAATGACGACGAGCGCGCCCTTCTCGCAGAAGCCGTGACAGCCGGTCGCCTTGATCTCGACATTCGTGAGACGCTCCTTCGCGATCTCGCGATTGAACGCTTCGTAGACCTTCACGGAATCGCAGGCACGACACCCCGTGTCGGTGCAGACGGCCACGCGTATTCCGTCGGCGGGCCGGGACGCGAGGATTTCCTTCGCGAATCTATCAAGGCTCTTGAATGAACGGAGCTTTTTGAGTTTCAGGGTAATGACCTCCCGCCCATCGCAGCTCAACAGATAAATTGAAATTAATAAGAAATTCCTTACGGTGTCAAGGGATATGGCACCGGCGCGCGAAAGGCGACAACTCTATGCTTTGACATTAATTACGGAAAAATGCGCGGATCTGATCCGAGCTGCGGGAAATCACGTCGCGATGGTCAAAAGCACCTGGTCCTTCTCGACCGACGTTCCCGGCGATACCTTGAGGGATTTGACGACACCGTTGACCTTCGAAGTGAGATTGTTCTGCATCTTCATCGCCTCGAGAATGACGAGGACATCCCCCTCCTTGACCGTGTCCCCCACCTTCACCTCGAACTGGACCACCATGCCGGGCATCGGCGCGATGATAGAGTACTCCCCGTTTGAATTGACGCTCGCTTCGCTCTTTTCGGGCTTGGCCTTCGTCTCTTCGTTCTTCGGTTTCGCCTCTTCCTTCTTCTCGGGTTCCTTTTCCTTGGGAGCAGACGGCTCCTTCTTCACGAGAGGCTGCGTATCGCCGACCGCGATGACGCGAGGCTTGCCGCCGACCTCTTCGACCTCGACGGCGTACTTCTCGCCCGACACCGAGACGCTGAAGGTTCTCACGGGGGCTCCGGAGCCCGGCGCTCCCACGAGGGCCGCCCTCTCCATGAGTTGTCCCCTGAGGGCCTTCTCGATGAGCTCGTCCTCGCGTTTTACGTCCTCGAGCGTTTTCGCCTTCGTCTCGGGCAACGGCTGCTCCTTGCCGTACTTCCACTTGAGAAAACGGAGCCCCGTCGTCGGGTAGAGGGCATAGGTGAGCACGTCTCTCTCATCCTGCGCAAGGTCCTTCACGGCCTCCCTGGCTTTTTCCATTTCGGGCTCGAGAGTATCGGCGGCCCTGCAGGTTATCGGCTTTTCCCCCTTTGGGTATCCGTGGAGCACGATCTTCTGGACTCTCGGGTCGATAGGGACCGGGGGCCTTCCGTAAAGGCCGTAGACGTAATCCTTGACCTGGCTCGATATCATCTTGTACCGGCCGAACAGCACGTTCTGCACCGCCTGCGTGCCGACGATCTGGCTCGTCGGCGTCACGAGAGGAGGAAAACCAAGCTCCTTGCGCGTCCGCGGAAGCTCCTCATAGACTTTGCTTATCCGGTCGAGCGCGTCGGCCTCCCTGAGCTGGCTGACGAGATTCGTGAGCATCCCTCCCGGGATCTGATGCTCGAGAACCGCGGTGTCTATGATCGACATCTGAGTTGTATTGAGGAACTGCCGGTACTTCGGCGCGATCGTCTCGATGTACTGGCCGATCTCGAAGAGCTTCTCGAGGTCGAGCCCCGGACTCCTCACCTTTCCCTTGAGCGCGGCCACAATCGGCTCGATCGCGGGCTCCGAAGACCTGAGCCCGAAGGGAGCGATCGCGCAGTCGAGCACGTCCACACCCGCCTCGACGGCCTTGAGGTAGGTCATGGAGGCCATCCCGCTCGTATAGTGGCAGTGAAGCTGGATGGGGAGCTTGGCCGTCCGCTTCAAGGCGCCGATGAGCTCGAAGGCATCGTACGGATTGAGAATCCCGGCCATGTCCTTGATACAGATCGAATCGGCGCCCATCTCTTTGAGGATGCGGGCCTTATCTATGTAGTACTTGAGGTTGTAAACCTTCCCCCCGATCTTGGGGCCGGTGAGCGAGAAGGATATGGTGCCCTGAATATGTTTCTTGGCTTTCTTGATCGCCTTGAAGGAAGCCTCGAAGTTGCGCTCGTCGTTGAGAGCGTCGAAAACCCGGAAGATGTCGATCCCCGCCTCCGCCGCCTGCTCGACAAAGGCATTGACGACGTCGTCGGCGTAGTTCCGGTAGCCGACGAGGTTCTGGCCACGGAGCAGCATCTGCAAAGGAGTCTTCTTGATGCGCTTCTTGAGCTCGATGAGGCGTTCCCACGGATCCTCGTTGAGGTAGCGGGTCGCCACGTCGAAAGTCGCCCCGCCCCAGACTTCCATGGAATGGAACCCGACCCTGTCCATCTTCTCCGCGATGGGCAGCATGTCTTCGGTGCGCATCCGGGTGGCGATCGTGGATTGGTGGCCGTCGCGGAGGGTGGTATCGGTTATCTTGACCGCTTTGAAGGCCTGCAGGAGCTTGGCATTCTTGCGCATACAGCAAGCCCTTCGAAAAGACCGTTCAGAAAGGCTTCGGAGCTCTCATCCTATATGAGAGAGAATCTTCTGAGGCGCATCCTGCTCGGATTCGCCCGGACGGTCAGCTGGTGCTTCGACATCGTTTCACGCCGTGCCGCCATTTTCCATGGACTGAGCCTCTGCCCGAACCTTTTCTCGTCTAATGAATCCTCGGATTCTATATAAGCGTTGACCGCTGCGGTTATCACTACCATGAGCTTCTCATCCATCATCCTCAACCTCCCTTATCCTGCGAAAGATAACCCTCCCTTTTCGGGACTGTCAACAACAAACTCCTTCAGCGGGATCGGTGCTTAATGGCCAAACGCATATATAATGCCAAGTTGTGAAAGATCTGGAGCCCGCCCAAGGCCACCGAAAGGGTCCCCCCAAAGGTATGAGTGGTGGGAAGGGACGGAATTGAACCGCCGACACACGGATTTTCAGTCCGTTGCTCTACCTGCTGAGCTACCTTCCCACGGGGTGAAATCTTAACCGGCAGCGTTGATTTGTCAATGATTTATTGTTTCCGTCGCCGGCGAGGAGGGTCTGAATGCTCGGAGCGGTCCAGATCGAGCATCTTCTTTCCTCCCACGTAGTCCCTCGACGCCGGCCGCGTGATCCTCGGCAGGCGCTCGGCGATCCTCTGGATCCGGGAGATCTCCCGCTCGATGCTTCTCAGCTTCCGGACAGTGCTCTCATCGAGCCTGTCCCGCTCCATGAGGAGGAGCTGCGTGTTTCCGAGGATGGCGCAGAGAGGGTTGTTGATTGAATGGTTGAGCCCGATCGCGATCTCCGACAGCGCCGCGAGCCGTTCGGCCTCGAGGAGCTTTCCCTGGAACCGCTTGACCGTCCTGAGATCGGAAGCGACGCAGAGGAACCCGGCGAGCGCTCCCCGCGACCGGCGCAGCGGCGAAACGACGAGCCGTACCGGCGTCTCTCTCCCGGTTCTCGTTCTCAGCTTCGTGATGAATCCGTCCGCCGGGAGCTCGCCGCGCCCGCGCAAGATTCGCGTGATGTAGCGCACGTTCTCGAGGCGCATGACCGCGTTGACCCTTCGCCGGACGACGAGCGGGCTCCTGAAACCGGTCAGCTCCTCGGCGGCCCGATTGAACATGATGATCCTCAGCCTCGTGTCCAGGGACACGAGCGCCGCCGGGAAGCTCTCGAACACGCCGATGAGATAGTCGACGCTCTCCCGATAGCTATGCGTATCACTGCACTGCAACGATGCTCCCCTTCTCCACATGGGCGGCAATCCTCGAGATGAGATCGGTCATCTCGAACGGCTTGTACATGAACTCGTCCGCCTTGGACCACGTCGCGAGGAAATCTTCGCGCTCGGGGCTCGCGACCTTGCGGGCCGTGAGCACGAGGATCGGGAATGGTTCGATCTTCTTCTGCTCCATCTCCTCTTTCAGAATGCGGGAAACCTCGTAGCCGTTCTTTCCCGGCAGCATTATGTCGAGGAGCATGAGATCGTAACGGCTCTTGCGCGCCTTGCGGAGGGCGTGCAGTCCGTCGTATGCGACGTCGACGACAAACCCCTTCACCTCGAGGCTGTACTTCACGGTCTCCACGATGTCCTCATCGTCCTCGACGATGAGAATCTTGTACCCTTTCATCCGTCTACTCCTTTCCTGACCGGAGCGAGATCGCTCTGCTCCATTCGTTCCAGCGCGATTGCGATGAGATCTCCGAGAGTCGCGCCTTCGCGCGGGCCGATCGCCCAACCCGTTCGAACGCCCTCGGCCGCATCGACTCTCGGCGCCAGCGCAACAGCGAACACATCCGAGAGGGGCCACAGGAGCGCGGCGCGCTCCGGTGTTTCGCCTCTCGGCGGATTGATCACGGGAGTCGGCCGCCACGACCGGACCGCACCGGACCATTCTTCGTCACGTTCCTTCGAAATGCACGATACCGCCGGCGTGAGGCCCTTCGCGAGCATCCCCTCGAAGCGCAGCTCCAGGCTCCCGTACTTCTGGACGACGCCGGCAGTCTCCCGGTCGACAGGAATGTAGAGGTGGACCGCGTTCCCCTCCGTCGAACCCTCATCGATAGCGAGGGAGCCTCCATGCATGCGGACGAGACGCTTCGCGATGAGGAGACCGAGCCCTTTCGACCCCTTCGCGGGGCGTTTGGAAGATTCATTGCCCAGATTGATCTCGTCCACCACGCCATCCGGGATGGCGCTCCCGGAATCCCGGACGCACAGATCGGCGAAGGCGACCGGCGGCAGATAGTCCATGAGAACCGGTGGAAGGATCCGCGGCGGGCTCGCGTCGCAGGGGGAGGCGGAGATAGAGATCTTCCCCCCCGCCGGGACGTGCTTGATGCTGTTTGCCAGCAGGTTCTGGAGGACCTGCTCGATGCGGTCCCGATCGAAGGTCAGGCTCGCGCACGAGGGGTCCACCCGTATGTCGAAATCGATGCCCTTCCTGCGCATCGGCTCGAGGAACAAGGTCGAGATCTCTTCGAGGTACGCGCTGACGTCGTGGGGCTCCACCGCGAGAGGGCGATCGTCTATGCGCGCTGCCGAGGAGTCGATGAGACTGTCGACGAGCCTTCCGAGCCGGCCCACCGTGCGAATCGCGTTCGACAGAAATTTCTCGGCACCCGTGGAGCCGCTCTCCGCGACGATCCCGAGCGATGTCTTGAGCGCCGTCAACGGCGTCCTGAGCTCGTGCGCGACCATCGCCACCATCTCTTCGCGCGCCTCGGCCTGTTGGTGGGCCGCGGTCGTGTCCCTCACGAGAACGAGGGAGCCCACGTCCTCCGTGAGATCGTCGAGACGCACCCATGAGACCGTGAGGTACCGCTCGGGCACGCACATGCCCTCGACCTCGCGATCGATAACGTTCGTCTGAAGAATGCTGAACTCCTCCCAGATGCCGTGCAGGTTGAAGCAGGAGACGCTCCCGACTCCATAGACGTTCTCGGGAAGCCCTCCCTCGAGCGCAAGAATCGCGGCGAATGAGCCGTTCGAGCTCACGAACCTCCCGTCGGGGGAAACGAGCGCGGCGCCCGCAGGCACCGCCTCGAGAAGCCTCCCGAGAATCTCCCGGTCCCCGCCAAGTCGGAAGACGAGGGGCGTCTTGTCCTCCCCCTCGTCGGCGAGGCTGCGAAAAACCGCGATATCGTTCTTGCTGAAGGCTTCCTTTCTGATGCTCCCGAAGAAGAGCACGCCGCGCACCTTCGAAGCGAACGTCACGGGAACGAGAAAGTAGCTCTCTATCTTCGAATTGCTCACAAGGTATGCGAGATTGGTGCCCGTACGCCGGCAGTAGATCCTCTCGAGCGGTTCGCCCTCGGCGGAGGCGCCGCCGTTCGTGAACATCCGGTACGCATTCCTGAGTCTCTCTCGTAGCTCCGGGATACGGGGCGAGAGCTCGCGGCTGTCGATCATGACGTAGGCGAGCTCCCGGTCCCTCGCGGTGTGGAAGGCGCAGAATTCCGCCTGCGTGCGCTCCATCATGCCAGCGAGGATCGAACGCATGACGGATTCGTTTCCGACAGCCTTGAGGAGCCGTATCTTGAGCGATTCGTCCATTACGCATTGCCCAAACGCAACATACATGCCACGTCGACGTCCCCACTATTCCCCCATCTCCGAGCGTCCAACGAGCGGCTCATAGTCTATAACCGATTGATTATTAGATAATTAGACCATAACACGCGAATGGGGGAACCAGTCTCGGACGCGGAGTAGCGAAAAGTCTCGGGAAGGGGGTCAGGGGTGCGCTGGCAAGAAAGTTTACAGAGGCGAAAGACCCGTGGACCTCGGCTCATCGACCCCGACGCGCGAGGCGCCGGGACGGCTCATGCGGCGTACCCGTCGGGATGCGCCTTCTTCCATGCGTAGGCATCCCGGATGATCTCTTCAATCGCCGGATAGAACCTCTCCCAGCCGAGCACGCGCTCCGCTCTCTCCGACGAGGCGACGAGGACCGCCGGGTCTCCCGGGCGCCGATCGCCGACGCGGTGCGCGATCTCGAGACCGGTCACCTTTTCCGCCGCGCGAATGACCTCGAGAACGGAGAACCCCCGGCCGTTGCCGAGATTCAGAACGCCCGTGCTGCCGTCGACCAGCTTCTCGAGCCCGAGAATGTGCGCCGTCGCGAGGTCTTTGACGTGGACGTAGTCGCGCACGCATGTGCCGTCGTGCGTCGGGTAGTCGGCGCCGTAGACGACGAGCTCGTGGCGTCTCCCGAGAGCGACATCGAGGACGAGCGGGATGAGGTGCGTCTCGGGGCGATGATCCTCCCCGTGGCGCTCCCCCGCCCCCGCGGCGTTGAAGTACCGGAGCGAGAGGTGCCTGAGCCCCCACGAGACGGAGCAGTCGGCCAGCATCCGTTCGATGGCGAGCTTCGTGTTGCCGTAGGCATTGAGGGGACGCAGCGGCGCCTCCTCCCCGATCGGCGTGCCGTCGGGCTCCCCGTAGACGGCGGCGGAGGACGAGAAGAGAAAGAATTTCACTCCCGTCTCCCTCATCCCGCGCAGGAGCGAGACAGCGCCTCCGATGTTGTTGCGGTAGTACTTGAGCGGATCCGCGACCGATTCGGCGACCTGCGAGAAGGCGGCGAAGTGGCATACGGCGTCGACGCCGGCGCCGAGAATCGCGGCGAGCTTGTCCTCCTCGAGCAGGTCGAGCTCGTGGAAGGTCACGCGGGGATCGATCGCACCCCGATGTCCTGTGGAAAGGTGATCGACGACGACGACCTCATGACCGCCGGAGAGGAGATGCTCCGTCACGACGCTCCCGATGTAACCCGCGCCCCCCGTTACGAGGATTCTCATTGCGCGCGACCTCCGTACCTGGCGAGATACGCACCAAGGTATTTTCCCGTGAACGAGTTTTTCGATTGTACGATGCTCTCCGGCGGGCCACAAGCGATAACCGCACCCCCCGCCTCCCCCCCGCCGGGCCCAAGATCGATGACGTAGTCCGCCCAGGCGATGACCTCCATGTTGTGCTCGATGAGGACGACGGTGTGCCCCGCAACGACGAGCTCCTCGATGACGCCGAGGAGCTTGTCGACGTCGCTCATGTGGAGACCGGTCGTCGGCTCGTCCATGATGTAGAGATTCCGCTGCCCCCCCGACTCGACGAGCTCGCGGGCGATCTTGATGCGCTGCGCCTCCCCTCCGGAAAGCGTATTCGAGGGCTGGGCGAGCGTGAGGTAGCCGAGCCCGACCTTCGAGAGGATCCAGAGCTTCTCCCCGAGCTGGGGAGATTCGTCGAAGAAAAGGATCGCGTCGTCGACCGTGAGATCGAGCGCCTCGCTGATGTTCTTCCCTTTGTAGCGCACGTCGAGCGTCTCTGCGTTGTACCGCTTGCCTTCGCATTCCTCGCACGGCACGTAGACATCCGCCATGAAGTGCATCTCGACCTTGCGAAATCCCATTCCCTGGCAGCGCGAGCAGCGGCCGCCCGCCCTGTTGAAGCTGAAGCGCCCGGGGTCGTACCCGCGCGCGCGAGCGAGCGGCTGGCTCGCGTATATCTCGCGAATGAACGAGAACGCCTTGATGTACGTGACCGGGTTCGATCGCGGGGACGATCCGATCGCGCTCTGATCGACGAGGAGCACCCGGTCGAGCGGTCCCGCAACCTTCCACCCTTTGAGATTGAGGCGGCCCGCCCTGAGCGGGTCCCCCGAAACGATCTGATAGAGGACGTCCACGACGAGCGTGCTCTTCCCGGACCCCGACACGCCCGTCACGCAGGTGACGCATCCGAGGGGAATCGTCACGTCGATCTTCTTGAGATTGTGCTCGGCGACCCCCTTGAGTTCGATCGAGCCCTGCTGGCGGCGCTTCCGCTTCGGCCGACTTGAGCGCGCGCCGTGTCGAAAGATCCATTCGAGCGTCTTCGACTGCGGGACGTCCGCCGAGCGGGCCTCCTCGATCGTGCCGCTGAAGAGCACGGCGCCGCCCCGGCTCCCCGGGCCGGGACCGAGATCGACGAGATAATCGCACGACCTGATGATTTCGGGATCGTGTTCGACGACGAGAACGGTGTTGCCGAGCTCCTTGAGCCGGCGGAGCACCGAGACGAGCCGGTCGTTGTCCGCCGCGTGGAGCCCGATCGACGGCTCATCGAGAATGTAGAGCGCATCCACGAGATTCGCTCCGAGGGAGTTGGCGAGATTGATACGCTGGGCCTCTCCTCCTGAGAGCGTGCGCGTGAGACGATCGAGCGTGAGATAGCCGAGGTCCACGTCGATCATGAACGTGAGCCGCGACGTGAGCTCGGCGAGGATGTCCTTGGCGACTCGCCGCTCCCCGTCCGTGAACGCAGTCTTCCCGAGCGCCTCGAGGATCGCCGCGGGAACCATTCGCGCGATGTCCCTGATGTTGTGCTCTCCGATCTTCACGTAGTACGCCTCGCGCTTGAGCCTCCCCCCCTGGCACGTGCGACACGTCGAGAATGCCATGTATCTCCGGGTGAAGAAGCGGTGCCCCTTCTTGTAGCTCTTTTCGCGAAGCTTCTCGAGGAACGGAATGACGCCGAGGTAGCGTCCTTCGCCGTCGAGGATGAGGTTTCTCGAGCGTTCGGGGAGATCCATCCAGCTCACGAGCGTCGGAATGCGCTTCGTGCGGCAGAACTCGAGCATCCGGTGCTGGAAATAGGCAAAACGCTCGCGGGACCAGGGGTCGATCGCCCGGCCCTCGAGGGTTTGTTTCCTGTCGGGAATGATGAGGGCCTCTGAAAACTCCATGCGGTCCCCGAAGCCGTGGCAATCGGGGCAGGCGCCGTAGGGACTGTTGAAGGAGAAGAGGAGCGGGTTCGAGGGCTCGAAGGATGTGCCGCAGGAGGAACACCGCGGTGCGCTCGTGAAGCGGCGAGCGGCAACGCCGTCGACCTCGATCGCCTCGATGCTCCCCGACGATTCGCCGTAGGCGAGCTCGACGACCTCCGCGATCCGCGATCGATTGCCCTCGTTCGCGTCGATCCGATCGAGGAGTATGGCTATTCCGGCGCGCTCGGCCCCCTCGAGGGCGAATTCGTCGATGCGGAGCGCTTCCCCGTTGACGAGGATTCTCGTGTATCCCCTCGCGAGCAGGTACCCGCGCTTCGTTTTCCATTCGGCGGTGCCGAAATCGCCGAGCGACACGACGAGGTTGACCCGCGTTCCGCCGAAGAGGCGTATGATCTCGGTCGCTGCGTCGCTCGGCGTGTAGGAGCGCACCTCGAGGCTGCAGGCCGGGCAGAACGTCTTCCCGACGCGCGCGAAGAGGAGCCTCAGGTAGTCGTAGATTTCAGTCGCCGTGCCGACCGTCGACCGGGCGCTCGTTACGGTGTTCTTCTGCCTGATCGCGATCGTCGGGCTGATCCCCGCGATATCGTCGACGTCGGGACGCTCGAGCTTTTCGATGAATTGCCGGGCATACGTCGACAGCGACTCGATGTAGCGCCGCTGTCCCTCGGCGAAGATCGTATCGAACGCGAGGGACGATTTGCCCGAGCCGGATACCCCCGTGACGACGATGATCGAGCGCCTCGGAAGCTCGAGATCGATGTTCTTGAGGTTGTGCTGGCGCGCGCCGCGGATGACGATACTCTGCATATCCCCACTCTTTTTCCGGCCAGAGGGCAATTGCTCATTCTATCAGGAGACCGGGCGGCGCGCAACAGCGCATTTGAGCCTCGCCTCTTGTTCGGAGGCCCGATTTGGAGTAGGATGAGCCGGGGCGGCATTGCATGGAGGAAGGCAGGTGAATCATGGAGCCATCCGATCTCGCCTTCGCGCGGGAGGTCGCGGCGCTGCGGAGAACGCTGCGGACGCTGCGGGCGCCGGGCGGGTGTCCGTGGGACCGTGAGCAGACGATCGACGACATGATCGCCTACCTCATCGATGAATCGTACGAGCTGCTCCAGGCGGACACGGCGAAGGATACGCACGCCGTCGAGGAGGAGCTCGGGGACGTGTTCTTCATTCTCGTCTTCATCCATGAGCTCCTCCTCGAGAGACGCCGCACGTCCATGGCGGCAATCGTCGCGCGCGTTCACCGGAAGATCG
>Ga0326726_10003079_pt1 | contig 15303 bp, 13 predicted proteins | sample MHFenrmetagenome_2_FD_207603 | JGI IMG/M metagenome (GOLD analysis project Ga0326726, IMG submission 207603) | Lab enriched peat soil microbial communities from Michigan Hollow, Ithaca, NY, United States - MHF15MN | ecosystem: Environmental > Terrestrial > Soil > Wetlands > Peat | place: USA...
GTGGACGCTGCCAAGGAAGCGCAGATACGAGACACGATCGAGCAAGAGAACATGGAAAGCGTTCTCCTTGAGAAAGCACCTCGCATTGCGATCTATGTACCCCCGACCAACGAGCCGTGGGATGATGCGGTGCGCATGGCTTTGAACTACGCTCAGATCGAATATGAGACCGTGTGGGACGAGGAAGTGTTGCGCGGGGATCTCGACAAGTTCGACTGGCTGCATCTCCATCACGAGGACTTTACCGGCCAGTACGGCAAGTTCTACGCCTCCTACCGCAACGAGTTGTGGTACCGGCAGGATGTGCAACTGTGTGAGGAGACCGCCCACCGCCTGGGATTTAGCAAGGTGTCGGACTGTAAGAAGGCCGTGGCATTAGCGATTAAGGACTACGTGTCGCGCGGGGGCTTCCTCTTCGCGATGTGTTCGGCGCCGGAGACTCTTGATATCGCGTTGGCGGCGCAGGGGGTCGATATCGTCCCCGCACCGTTTGATGGTGATCCTCCCGACCCGGACTGTGAGAAGAAACTGGACTACTCGAAGACAATGGCCTTCACCGGCTTTAGCGTATCGTTGGATCCGTTCGAGTATTCCCACTCGGACATCGATACCACGCCGGACCGCATTGCCACCCGTTTGGGGCCGGACGGTGACTTCTTTACCCTCTTTGATTTTTCCGCCAAGCTCGATCCGGTGCCGTCCATGCTGGTGCAGTGCCACGTCGATGCCGTGCGGGGCTTCATGGGACAGACCACCGCGTTCCGCAAGACGTTAGTCAAGAAGTACGTGACGATCCTCGGAGAAGCCGAGGGCCAGAATGAAATCCGGTACCTCCACGGCAACCTCGATAAAGGCACGTTCACCTTTTTCGGAGGGCACGATCCTGAGGATTACCAGCATCTGATTTACGACCCGCCGACGGATTTGTCCCTGCACAAGGACTCCCCAGGATACCGCCTGATCCTGAACAACGTGCTGTTTCCGGCCGCCAGGAAAAAAGAGCGCAAGACATAGGCGTTGCCCGCGCTGTGGTCCGTTCCGAACACTTACCGCTTGTTTTCCGAGAGCGGGCTCGTATATTGCCTGTGACAGTAAAGGCAGAGTTTGGCTGTAGCGAAGGGCAACGGTTCTGATGTGAGTACATGCCGCACTGATGTCCGGGGGGAGATCAGGGCAACCTGCGAAAAGTGACCCGTTTTTTGGCTCTTGTTTGAGACCAGATCGCCGATGATCTTAGACAGAGCACACTCGACAAGCCCAAGTTGACGGAAACCCAGCGTGGGTTCTGGGTGTTTCAATGGGTGGGTGAATTCACCACCCTCCGTCGCCAGACCGCCAGATTAGGGGACTATCGTGAGGCAACTCTCGATCCTAGCAGAGACGTTGTCAGCGGGTACGCCGGTTGCACAGCAATTGGTTGAACGCGGAGTCGAAGTCGGATCCGCCAATCTTCCCGCAGGCAGCTTCCAGATCACCGGCTCGTGCATCGTCTTGCACCTGCCTCTCGCTGACTTCACCCGTTGGGTGGCCGAGAAGACTATCTTTCGCCGCATCATCGAGTTCAAGCGTGCGGTCGCCGAACCCATCGTGATTGTCGAAGGGGTTCCGGGCTCCGAATCACGTCCGGTCTCGCCCTCTGCCCTGCGCGCCGCGCTGGCCTTCATCTCGGTGCACAATCGCGTGCCGGTACTATTCACCATCGATGCCAAAGAGAGCGCGGAGCTTCTCTATGCCATGGCTAACCAAGTTCAAAATGGCATGGGGATTACACTCGACGCGCCCTCGAGCAACCCCGAGCCTCCCAAAGACGGCAAGGCGCCGGCCGAGGAAGGGAACGGGAACGGACATGGCAACGGGGAAGGTACAACGTCCGTGGAGGACCTGATTGCCCTCCCCGAGCAGATCGTGCGCATGATTCCCGAGGTTGGAGCGATGACGGCCAAGGCGCTGTTGCGCCGCTTCGGAAGTCTACGCGGTGTCTTCGGTGCCGGGGCGACCGATCTGACGAAGATCGACGGCATCGGCCCAAAGAAAGCCAAGAAGATCGCCGCCTTTCTGGCCGGCAGATCACCGCGGCGTCAGCCCGGCGCCTGATTGGTTCTCTCGAGTTTCTTCAGAGGTTGTCTGCGGTGCTGGGTCGTGCTCCATGCCCGGCATCTGTGGTCATGTGCATTCTTGGCCCATCATAGCGACATCCGCCGGTCACCGGATCTTCCGTCATTAGAAGCGGCGTATCGAGATCGAGTGAGTGAACGTCTCCAGTTGACGCGAGGCACAACGAACACCCCATCGCCAGACGCGTCTCGACCATCCCACCGTACATGAGTCCTATTCCCGCGGCGCGCGCCATGGCGATGATGCGCATCGCTTCAGCCACACCCAGCTTCATGATCTTGATGTTGATCACGTCGGCGGCATGCGCCTCGATCACCCGCTTGGCTTGATCAAACGACATCACCGACTCATCGGCGGCCAGGCAGAACTTGCTTGTGCGGCGCAATCGAGCCATTGCGTCAAGCCCAGTTCGCTTCAGCGGCTGCTCGATGAGACGGACATTTATCTCATGCGCAGTCAACCACGCGATCAGGGCCGTTGCGCTGGGCTCATCGAATCCCTCGTTGGCATCGAGGACAAAGCTCGCGTCGAAATGGCGGCGAGCAAGGGCGTCGATGATCCGCAGATCCGTGTCCAAATCGAGACCGACTTTGAGTTTGAAAATGCGGAAGCCGCGCACATACCAATTCTCCGCCAGTTCCAGCGAGCGCTCATAGCCGGAGATCGGGATCGTAATGTCGGTCTCGTAGGGGCTCCGATCGGCCCCACCCAGGTACTGCCACAACGGAACGCCCAGCGATCGGCACAGCGCATCCAGAATGGCGGTCTCGATGCCGCAGCGGGCCGCCGGCGCTTCCGGGGACGCTTCACGCATGGATACAGCCATCGTGATCCAGTTCTCGGCGGACTGCCCGATGACGGTCCTGCGCAGTGAATCGATGGCGGCCAGAGTCCCGGCCCGTGTCTCGCCGGTCACCCCGGGGAAGGGGGCGCTTTCGCCGAAACCCGATGAGCCATCCGCCAGCGTCACACGCAGGAAGATGTTCTCAACGCACGTCAGGCTGCCCGACGAGATCGTAAAGACATCGCGAAGCGGGATATCGACTGGCCAAGCGGCCAGATCGCTGATGATCCGTGCGTTCACCTACGCACGCGGGACATGCAGCCAATCAAACAAGAGGAATTGGAAACGCTGGATCAGGAGAGAGACGCGCGCCATCACTGTGAACCCGAACGAGGCGCCGAAGCCGACCATTAGGACAGCGATGCCGATCTTCGCGAAAAAGCCGGTCGCGCCCGTGTGCTCCTTGGAGAAGAAGAAATAGACCAGCGACGTGATCACGCCAATCAGGATGAGAATGTTGTTGATCGTCAGCAACGTGGAGCCGCCGCCCGTGTGCATCTGCGTGACCAAGTCGATGGAACCGTAAAGCTGCTCGATCACCTTAGCTTTCATTTCCACGGGAATTGCCACACCGGCGGACACGCCGATGTAAAGCGCCAGGGGATAGCGCGACACCCAGACCCACTTCTTGATCAGGCGTGTCCACATCAAGATCCCGAGGACGAGTGGCATTAGGTACCACCAGTGCCCCGATTCAAGGCTGTCGATGACTTTATCCTGGAAGGTCGAGTAGTAGAGCAGGACGACCCAGTACCCAGCCGAGACACCGACCATCAGGTGTTCGGCAATCTTGTAGTAGGGATTGTCCTGATAGAGAAAGGAGAGAATGCACAGCGTCAGGAAGGCCGCGGTCGTCACCGTTGGTCCAGCGAGAACGGCCGACACGGCTACGAGGACGGCGACTATGGCGAAGATGATCCAATGGGTGGTCTTGGCGCTCATCCGCTCCCCGACAGGTGTTCCCGGCTCTTGGCGCGTCGTACGGCAAAGAAGCCGATATTGCCGATGATAATGAACAGAATGATGACTGTGTGTGCGACGATCTGCACTCTCATTCCTTCGACGGCCGGGCCGGGGGTCTTCACCAATTCCTCATACTCCGCCGCCCCCTTCAGCCCGCCCAGTATTCCGAATATCTGGTGCGTCTGCAGATAGGGATAGTAATCGGTCGCCATGACGCCGGTGACGCCGATCGCCAAGGGCACGCCATAGCGGCCGTTGCCATAGGTGATCCACCAATCGGTCGCCGAGGTTCCCGAGATGTTGATCACGCCCTTGGTGTCGGTGTAATTCCGGATATTGGCCATCATCGGCAGCGAATCCAAGGGCACGCCATAGTAGTCGCGCGGGAAGGGGATCCGGTAATTCTGGCCCATTCCGAGGATGATGAGGACCGGGTAGGGTTTGTAGCCGAGGAAGACGAAGTCTTGGCCGCTCTTTTTTTTCACGCCGGTGAGCTTTTCGTGCAGCGTTACGGCGCTGTCAATCACACCGGCCACCATAGCGGGGCCGAACTGATGCAACGCCGTGATGACGACCTTGATATCCTTGGCAAAGCACTGCCGCAGCACGGCGTAGGTCATGGGATGCAGTTCGCCGAGCACCGAGGGATCGTAGTCGATCGCCAAGTGGATGGTCTCGCCCGGTTTTAGGGCGTCGACGAAATTGTAGATGCTCCGGGCTTCCTTGGTAATCGGAACCTCGATCGTGAAGTGTGTCAACAAGGCGATCACGACCGCGACTCCGAGCGTCAGATAAACCCAGCGGCGGTCGAGGGCGAACATTTTCTCGAAGAAGCTCATAGAGATAGGTCCACGGAAACTAATCGCGCCCCAGATAGGATCGTTCCACTCCCAGCACAATCTTCAGTGCCGTGGCGACAATTCCCAAGCCGACGCCAATTACGATGGCACGTTTGGCAGCGAGATTGGGGACAGTAATGATCCAATCGGCGGCGAACCCGGTCGGTGTCGTAAACGGCCCAAGCGGGAAGAACCGCAGCATCACAATCAAGGCCGCGATCAAGAGCACGCTGGCCAGTATCGAGCGGGCGCGAAACGCCCGGTAGGCCGCCGAGGCGATGAAGAATGCCAGGATGGCGAACATTGTCGCGGTCACCGGGACCATCACGTTATTGAACTCCCAGAGCACTATGGGCGATTCGCGACCACCGATCCATGGAACGGCGTTGTGGATCGCATTACCCAAGGAAAAGGCAAAGCGTGCGACCACCAGGGTCACAGCCGCCACGATCAGGCCGAGTGCCACTTTCACCGGCACGGACGGGACGCGCGAGAGCACGATGGGGAGAACGACAAACCCAAGCCCCAACGCGCCGAAGAAGAGAACCAATTGCGGAACGCCAAACACCAGCATGGAACCAAGGCCCACGAGCGTGAGTATGGAGTACTGCCAATTCTCCTGCCGTTGGTTGATCCGGCTAACCGAAACGCGCGCCAGCGAGATGATTCCCAGGGAGAGCGCGAACACGCCAATGATCGGTGGCCAGTCAAGTGCGACAAACTCATAGAAGAATTCGGACGTCTCGTGCGGGACGAAGTACTGGAAGAGCATGAACACGCCGCCGATGAAGATGATCGCGAGTGGGAGTTGGCGCTTCATGGTCGTGTTCTCATCACTTGAAATTCAGATGGAAGATGTTGGTCAGCCAATCCCATTGAACGGCGGCGGCGATGCAACCGATGATGAGCACGCCGAGGAAGATGGCTTTGGCGTAGTCCTGGGCCTTCAAGGTGCCGAGGAGTTTCGGCTCCCGGCCCAAATAGGCCGAGGCCGCGAAGAGTTCTTCGCCGATCAGCGTGTAGTCGCAGGCGACCACAAAGAATGGAATCTGGGTTGTGCGATCGGTCCCGGATATCTGAATCGACCCGGCGATTGATCCGGTCTCGGCGAGGATCAACGACTCGGCATAGAAGACGCCGAGATAGAAGTTGGTGGCCGTCTTGCGGCGCAACATGGTGCCGTTGACCGCCGCCACGTAAGCGAACTGCTCCTGGGTCACGAAATAAACGATGTCGTCTTTGTACTCGTCCGGTCGACCGGCATCGAGATAGGCCTGCTTTACCGTCTCCTGTGCCACCGACATAACCACGGCGTCGTAACAGGGCACCAAGAGTTCGGTGCGGTGTTCGGCGACCTTCTTGGTTACGCGCGCTAAGATTGTCAGTGACGCGATCGTGGCGATCTCGTCGGCCGCTCCCAATCCGAGCACATACAAGATGGGACGGTTCATCTCGGTGGCGCGCCCGATGGCTTCATCGACCGCGTTGATACCGGCCAAGGGGCGGACGTAGAGCTCCTTCCCCTTCTGCGCGATCGTGATGAAGACGAGCACGAGAATCGTGAAGACCGCGGTCGGAATGCCGATGTGCGCGAGTCGTCCGGGATTCAGCCACTGGCCCACGGCGTGTGCGGGCGCCGAGACGGCCGATTCCGAAATCGCTTTGTCCGATGAGATCGTCAGTACCTTGTAGCGGAAGTCGACGTTGTCGGGAATGAAGCTCTTTGAGCCTCGTTCTCTATCGCCCCTATTCTCGTAGGTGGACATGCCGACGGGGACCTCGCCCAGGGTGTCCCATTCGCCCTCAACGAACTTCCACCCGGCGTTGCCGTACGGAGCACTTTCAAAGAGCTTGTATGACTGATCGCCGGGCGGGATCGAGTCCGGCATGACCGGGCCGCGCATCCGCGGTGTACGCAGGATGCGATAGATCATCACATTCTTCTGCCCGGCGCCATCGTCCGCCGACAGCGTCCAATTCACATCGATTTCATGCCCGTGGTCCGCCGGCGCGTCTATGGCGCGGACGTTTGTCGCCGGCGCCAGAGGCATCTGTGCTTGTGAGATAGACGCGGTGAAAAACCCGCAAGCAGCGATCGCTGCGAGAAGGCAGAGGGGGATACGAATGTTGTCGAGTCTGGTCCGACGCATGGTGTCGTGGCCCAACCGTTCGGAACTTAACCCCCGGTCAAGTGGGATGCAACGTCTAACCCGCGATCTCGGGCAGGTTTTGACGTCCAATTTCACTCCCAATAAAAAGACCCCGGGACATGAACTCATCCCGGGGTCTTGGGTCGTCAGTGAAAAGGCTATCTCTTCACTACGCTGGCCGCTTGTGGTCCTTTGGGACCATCGACGACGTCGAAGTTGACACGGTCACCTTCGGCAAGTGAACGGAATCCCTCGTGCTGGATGGACGAGAAATGAACGAAAACGTCCTTGCCGCCCTCCTGCGAGATGAATCCGTACCCCTTAGCGTCGTCGAACCATTTGACGGTACCTTCCGCCATGATTGACTTCCTTCGCTGGTACTGGGACGAAACGGCGCCCCGAATCCGTTGGCCAAGATGGCCGGTGAAACGAGCAGTCTTTGCTGAGAAACCAGACGCGTGAAAGCGAGGGGTGTTTCCGGGCAGTTCCGCTGTTTCGTGGACTACAATACTATTATCGGCAGATTTGGTCCGGAAATCAAGCCGGATTCGGGCGAAGCGCGCGGGCTAATGCACCACGTTGAGCCAATCGGAGAGCAGGAAGTGCATGCGTCCAATCAGAAGCGACATGCGCCCCATGACCGTGTACCCAAACGCCGCACCGAACGTGACCATCAAGAACCACGTGCCGATCCGCGACACATACCCAAAGGCACCCTTGTGCTCCTTTGAGAAGAAGAAGTACAGCAGGCCGGCGAATGTTCCCACGGTCACCAAGAGCACATTGAACGATTCCCAGAACATGAACGTGCCGGACTGATTGTACCGAATCACGGGTTGCACCGAGTTCTGCAGTTGCGTCATCGCGTTGGACTGCAGGAAAGTGATGAGGCGCAGTCCGGCGGTGAAGCCGACGACGAACGCGAGCGGCCAGCGCGAGATCCAGCCGATGCTGGGGATCAGGCGCATGAGCATCATGACGCCCAAGATCCCCGGGATGATGACCAGCAGGTTTCCGTGCCAGAGCGGGTCGCCCAGTTGGGGCAGCAGGTTCTGCCAGAAATAGCTGACGAACCAGTAACCGGCGGAGATGCCGACGAAGAGGGCTTCGCAGAATTTGTAGACTGGGTTGTCCTTGTAGAGGAAGGACATGATCCCCAAGGTCAAGAGCGCGGCCATCCACGTGCCGAAGGTGACCCAAAAGTGGCTTTCCATCCACATAGGAGATTAGCTCTTCTTTCTCCCGGCACGCGTGGCAAAGTAGGCCGCGTTGCCAATGAGGATGAATGCGATCACGATGACGTGAGCGACCGACTGCCCAACCATGAATCTCAAAGCCAGCCCAGGATTGTCGGTGGACTGCTCAAACTCGGCCGCGCCACGCATCCCACCGACCAATCCCAGCAGCTGCCGTCCGACATACGGGAACATCTCGGTGGTCTGAACCGCGGTGCTTCCGGAAATCATCTTCACTCCGAATCGATCGACGCCGAACTGCACCCATTCGCGTGTCCCGGGGTACCCGGCCGAGATGTTCACGACAAAGTCGAAATTCCCCAGATTCTTGATTCCGCGCATGATAGGGATCTGGTTGACAGGGATACCACGGTAGTCGCGCGGGAAGGTGGTGGGAATGTCCGAGCCCATTTTCTGAATGACGGCCTCGTTCCCTGACTGGAAGCCGAGGTTCACATAATCGACGCCCTCGGTTAGATGCACATCCTTATAGCGCGGATCCGCGAGCGCGGTGTTGAGCGCCATGTTGGCTTGCTGTGGGCCCTGGGGCCAGAGGCCGATGATCACCATGCGCCACTTCTTGCGCAGGGCGACTTTGAAGGCGCTGACGGCCATGGGCTGAAGCTCGGGCGCCGATGGCGGGTCATAGTCGCAGGCAAACAGAACCAGCGCACCCTCGGGAATCGCCTCGAGCGCATCGGACGCCATCTGCACTTCGCGTGAGACCGGCAGATGCTGGGTGACGTTTAAAAACATCGGAAAGATGAGCGCGACACCGATGAAGACGAAGATCACGCGCCGGTCAATGCGCATCATCTTCTCGAAGAAGGAGGCGTTCCCGTTTGTTGGTGTCATGTCCGCCATTGTTCTACCGAACTACCCGTTACTCACCGCCCAAGTATGAGCGCTCCAAACCCAGGATCAAACGGAGCGAAGCCGACGCCACCCCGAGTGCAATTCCAATCATGATGGCACGTTGCCCGGCCACCTGCGGGTAGGTCATGATCCAACTGGCGATGTCCGAGAGGCGGTACCCGTCAGGGGCAAAGCCGGTCAGAGTGTCACCCAATGGAACCCGTCCCAACATCACCAGGAACGCGGCGACGAGCAGCAGTGTGGCTTCCCAACTGCGGGCGCGGAAGGCGCGGTACGACGCAGACGCGACAAAGAAGGCCAGAATCGCGAACATCGTCGACGACAAAGGCGTGTAGATGTTCACGTACAGAAAATCGAACCGCGTCCCCGCCAACTGGAAACCGCGCGCCCCCGAGAAGAACAGCCCGATGATCGCGATCAACAGGAAGGAAAAGACCACGACAATCCCGTACCAGCGGTCATGCGACTTCTTATTGAACGACCGCTCAAGGCTGACCTTGATCAGGTTGAGTGCCCCGAGCCAGATCGCAAACGCCTGTAGGAGTCCAAACCAGTCGGAGAAGGTGTTGACCATCCCGCCGAACGGCCAATGCGGGATGAAGAACTGCACGATGCAAATGATGCCGACGAAGAAGGCAATGAATGTCGGGATCTCGCGCCGCATCGAAGACTACTCCACGTCGAAATACTGGCCGATGTTGTAACCGCCCAGCTTGTCCGGATCGCTCGTTCTCATTGAGAGTGCGCCAACCGATGTCAGGATGATTCCGAGGGCGATGATCGCCAGGATGATGCCCTTGCCGACATCCTGCCCCTTGAGGCTGCCCAACAACTTCGGTTCGCGTGACAGGTAGGCCGACGCCGCGAACAATTCCTCTCCGATCAGAGTGTAGTCGCACGCGGTGACGAAGAACGGCAGCTGCGCAGGCATGGCGGTGCCGGCGATCTGGATCGCGCCGATCGAATTCCCGGTCTCAGCGAGTAGCAGCGCCTCCGCGTAAAAGGCACCCATGTAGAACATGGTCGAGGGCTTGTCGCGCATGACCAGACCGTCGATGCCGGCGGCATACCCGAACTGGTCGTCGGTCAGGTAGTAGATACTGTTCTCGTTGTACGCGTCAGGGTGCCCGGCGTTCAAGTACGCCTCTTTGACCACCTCGCGGCAGGTTACCATGACCAGAGAACGCGAGACGGGCACCTCAAGTTGCGCCTCATATTCGGCGGCGACCTTGGCGACGCGTCCGAGGATGGTGATTCCGGCCAGTGTCTGGACTTCGTCCATGTCCTGAGTGCCGGGAATGTAGAAGATCTTTCGTCCCATCTCGGTGGCGCGTCCGACCGCATCGTCAACCGCTTCGAGACCGGCGATCTTGCGAATGAACAGCGCCTTTCCGGACTTGGCCGCGTTGATGAAGTAGAGAATCGCCGAGCAGAGCACGATGACCGCGATGAGGGCATTTAATCGCCGGGTATGGAACCACTGCGCGACGCCGTGCACGGCGGGCGAGGGGTCGGATTGGACGAAGACCGCCTTTGGAGCCCCACCCGGCTGTGGGATCATGGCGACCGCCGCCACGACATAGTAGTAATTGGTGCCGGCGTGGACGTTGGCGTCGGTGAATGAAGTCTGGCCAGCGGCCGCACTGCCTACCGTGTCATACGGTCCCGCGGGCGCGGTCCCTCGCAAGATGTGGTAGGATTCCACGTTCTTAAGCCCCGCGCCATCATCCGTGGACGGGGTCCACGACACAATGATCGAGCCCCCGTTGTCGTTGGGGAAGTCACGGCCGGTGACCGCGGTGGGCGGATTCGGCGATGGCGGTTGCGCGATGGTTGGCTGTGCGGATGATGCGTCAGTTGGAGTCTGAGCAAAGGCCAGTGGGGTCAGACACAAAAGAAGAACCCCGGCCAGACATCCCAGCCGGAGCAGCCCGCTCGCGAACACGTTGAGTTTGTTTTTCGCCGTCAACAAGTGACCGTGCACGCGGTGAGGAGCGCGGTGTTGTGACCGTTTATCCCGAAGCCCCGCTCACGTGGGGCGCGAACTCATAGAACCTAACCCGGCCGGTGGATGACTGTCAAGCTTCATTCTCGGTGGCATGCGCGCAGGCTGAAGCCTGTGCCTCCTCAGAATGCCGTGATTGCGTAGCGAGTGAATCAAACCTCTTCGATCATCTCCACGTTAGCGCGGGGGACGATCGCCTTGTCTTTGCCGTCGAACTCCACCTGCAGGACACGGGCATGCGACTCCGATTCCAACACCTGCAAGGGCGCGGGCAGGTCGCTCACCGATCCCAAGCGCCCGAAATACGGCTGACGAATGACGCGAACCGGCGATCCGATAGCCAAGCCCGCGATTTCCGGATCCTTGACCATCGCCGAGGCGCCGACCGTGATTTTCGGAATGACCACTTCGGGGCGGATGACCCCGGCGCGAATCTGCGTGGCGCCGTTGATGCAGGCCAGTTCCCCTTGGTGCCGCTTGAGCAGTTGAAAAGTCTTTTCGGCCATCGCGATCTTGCCGAATCCCTCGGTCACGACCAGCGTAATGCCCAAGTCTTCGCTGCCGGTGATGGCGACACCCAGATCATAGCCCAAAAAGTCGCGCAGGTCGCGGTCGTCGAAGCCGCCGACCACGATTCCAGCGGCGCCGACCGCAATCGCTTTCTTCAACGCCGCCGCGGTGACTAACGATCCTCCGACGACAACCAGCTCTTTGCACTCGGGAGTGATGTCCTTCTCATCGAGCACCGCGTTGTGATCCGCGGACAGCACTTTCACCGCCCCATGGGTCTCCCCGCCGATGCCGAAGATCCCTTGCACGAAAGCGCCGATGCAAACGACAGTCACACCCTCCTTGGGGTGCACCTCCATGACTTCACCGCGCAGGTAAGCTTTCACCTGGACCGGCATCGGCATCCCGCGCAACAGGACTTGCCCTGTGATGTGGGACACATTCTCCACTTTGCCTTCGGTCTTCGACTTCACTTCGGATTTGAACATCCCGAAGAAGGAGGAAGAGCGGGCGATCACCTCGCCGGCCTTGATCGATTCGCCTTCCTTTTTCAGCATGCACTCGGGCACATCTTCCGGTGGCACACCCAAGAGGTTGGCGACATTGACCGGCTCGACCGGCCCGGGCAGATAGGTTTGGGCCACGACCGTATCCGGCTCGACCTTCGCGCCCTTAGCGACCAAAACCTCACCCTTCAAGGGGAGGATGCGTTCCTTCGAAACCCGAATTTCTTCGGTGACCTTAAGTCCGGGGGTGTATGCGTGTCCCATGGTAGTTTTGGGTGGGCCTGACCCACCGTCGAATTATGCCCGTTCCAGTGCCTGGCGCGGGTAAATGTCCAACTCCAACATCCACTCTCTCAGTTTGGCGACTCTTAGCTTGTCGTCGGTCGGCACCGCGAAGGGCCGTCCACGGCCGTCGAGGATGATCCCGACCACGCCGCCGCTGATGTTCCGCTCCACTTTCTGGCCCTTGCCGGCGCCGACGTCGAATCCGCGGGCGGGCTCGAGCACCGCCTTCGCCTCAAGGGGTAAGCTCGTCTTCTCGTCAACTCCCAACTTGAACAGCTTCATCGTGCCGAACTCGAGCGTGCCCTTTTCAACTTTTCCATCGGGGAATTCGATCGAGTAGTCCATGACCGAGCCCTTGCCTGACTTGGCTTCCCCGGCTGGCGCGATGCAGGTGCCGAGGTGGATGAGGCAGTCTTTGTTGAAGACTTCGGTCGCCGCCTTGGGGTGGACCTCGGCGAGGACGCCCAATTGCGGCATCATGAAGATCGAATCGACCGCGAGGCGGGTCACTCCCTCGGGCAGGAAGGCATCGATCATCATCAGCGCCGCTTGCTGCCGGCGCGGCGCATGCGAGAGAACGCCGCCCGAGCCGATCAGCATGTTCAGCGTCATCATGCTGACCAGCGTCCCACCGGAGGCCGACTGATCAAAGGCGTCGGCGATGGTGCGCTGTTGCTGCACGCCCTTGAGCACGGTCGCAAACGACTTGTGTTGGATGAAGGCCAGGCGCAACGCCTCTTTGGCAATCGCCTGCTCGAAGATCAGCTCTTCCATCATCTGCGGGATGGTGGTTGGGCGGATCATCTTGTTCTTCACACGATTCCGCAGATCGCGCTCGTCCATGTGGAACGGGACCCAGCGCATGACATTGGGCAGCCCGGCCTCGGCGAAAACATTCGAGATCGAGTACGACATCCCGAGATTCGCCGACACCGTCCGGTTGAAGACGCCCTGAAAGACCGAGAAGACGTCGGTGGTGGCGCCGCCGATATCGACGCCGACCACTTCAATTCCTTCGATCTCGGAGACGCGTTTGATGATGGAGCCGACGGCGCCGGGCGTGGGCATGATCGGCGAATCCGCCCAGGACATCAGCTTCCGATAGCCGGGCGCCTGCGCCATCACATGCTCCATGAAGAGGTCATGGATCTTCTCGCGGGCGGGGAGAAGGTTCTCGCGTTCGAGCACGGGACGGAGATTGTCGACGATCGATAAGTCGGTCTTTTCGGAGAGTGTGTCCTTCACCGCCGCAGCCGCGTCTTTATTTCCCGCGAAGATGACGGGGAGCTTATAGCCGGTGCCCAGGCGTGGGCGGGGATCCGCGGCCGAGATCAATTCGGCGAGCTCGACCACATGCGTGGTCGTGCCGCCATCGACGCCGCCGGAGAGCAGGATCATGTCGGGGCGCAGGCGGCGGATGCGTTCAATTTGCTCATGCGGAGCACGTTTGTCGTTGGAGGCGATCACATCCATGACGATTGAGCCGGCGCCGAGCGCGGCGCGTTCAGCCGACTCGGCCGTCATCGACCGGACCACACCAGCGACCATCATCTGCAAGCCGCCCCCTGCCGAGGAGGTCGAGATGTAAATGTCGGTCCCGACGTTGCCATTGGCCGGACTGATGATCCGCTCGTTCTCGTCGAGGAGTTTTCGTCCTGACAGCTCCTCGACCTCACCGACCGCGTTGAGGACACCCATGGTGACATCTTCGAACGGGGCCTCGACAGTGGTCGGGGCCTCGCCGCGCACGATCAGGCGGTACTCGCCGCCGCGGTTCTCGATTAAGATGGCCTTGGTGGTGGTGGAGCCACAGTCGGTGGCGAGGATGACGTTTATCTTGTTTGGATCCAGTGTCTTCTCGGTCATCGGTACCCCAGAGTCCTGGTGATCAAAAGCGGCCCCTTCGCGCGGGGCCGAGAAACGGCGAGGATAACCAAACTGTCAAGGCGATTCAATGGCTAATTAACAAATTGGCAGGCAAGGTGTTGGGCGATTGCATCGATCAATTGGGAGGGCGAGGCTCCCGCCGAGCCTGCTCTTATTGATCTCGGAATCTAGAGTGAACCAGCGCTAGCTTTAGTCATCGTGGGTGGTTGCTTGGGTGCAATTCCGTGACCGATGCAATTCTCAAGAGCACGGCTCGGCGGGCGCCTCGCCCTCCCGAAAAATGAGGGGCACGGCCCTGCTACGTAGGATGTGCCACATGCCGTGCCGCTACAAGCTTACAAATGGCCCGTGCAAGGAGGATGGCGTGCTGCTGCGGAAGTCGGTTACAGCCCCAGCCACTTGATGGCGCCGCCACAGGCGAATAGTGAGAAGCCGGCCAGTGCGTGGGACCAACGTTCGAGACGGCCGAGGCGAACCATATCGAGACCGTAGGACAATCCGAGGACGATCGTGCACATGGTGGCAATGGTCACGGCGCTAAAGCTGGCGGCGACTAGCGCGACACCGGACCAACTGTGCGACGCGGCCGGAACCAAAAGCAGCGGGATCAGTGGTTCGCACGGACCCAAAACAAAGATGATGAAGAGCATCCACGGTGTGGTGGCAGATCGCGTCGTGGATTCGTGGACATGCGCGTGCGCGCCCGCGTGGCCGTGGGCATGGACGTGCATGTCGCCGTCGGCGTGAACGTGGAGATGTGTGTGGGGCTTGTTGCGGATGCCTCGCCGAATTCCCCAAGCCATGTAAGCGAGCCCCAGGCCGATCAGTCCCCACGCCGCCCAGTCACCACGAATCCCCTCGAACTCCTGCATTGTACCCAGCGCCCAACCCAGGGCAATTCCCAGCGCTCCCAGTACAATTGACCCGAGCACATGCCCCACGCCGCACAAGGCAGTGATGAGCACGGTCTTCTGCTTCGACCAACTCCGGATCCGTGCCAGCGCGACAAACGGGATATAATGGTCGGGTCCCAAGGCGGTGTGGACGAAACCGATTGTGATGGAAGTGGTTAGGAGGATGCCGAGGTT